>Ga0209541_10013251_pt1 | contig 12631 bp, 15 predicted proteins | sample RifCSPlowO2_01_FD_184027 | JGI IMG/M metagenome (GOLD analysis project Ga0209541, IMG submission 184027) | Groundwater microbial communities from Rifle, Colorado - Rifle CSP2_plank lowO2_0.1 (SPAdes) (version 2) | ecosystem: Environmental > Aquatic > Deep subsurface > Groundwater | place...
CCACATTTTTAATCTCACCAAGCGCCGTCGAATTATGAAACTCCGCAAACGGATTCAAACACCCCTCTAAATCCGCCGTCACAAAAAATGGAATCGTCATCCCCTCTTGAAAATCTTGAATCGTTTTCCGATACACCCCCCCATCCTTCTTCGCAAATAAATGAATCCCACCAATTTGCATATTCTTCCATGCAACCATATTATGCGTCCCGCCTGCAACAACCACCATCTGCGCAATCTTCTGCTCAAGCGTCAAATCCTCTAAAAAAATTCTCTTCCCCTCTGTAGTTTCATCAACAACCACTTCTGGCTGCGCCGGAATCAACCATCCTTTCGCCTTCGCAACATTAAGCGAACCCAACAACAACACCAGTAAAAATAAACCCATAAATATTCGCTTATGAAACACAATAGAATATTTCTGTCTCATTCCCCTTCGCCTCGCCCCGTTAACCATTTAATCAACTCCAATTGGCAAACGTAAACAATATCGATACGCTTTTTGATTTAATAAATAATGAACTACTTTTCCTCTGCCAGTATAACAATCCCAATCCACTATCTCACCACCCACAAACCCTGCTTGTCGCTCACAACTCAATTGTGTTCGCGCATACAAACAACACGAATCTAAATTAGAAAAAATAGTCTTCTCATCCCCCCATTCAACCGCACACAACGCCTCTGGTGCCGACACCAAATCTAAGCTCAAATCATACGCTTTCCCCGCAACTGCCACCGGGACATTAAACAAATGTAACAGTAATAGAAAGGAAACAACCCCCAGAGCCATATTCGCAATCACCCATCTCTTCGTTCCTGCCTCTTGCACCATAAATAGAAAATAAACAAAAAAGATATATAAACCCATCGCTCATTTTCGCAATAATGGACATCAAAATCTACACCCTACCAAAATGCCCCTGGTCACAAAAACTCCGCGACTGGCTCAAAAAGAAAAAAGTATCCTATCAAGACTGTGATTTAGAAGACAATGATAACTATCGCGACGACGTTTTAAAAAAAACCGGCCAACTTGCTCTCCCTGTCATTGTCGCGAACGGCAAATACCATATCGGCTTCCACGAAGACGCTTTGGAAAAACTTCTTAAATAAGAAAAATCATAATTCTAATTATCAAAAAATAACATGCCTACACCCAAAAAGAAAAGCTCACCACAAATTAAAAGAGCAAAAAAAATAGTATCGCAAAAACCACTACAACAACCATCTTCTACATTCTCCTTCACCATAACCCACCAAGAATCACACACACAAGCAAGAACCGGCATCATCTCAACTCCCAACGGAATCATCAACACCCCTGCTTTCATCCCTGTCGCCACAAAAGCCACAATCAAAGCCCTCACTCCTCTACAATTAAACGACATCAAATTTGATGCCCTTCTCTGTAACACCTATCACCTCTACTTAAGACCCGGAGCAGACATCATTCATCAGCTTGGCAAACTCCAAAAATTCATGTCCTGGCATAAACCTGTATTCACCGACTCCGGCGGCTTCCAAGTATTCAGCCTCAATGACGGCCTCTGTCAAATCGACGAAGAGGGAGTCACCTTCACCTCCCACATTGACCAATCCAAACATCGCTTCACCCCAGAAATATCCATGCAGATCCAAAAAAAACTCGGTGCAGACCTCATTTTCGCCTTCGACCAATGCCTAGACATCAACGCCGACTACAACACAACCAAAGCCTCCCTCGCCCGCACTCACGCCTGGGCAGAACGCAGCCTGAGTGCATTTAACAAATTAAATAAAGATAAATCTCAAGCGCTCTATGGCATCATCCAAGGCGGCCGATTCAAAGAACTACGTGAAGAATCCGCTAAATTCATCTCACAATTAAACTTCGATGCCATTGGCATCGGCTCAATCTTTGGCGACCCAAAAGAAGAAAGCAGACAGTTAGTCGAACACGCCTTAAAATTCGTCGATAAAAATAAAACCAAACATCTCCTTGGCATCGGCGCCGTTGAAGACCTCTTCACCTACGTTGAACTCGGTATTGATACATTTGACTGCGTCCTCCCAACCCGTCTTGCCCGCGTCGGCTACATCTTCCTCCGCCCTGAATCCGGCGGCACGCTCCAAAACAGATACCGCTGCCGCATCACCAACGCCACATTCAAACAAGACCCCTCCCCATTAGACAAACACTGCACCTGCTACGTCTGTACAACATTCTCAAAAGCCTACATCCGCCATTTATTCAAAGCCGATGAACTGCTCTTCTACACCCTCACAACCTATCATAACTTAGCCTTCTTCCAACGCGTCATGCAAGAAATAAGAACATCAATCGAACAAGACAAATTTTTGCAATTGAAAAAGAAATGGGTGAAATAGAAGAAAGAAAAATCAAAGTTAAAAGTAATCTATAAGTGTTAAACGCACTCACCAACTTAATTAAACACAGCACAAAATCCCAACGCATTCAACACCACCTTCGCAACCCATTTTTGTGTCACAACCTATTTAAACCTCTCTTTCTAACACACCGCAAATGCTTTCCCAAAACATCTACTCAAGAACAAACCCTCGCGGTGAAACCGCAACTCTTCTAACCCTCATGAAACGCTATTGTACTGCAACTGCGCTCAACCAATTTGATCTCACCCCAGAACAACTACAGCGCAAATACAACATAAACGCCCAAGAAAACATCACCTATGAACGTCCCCGTCTCATCGAGCAAAGCATTCAACAGGGCATTACCGCAATTGCCCAAAAATACTACACCCCACTTGAACTCTTCGCCAAAACCTATTCGCTCACAATCTCTGACTATCCTACACCTCATCTACGACAAGATGAAGTACATATCCGAAAAACTGTCCCTCTAGAAACGACAATCGAATTATCATTGCCAAAACCTCAACCTCTTGCCAGAAACACAGTTATCCGCCGGCGTAAAAACACTCTTCTTGCCTATGTATAGTAAGTGACGTAAATTTTCATACAAAAGTCACTTACTATATTCCGAAAGACATAACTAGATATATAATTATTTATGTCTTTCGCTATGGCTTAATAATAAGCAATATTCTCCAACCATGATCAGTATTAAAAAAATCAGGTGTTAAACGCACTCACAATCAAGTTAAATGCACTCAAACTCACAAATTCTTCAACACTTCTCTCGGATCCCTAGATTCAAACAAAATCTCATACAACCCAAACACTAATGGCATTTCTAACTCTAATCGCTCCTGCAACTTCACCGCAACCTTCACCGCCGTAACGCCTTCAGCCACCATCTTCATCTCCGCAAGCACATCATCCAACTTCCGCCCTCGACCAACTTCTTGCCCAACATACCTATTGCGCGAATGCTGACTCGTACAAGTAACAATTAAATCACCCATTCCCGAAAGCCCATAAAACGTCTCTTTTTGCCCACCCAGCGCCACCCCCACTCGCATCATCTCAGAAAGTCCTTTCGTCATCACATACGCCTTCGCATTGTCTCCCAGCTTCATCCCATCAAGCACACCAATAAATACAGCAAGCACATTCTTCAACGCCGCACATACCTGCACTCCAATAATATCATCTGTCACATCCACCTTCAACGCATCCGAATGCAACATTTTCTGCAACTCCCCTCTTCGCCCACCACTTCCTGCCAGCACAATCCCGCTAAACATCCTTTTCCCTACTTCCTCCGCATGCGTTGGTCCATATAAACAATACACCTCGCCCCCAACATGATGCTTCACAATCGAACTAAGAAGAGATCCATCCGCACTAAACCCTTTTGAACAGATAATCACCGGCTGAGAATCAATCCACGGCACCGCATTATGTATCGTCTTTTCCACTTTATCAGAAGGTACCACCACCATCACTACCTCACTACCTTTCAACACCTCATTCATATCAGAACTAATAAACACATTCGCTGGTAACACCACATCAGGCAGCAACTTACATTTTCGTAAATCCTGCATCTCCCGCGCCTGCTCCTCAAAAAACTCCCACACTGTAACAGTATGCCCATTAGCCGCAATATGCACCGCTAACGCTGTACCCCAACTCCCGCCCCCTAAAATTGCAATTTTCATAAAAAGAGAACTACAAAAAACCCATTTAAAAAGTTTACGCAACTAAACAGTACAAAAATAGAACAGAAACTCACTTCGCACATTTTGCTAAGTACGCTTGCACTTCTTCATACTTTTCACTCAAGAAATTTCCACACTCAGAAGGAAGGGGATTATCATTAACAGTTAATTTCTCTAAGTGCGATAAACTTTTCAACGCCGTAACATTTTGTATTTGATTAGAAAATATATTTAAATCTTCTAAATTAATAAAACCTCCAATCACACTAATATCTTTTATTTTATTACCGGCAAGATCCAATTCTTTGAGATTGACAAGATTCTTCAATGGCAAAATAGTTTCCAGTTGTCCCGCATATTTCCCATTTTCCAAATATCCAGAAATAGAGAAAGATTTCAATTGTGTCAATTCTTGTATTGGGCTTATATCCACTATTTTATTCGAATCAATCGTCAAGATAGTCAACTCGTTTAATTGATTCAATGGCCCTATATCTAATATTTGATTTGCTCCCAAATCTAAATAATGTAATTTTGTTAAACCGCTCAACACACTGATATCAGAAATTTTATTGGTATAAAGCTGTAAATGAAATAATCCTTTTAAATTTTTCAACGCACTAATATCAGAAATTTTATTCTCCCCAAGATACAACCCTTTTAATTGTGTCAATCCGCTCAACGCGCTTATGTCTGAGATTTGATTGTGATCAAAACTCAACTCTTGTAAATTTATCAATCCGCTCACTGAATTAATATCTACAATTTGGTTATTCCCAACATAAAGTTGTGTAAGCAGTGTTAACCCTTTTATCGCTGTAATATCAGAGATTTTATTGTGATTCCAATCTACCCATACCAACTGTATCAACCCTTTCACCGCACTAATATCACTTATTTTATTACGACTTGCCCCAAGAGCTTTCAATTTTGACAATCCTTTCAATGCATAAATATCAACAATCTCATTATCATGGAGATAGAGATACTCCATTTCTTTCAAGCAACCTAGTGGACTCAAATCTGAGATAAAATTTTGATCGAGACTCAACTTATTCAAATTACTAAAATATTCTATTCCGGAAATATCCTGAATATTTTTATTATCAAGCATTAATTTGGTCACACTTTTTGTATCTTTATAAAGAACCGGCTTATTCTTTGGCAACTTCAAAAACTCCTTCACCGCTTTTTCTAACTGCGCATCTTTGAACGGGATTTGAAACGAATCCTCCGACCCAGCCGCAGCCATACACGGATTCACCACACACTTCCCTTCCTTACAAACATATTCACCTTCATCTATTCCCTGCTCTCCGCTTCCTTCCCCACACTTCTTTTGCACATAATAAAAAGGATCACCACCTATCTTTGTATCACTACAAATCGCTTCAAACAAATACACACTGCCATCTTTATACGTATGACAATAATCCTCCGCAACGACTTTTTCTTTTTTCCCAAACGGCGTATCTACTTCATATTTAACTTTGCCTGCAATCAGATAATTTTTCCCTTTATCCGTTTCCACACACTTCCCACTCCCCCCGCCATCGCCACTAAAACCACAAATACACTCTTTTCCCGTTGCCTGCCAGTTCCCATCCACACATATCCATTTTTTGGCATCCTTGCCACACATATCCTCCCCTTCTAACCCAGTAATAAACGTCCCAAAACACGTTTCACCTTTCACACATTTCTTCTTGCTAGGACACACACAACTCTGTCCGGTATTTTCCCACACCCCTTGCGCGGAACATTTCTTCAGTTTTAAATCACTCCCGCAAACCGTTTGTCCCTCAAACCCTTTCTGTGCAACATTGTCACACTGCACTATCTCGCCACAGATTAAATCACCATGATCCGAATCATCTTCACTGCCGCCATACCCAGTTTCCGGTTCTTCCACTCGTTCTTGATCTTGCGCAGATTCATCAGATGGCGTGTCAGTAGCATCTGGTTCTGGATCGCAATACTGCCATCTTCCTCCTGATTCATAGACTTGTTGGCCATCTTTCTCAACTGTTTGCGTTGGACACCAGGGAGCTTCTGTCTTGAATACCCCTTGAGAATTCATTGTCGTACAACCAGTATCACTGCCAACTATCTGTCCATTTACTTCATATAAATATAGTCCTTCCACACATCCTACATAAGAATATCCGGCTATCGCTTGTCCTGCAAAATTGGACGAACCTAACACACTCTCTCCAGGTTTCGCATCACAACCCGCGACAACAATGACAACACTAATAAGAACCAATATTGATAAGAATATTTTTTTCATTCAACCACCATCCACTATAAAAAATAAAGAAACCCAAGTATAAATATCTTTCTAAAAAAATAATTACTCTTTCTGCATCTCAAACTCACTTGCCGGAAACACAACTTCCGACTTCTTAATATTCAAAATCACCCGTGTAAACGTATGCTTCGCAAGCTCTTTATCCCCATTCTCCACATCCACGCTATAAATCACTTGCTTTAACGGCAATCCGGTATAATGATCCATCCATAACCGTTCCTTCTTCTCCTGTGCATTCATATATTCAATAATCGACGTCTTCTGATTATCAAACACTTCCTCTCCCACTTTTTTCGCACTATACGGAATATTCTCAACAACAGATAACGGCGTTAAATCAACTTTTTCTAAATCATAATTGATATCATACGCTTTCTTCCACGCATAGGTACATGAAGACACCCCTTTGGTACACACAACAACCGCATCCTGTAACAGTGTATCTAAATACACTTCATTATAATTCACATCTCCTTTCAACTTAATTGGTACAAGATACACTTTTTTAGTATTCTGGCCATAAATATAATAATCATATGTTCCTGCTTTCGACGCATCAAACGTATATCTATATGCTCCTACTTCTTTTGCTTTCGTAATAAACTCATTCACAATCGGATCATACATTGGCTTTGGCTTTTCTTTTGGTGGCACAATTGTAATCTTTGGCTTAGAATTAGGCACAGGAATCGCAACTTCTGTTGGCTTCTCATCTGCAGTCTCAGCAACATCTATACTTTTATCCTCAACAACTTTCTCCGTTACCACAATCTCCTCACCTGGTTTCTGAATTAACGGTGTACAACCTACAATTAAAAATAACACAAATAGACCAATAAACCCTCTTAACATACGTTTTCCTACCATAATTACTACTTAAAAAATAACCCCTTTTATTTAAACCTATCGCACTAAACGCAAACTATACTGCTGTTTCCACTCATATTCATACCCAAAATCTATTCCTAATGTAGTTGTATACGAACTTTGGTCTTTTAAAAACATCTTACATATCACTAACGCTTCTTGATTCTCCTCTTTGAATACCACTGACTTAGGTGTATAGACCATTCCTTCAGCGAAACTCACATCTTTTCCTTTAAATTCACACTCCATTTCCTCACTCCCTAAATTTGCTTTCCCTAATACCACACTCTTCACACGTCCACTTCCTCTATTTGCAAGTTTGATCCGAAACTCAACCTCTCCTCCCGCACCAGAAGGATAGATAATCTCTTCAATCTCCGTCACCGCAAGCGGCGCCCCTTGCCCACCATACGATTTATGATCCTGGACCTTACACCCCGCATCCACCACATCATACAAACTGGGATGAATACACACCGTATCCCCAAACTCCATTGTCGAATGATACTTCGCTTTCAAAAAATAATTTCCTGTATATTCATTTGCATTCTCAAACAACATATTTGACGAACCTGAAAACTCTAAAAATTGTACATCTCCAATTGGCGTAAGTAAACTCTTCCCCGTCATTAACGATACGATATGCTCTCGATTCGTCAGCGCAAAATACTTCTCATTTAACCCAACAATATCTACTTCCACTCCTTTCAAATCATACGCCGCATGATTACTCGCTTCCACAATAATCTTAAATCCAGAACCCTGATAAATTTTCTCTGGCGGCGCATTAGGCAACATTCTAAACTGCAATTCACCAATCCCTTGCTTAAAATTAGTAGTTGTACCAGAACCTCCGCCACCACATCCAATGAGTAATACTACCATCATCAATAACAAAAAGAACAACACCAAACGCCGTATTTCCAATCCCCTCATCATGACACCTTCACCTCAAACCCATACTTTTGTGATAACAAATAATCATACCCTAATTCTGCACTAATTTCCATCACAACTGGCTCTTTAATTTTACTATACAGCTCAGCCAACTTCACCGTACACGAACTTAATCCTTTACCTCCTCTCTCTTTACCCTCATCAGTATGTAATATCCTCTGCCCATTCACACAATCTTGCGACCCATCCGCAACACTCAAACCCGCATCCTCAATACCAATATGATAATTATGAATAGTCAATATTTCGCCATCTCCCATATTTTCAAACGACGAAAATAACTGTAAATCTAATGTCGGATCAAGCACTGGATCATTGGGCGGATTGCCAATCATAAAATTCAACCGTGTTAAATCTGGCGCCCCAACTGACGTTCCTGCTTTGGAACTCAACAATTGCTGTGCTTCTTTGATATACCCTCTTTTAATATCATAATCTTCTGTTGCCGGAATAATTGCCCTCTCTAATCTCGACTTCGAAACTAACCCCTCTAACTTCACTTCATATTTCACATCATAAAACCCTTTCATCTGCGCACTCCCACCCACTTCAGGCTTGCATGTAATCCCGCGAGAAATAACTTCACCTTGTAACTCCATGTCTGCTTTCCCTACAATTTCACCTGTAATATTATCTTTCCTATCTCGCCCCACAAACCCGCAAGAAAAATGCGCCTTCACTATTTGCTTGCGTGGATTTTCCATCTCAAATACCACAGGATACATCGTCTTTAACGGCTGTCCTTCGGTTCGAAACGCTACCGCAGGAAACGTCTCTTTGCGTGCAAATCTCACCGTTGTCGGTTTATTGATCGTCGGATCAGATTGCCCGCTCACAATCGTTAAACTCTTCTTCTCTTTCTCTTCTTTGAAACATTTATCAAACGCCGGCGTTCCTTTTTTGATCAATCGTTGTTTCTCACACACTGCTTCAATTGCCGTCGTCTCCTGCCTCTCTTTCACACAATCCTGTAATTTCAAATACTCACCATTACTAATACACCATCCCAGCGACGTAACCCCTGATTCCCCGCTCACCTTCTTCAACTCTTCCTGCTGCGCTTTCGTAAACTCCTCCACATCAGGCGCTTTAAACTGACTAGAACCTACATCCGGCGCCGCCGTCATAATCGCAATCACAATCATCGCCAGCGGATACAAAAATCCTACTATCTTCAACAACGCAATAAAATTAGAAACACCTTTACTCTCACTAATCGACACCGGCAACATCAGCAACCCAAATAACGCCCACCACGGAATATCCCGAATCAACATCCCATACAACGGCCCCGACGTAATATCAAACTCTTTATTCAACAACGCAATCAATCCAATATCCAAAAACAACACGAGCACGGGTAATAATCCATACAATTCAGGAGATACGTTCCCTCCTTTCGTAAAATACCCATAAATCCCCGACACCAGCAAAAACACACCTGCAAGCGTCGCAACCACTGTAACAGTAACCGCCCCCTCAAATACAAAATACCATAGTAAAAAAATAACCGCCGGTAAAAACACCGCCACCTTCTGCTGTTGTGTTTTCTCAGAGAATGCGTATAACGCTGCAAAACATAATATAATTGAAACATAATTAATTGTATTAGAAGGCCCCGCAAGATATCTCCACAAAAAAATTCCTACACCTCCAAATAGCACCACAATTGCCATATATCCAAAAATACTCGACGTAGCTGCAACAACACCCTGTCCATCTTTTTGTCCTGCCGGCGTACTTGAATCTACTCCCATCTAAAAATAAATCACCCTCTTTTTTATACACTTGATGTATCAACTCAAGAATACCTTTCGCCTATAAAAACCTTCCTTTTTAAACACGACCTAACTTAAAACAAATCAAAAAACTACTCAAAATCTAATTATTCACTAAATCCGCTTTCAACTCCCTAATCTCCAGCGTCTTTTTCGGCTTAATCAACACCGCATTATTCCCCTGCACAATCTCATTACTCACTTCAATTGCCAATTTCCCTTCCTTCGTGTTAAACGAAACTACTTTGCCATTCACCACAAATTCACCAGTTTTCGCATCCACCACATCCACAAAATCCGCCGTGAGGTACACTTTCTTCTTCAAATTCTTCACCGCTTGGAACTGCTCAAGCGACACTTGAAAATAAAACGTTGGATATACAACCTCTTTGAGCTTTGTCTGTATTTTCGGGTGCGATAAAATCACACTTCCTTTATCTAAAGAAAATAACAACGTATTCTGCCCATCATAAAATAAACTTGGTGACAACTCAAACGTCAACTGTGGCGAACTACAATCAGGCACCCCACTATACACCTCATTTCCATTCAACTGCACCTTCATCTTCCCAGCTAATTCCGTACAATCTAATAAAAATTTCAATATTGCTTTTTCCATTCCTCTCTTTTCTACCTCAGAAACAGAAAACAAACTCTTAGACACCTGTGCTTCAATGTCTTGCACATCACCAATAACTCGCACATCCTCAAGCACCAATTCATTTGTTCGCCAAAACGCTAAACCCGGAGAAGCAACAGTAAACTCAATAATATTTTCCTCATTCAACGCACTCTTTGCCAAAAATAAAGGTTTTGGACTCTTCACATTCACATTGCCAGAATAAATCTCTTCCCCATTCAAAAACACCATCATCTTTCCTTCCGCAACTTTTGGTGTATACGTTAACAATACATTTTCCGTATTCTTTAAATCGTCAAACGCCACTGAAAAACTACTCTTTTTCTCAGAAAAAATCCCTTTTGTTGCCACAATACTTGCTTTCTCTGCTAAAATCTTACTATTTGACTTAAACGCAAGGGTAATATCAGGCAACGTATGCTCTAAATCTTTCTGCGCTAAATAATCAACTCGTCCTGGTGCTACAGTCATAAGATTCGCTTGGCTAACTAATCCCGTTGTTCCCACTTTTCCACTTGAAGAACCACCCGAACTACTGCTTGAACTCCCAAGCAATTCCGCTCTATCCGTCGGAGGAATAAGAATAATATACGTCACAATAAACGCCGCAATAATCGCAAGTAATACCGCCGCACCCGCCGCCCCTTGCCCTTTTTTCGTATGTGTAAAAATCATAGCTCTCAAACCCACTATCACCAAATAAAAGAGTAGAGATATATAAACTATTCTGTTCTCAAACAAACAGCTTTAAAAAAAACCTGCTAAATCCCCTAAACATTTATAATACTCCCCTCTTCTCCCCCTCTCATGCACATCATCAACCAAGACAACAAAAAAGCAACCGTTAAATTCAAAGTAACCGACCCTGACGATTTATGGTACCTCTCAACCCTAATCGAACCCCTCGACCTCATCTCCGCATCAACCACAAGAAAACTTAAAATTGGCGATAGCGAAAACGCTAAAGTCATCAAAAAAACCGTCTACGTAACAATAGAAGTAGAAACAATCGAATTTTCATCAACCGGCACCGCACTACGCATCAACGGCAAAATAAGATCACTGCACGACGACATCCCTAAAGACAGCTATCAAAGTATCTCGTTGGAACTTAACGACGAAGCAACACTGCAAAAATCCCAATTCCTCTCCTATCATTTGCAAAAACTCAACGAAGCCTCTGAAAAAAAATATGCCTATCTTATCTGCCTCTTCGACCGCGAAGAAGCACTCTTCGCCCTCACCAAAACAAGAGGCCATGAAATATTATTAAACCTCAAAGGCGACGTACCTAAAAAAGCCCAAAAAGTCGAAATCAAAAAAGACTTCTACGAAGAACTCATCACACTATTACAATCCTACGCCCAACGTTATAACCCCGAACGCATCATCCTCGCCTCAACCGCATTTTACAAAGAAGATCTCATCAAAAAAATATCCTCACCCGAACTCAAACAAAAAATAACTCTTGCCACCTGCTCTGACGTCTCCGAAACCGCGTTAAGCGAAATCATGCGCAGCACCGAACTCACAAACGCTTTAAAAACCAGCCGTGCCCGTGAAGAACAATTAATTGTTGAAGAACTGTTAAGCGAAATCAACAAAGACGGCAAAGCAGTGTATGGATTTGAACAAACCAAACAAGCAATTAACACCGGCGCCGCAAAAACTCTTTTACTCACCGAAAAATGCATTCAACAATTCAGATTAACCAACCGTCACCCGCAGCTCGACCAATTACTCAAAACCATAGAATCAACCCAAGGAAAAATCCATCTCATCTCTTCTGAACACGACGCTGGAAAAAAACTTGATGGACTTGGCGGCATCGCTGTCCTATTACGATACAAATTATCGTATTAAACGCAGAGCCCACTAACGCTCTGCAACCAAAACATTAATATATAGGTATTAACTCAAAGATAATTATTTCTAATCCATTTAAAAATAAACTTCAAGATTATATTTTGCATAACCACAACCTTTTAAT
>Ga0209541_10013252_pt1 | contig 12631 bp, 12 predicted proteins | sample RifCSPlowO2_01_FD_184027 | JGI IMG/M metagenome (GOLD analysis project Ga0209541, IMG submission 184027) | Groundwater microbial communities from Rifle, Colorado - Rifle CSP2_plank lowO2_0.1 (SPAdes) (version 2) | ecosystem: Environmental > Aquatic > Deep subsurface > Groundwater | place...
GTTTTGGAAATGCGCACCGATCCGAACGCCGAAGAAGAGATTCGGCTGGTGTTTGGAAAGGTTGCTGACATCGTTGCGAAGCGATACCCGAATTTATTTGGCGACTACGAAATTGAAATGGCAGACGGCCTTCCGTGGTACAAAACAAAAAATTCTAAAATTTGATCTTACCCAGACCTTGCGGTGGTTGCTTTTTTTTTGATGCTTGCTAGTTTGTGTGCAGAAATGGGAGTTGAAATGTATATTGCGAAATATATCGACCATACGCTTTTAAAGCCTGATGCGACGAGAGGGCAGATTGTAAGGCTTTGTGAGGATGCAAAACAATATGGCTTTGCATCGGTTTGCGTTAATCCTTATTGGGTTTCGGAATGCCTTGCACAGCTGGGTTCATTTCAGAACTCAGGAATCAGGATATGCTCGGTCATCGGGTTTCCGTTGGGTTCTAATCTAAGCGATACCAAAGCGCTTGAGGCGTATAAAGCTTTCGAGCAAGGCGCTGACGAGCTGGATATGGTAATGAATATAGGGATGTTAAAGTCTGGCGACGTTGTCGGAGTTGAAGCGGATATAAAGGCCGTTTGTCATGTTAAGCACGGAGTTACGCTCAAAGTTATTATTGAAACATGCCTGCTTACGGATGATGAAAAAATTCTTGCGTGTAAGATTGCCAAAGAAGCGGGAGCGGATTTTGTAAAAACTTCCACAGGTTTTTCGACCGGCGGCGCGAAGGTTGAAGACGTGAAGTTGATGAGAAAAACCGTTGGCCCGAAAATGGGAGTAAAGGCTTCGGGTGGCATCAATGATTATGCAACAGCAATGGCGATGATAAACGCTGGCGCGACCCGTCTCGGATGCTCCGCAGGCGTTGCCATCGTAGAAGGCTCAAGCCGCAAGGCGGGGCGTGCGAATGCCGCGGCAATTATAAAGAGCTGAGATTGCTACGATACGCCGTTCTACACGAAATTAATGGCTGTGCGAGACGCTAAAGGAAAAGTTATTTGCTATATCGACGGCTATTTTGAGAGAAGCGAAGAAACATTGAATAAAGATGTTGTCGATTGGGAACTCGTTGCGGTTTCGGTAAAGAAACCGACAAAAAGAAAGTCAAAAAAATAAATCCGCATAAACTCCGTAGGTATATACTTGGACTAAAAATAAAAACCCCGACCACGGTCGGGGGTTTTCTTGTTTATGCGTTTTTGCGTTTCATCATTCGGTCAAGTTCCGTGAGCGCGCGGATATCCGCCGCCAGCCGCAAAGAAGAATTTTTATACTTTTCCTGGGTTTTCAGCACTTTTTCTACGCTTTTTTTCATCACCTTCCGGAGTTCATCATGAACGAATTCTACCATTGCCTTAAGATCAACTTCATGCAGGATATCGCCTCGGTTTTTCCGCCATTCAAGATAAGAAACAACCACTCCGCCGGCGTTTGCGATAATATCCGGAATGACCAAGATATTTCTGTCGTTTAATATCTCGTCGGCTTCCCTTGTTACGGCGGAATTACCAAGTTCCAATAACCATTCGCATTTTAGCGTTTTAGCATTCTTACCGTTGATCAGATCTTCCTGGGCGGCTGTAACAAATACATCGGATTTCACACCAGTTATTTCATCGGGCGCGATTTCGTCACCCAGAGCAGAACATCCTTTGAAAGTTTTGTTTTCTTTGTGGTAGGCACTAAGTTCCCGGTAGGGTATGCCATTCGGATTGTAGAGACCTGAATTAATATCGGAAACAGCAACTACTTTTCCTGACATATCTTCAAAACTTTCATCATTCAGTAATTCGGCCAAAGGCCTGCCGACGTTACCGAAGCCTTGAATTGCAAAGCTAAGATCGCTCGTTGGTTTCAGCAATTCCCTAAGTACAATGAGACCGCCTCTGGATGTAGCGTCTTCTCGTCCTGGAATGCCGTCGAAATCAACGGGTTTTCCGGTTACGACGGCCGCGGCATTCGGACGAAACATAATTTTATTCAGTTTCCCATAATATCTGTAGATCCATTTCATCATCTCTGAATTTGTGCCGTAGTCGGTAGCAGGAACATAAATATTCGCATCGAGAATATTATGCTCAAGCATTTCGACGGTAAGTCCGCCGAAGATCGACCACAGTTCATCGGTTGTAAATTCAGAAGAATTAATATTGATGCAGGTTTTTCCTCCGGCGAACGGCAGGTCGGCCAAAATATTCTTTTTTGCCATGTCCAACGCCAGGACCTTTGTCATATCGATCATTTTGGCTTTGGATTTATATTTTTTACAGCGTATCCCGCCTTTTCTTGGATGCGGTTGGCCGTCTTCATGGGGATTTATCTGTAAGACCGTAACGGCATCGAAATCTTTTTTGCCGCGGATAGTCATGGCCGGAAAATCCATTTCTATGACATCTCCGCCTTTGCAAAGGTCGTCAACGAGTTTTTTATCGACGTCTACCATCGATGCGACGCGATGGATATTCTTAACACATTCCTTGAAAGCGCTCATTGTTGCCTCCTTTTATCAAAGTGCCTTGCCCGGCCGAGATGGGCGGGCGCCCTAAAAAATGTAGGGCAGGACCAAAGAAGCGATCATCGAAAAAGCCACCAGTGTTACCACTATGGCCCACGCGACTTTCGCTTTTTTGACACCTCGATTCATGCTATAAAAATAGTATAATGAACTACAGGGATTTTCAAGAGCGGAAGAAATTCGAGCATATTTTCTATTCCAGCTGGTCGATATTTTTGGTTATGGCGCTTTTTTTCTTATCTATCGCGGGAGCGCTCAGTCTTTGGTCGCGAGGCCGCGCGATAAAGGCTGAAATCGCCGAATTGCAGGCGGAAATTTCTGAGGCAAAAAAAGCGAAAGAAATAGGAGTAAAAAAATTAGAGGAGCTTGGCATGAGCGGCGGCATTGAGGCCGAGGCAAGGGGGATATTCAATTTAAAAAAAGAGGGAGAGGAGCTGGTTATATTCATGGATAATAAAAATATGTCTGAAGAGCCGAAAGGATTTTGGGCTAGCACCAAAGTGTCGCAAACCCGCGTTTGGCAAAATATTAAAAATTGGCTAGGATGGTAAAATTATGTTTCCGTCATTTTTAAAAAAGAAAAGCGTAATAATTTTTGCCATTATCATTTTGCTGGGCATGTCGGCTTTGGCTGTTTTTGATTTCGCGCCGGTTATCAGTATCGATGGTGAGCGAGTTGGCTTAGCAGATTTTTTGAAAGTTCAATCGGCCGTAAGGCATATGGATATGAACGGGAACGGCGGAGTTTTAAAGCTTAGCGATGAGGAGGTAAAACAGCGCGTTTTCGGGAACATCATTGATAAAGTTTTTTTGGATAAGCTGATAAGCCAAATAGATACAACGCTTGATAAAAAAGCCGATGATCTTGTAAAACAGTCCATAGACCAAAGTCCCAATCTCCAGCTCGATACCGCGGCCAGGAAGCTCTACGGGTTATCCGCGGAAGATTTTAAAGAGCTGGTCTTAATCCCGCAGGCAAAGCGCGACCTTTTAACGGAGAGATTCAAGGATAATCAGGAGCAGTTGAACCAAATGTGGGAGGATCTGGTAAAAACCGCCGATATCAAAGTATATTATCCCGGATACAAATGGGAGGGAGGGGAAATAAAGAAGAAATAGGAAAAAAGCGGTCGTAGTTTAGTGGCAGAATGATTGCTTCCCAAGCAATAGGTGGGGGTCCGATTCCCCCCGACCGCATAATTTTAGATAAAAAACCGATACTATGATGTGTCGATTTTTTTTACTGTACGGATGGTTTCTTTCAAGGACCGTTTGAATTCATTAAAAATTTGTCTGCGGTGGCCTTTGCGGGTGGCAAGTATTTCTTTGGCCAAGGCGCGGCTTTTGGCTTTGGCGGACTCGATAGATTCTTTCTCGGCTTCGCTTGGCCAGCGTTTTTCATGATATTTTCTCCAGCACCGCCATAAAAACATCGCGAATGTCGCGCCGAGCGCGGTAACAATGATATCCGACGTCGTATCCGCCGAGCCCTTTTGGGCTTGTGCGAGCCAAGAAGCATAGTTTGGCTGGATCTGGAGATCCCACAACATTTCAAAACCTTCCCAGAAGATCGCTTCGATAATCGTGACGTCTTCGATGATCTGTCTTGCAATATTTAATTTGCCCGAAAGAATATAGCTTTCCGGGGCATAGAGTTTAATCCAATAAAGCATTACAAAACTCAATCCGACCCCGAAAATAAAATGCCCAAGCGCGTCAAACCACCAGCCGTTGCTGAAAAGCTCCGAGTCGCCCCAATTGTGCGCTCCCCAAACGTAGGTAAAAAGGACCGCGCAGGAGAAGATCCTGATGTTTGAAGGGCGCTTGAATTCTCTAAAAAAGGTTCTTAATTTTCCTAAGCTCATTAGGCTAAATTTAGCATGTATTTTAAAATTCCCGAAGGGCAAATAAAAACCGGTCCTTACGGATCGGTTTTTGATTCTTTTGTTTTATGTATTTCTTTGCGTCTTGCTTGGCGGAAGCTTATCAATATTTCCAATGTCCTTTTTCTGGAATCGCTATAAAGTTCGGCGAGTTCATCGTAATATTCTTCCCGCGCATGGCTTGGAAACAAAAGAGCGTATATAGGTCTCCAGACATATTTCCAGAGAATCAATCCGCTAATCGAACCTAGCACCGTCACTAAAAGATCTATGTCCGTATCAATATTGCCTTTTTGTAGCACTTCGGGTAGCGACCAAGATATTTGCCAAACTTGATTTAAGTAAGGCAGAAGGAAGCGCTCCATCAAAGGGAGAAACCAAACATCAAAAGGCATTTCAACAGCGAATTCCCAAAAGGCTCCGATGAGGGCGCATTTACCTATGATATTCATTGTCCATTTTAGCGCCGGTTCTGTGGAAAGTCGGTCGCCATATATCAATATCCAACAAAAACCTATGCCGAAAAGGTAATGAGACGCCGCGTCGACTTGCCAGCGCCAATTCCATAGTTCTGTCGGACCTTTTCCATAAAGCCAATGCGGTCTCCAGCCAAAACAATAAATAAACGCCATAAAAAGAACGATCATTAAATAAAGAAAAATTTTATCTTGTGTTCTCCGCCGTATCCGCGCGGCCAAATTCTCCTTGTTTGTTTTCAAAGCCGTCCGCTGTTATTTTCTTTGTTTACCATACTAGAATTCGATATTTTTGCCAATCTTGCCAACTTGAGCGTTTAACCGTAGCATTTAATCAGATTATTTCTCTTTGAAATTGCCTATATTCATGTTTGCTCTTTTTGCGTTTGCTCTTTTTGCGGCGAACGCCGATGCCGACGGTCTCCCGGACGTAAAAACTCTGCGTGAACTGAAGCAAATGGAATCAAGCTTTGTTTACGGCTTAGACGACTCATTGATCGGTTGTTTTGCCAAAGAATACAGGACCATTCTTTTGGAGAATGAAATACCGCTGATATTGGAAAAGGCCATTATTGCCTCCGAAGATAAAAATTTTTACAGCCATCGAGGCGTTGATCCAGCGTCCATCGCGAGGGCGGCATGGAATGATTTGCTGGCTTGGCGGTATGTTGAGGGCGGATCAACATTGACCCAACAGTTGGCAAAGAACCTTTTTTTATCGCCGGAGAAAACGCTTGAGAGAAAATTTTGGGAAGCAATCTTGGCGATCCGTATAGAAAACGAATATTCAAAGCGCGAAATTCTGGCTTTATACGTGAACATAACCTATCTTGGCAGAGGGCGGTACGGTTTTGAGGCGGCGGCAAGAGCCTATTTCGGGAAATCATCAAAAGACCTTACTCTCGCCCAAAGCGCGTTCATAGTCGGGCTGATAAATCGCCCATCTCTGCTGACCAAGGACGAGGAAATAAATAAAAAGGAAAGTTTTGAAAAGAGATTCGCAGACGCGGTGAAAAGGAAAAACAGGGTTTTGCAGCTTATGAGCGCGGAGAAATTCATAACTGCCGACGAATATTCGCGGGCATATTGGGAAGATATCAAAATTTTACCGGCGGAAACAGATTGTAGGAATGAAGCGCCATATTTTCTCGAAGAGATCAGAAAAAAATATAAGGATGAATTGCCTTTGCTGACCGGCGGCTTGAAAATTTATACGACGCTTGATCCGGCTATCCAAAAAAAAGCTGAAGCCACCTTAAAGAACGGCCTTCAGAAATATCGCGCAAGGCATCCGGAAAATGCGGAAAAAGCGCAAGGCGCGGTTGTCGTGCTTGATATCAATACTGCGGAGATACGCGCGATGGTCGGAGGTGAAAATTTTTGGAAAAGCGAGTTCAATAACGCTGTTCAGGCGCAACGCCAGCCGGGATCGGCTTTTAAGCCGTTCGCCGACGCGGCGTATCTGAAATATGTTTGCACAAAAAGCCGCGAGCTTTGTAAATTTTCGGATTCGCCATTTCCGGTTTCAATGGGAAGGGGATTGGGTTTGCATTATGTCGAGAATTATCCGTACTCAAATCTTCCCAGATACCGCGGATTTGTGAATATGGACATACAGCTTGCCGAATCAAGGAATGCCGCGACGATGCATATGGCTTTGGAAGCAGAGAGAGCTTGGGTGAAATTGTTGATACCTCAGAAGCTGGCCGAGCATGAAGCAAAAAGAGACGAGAGAATCGCCTACTACAGAAAGCTTGGATATAGCGCGATAGGCGCTGAAAAGGAGTATGGGGAAGAACACGCCGCTATTTCGCGCGGAGTGCTGTGGGATCCGGAAGATAAAATGAAATGGCTCACGGAACTTGCGAAGAACGCTGGCATCAATTCCAAACTCCAGCCTTATCTGGTTACGGCTATCGGAGCATCGGAGGTAAATGTTTTGGAAATTACATCCGCGTTCATTCCGTTCGTTAACGGAGGATATGGAGTAACTCCGAGCATGGTCCGCGGAATTTACGATTCAAAAATGAATCCCGTTCTTCAAACGCAGATCTCGAATCCGACTCCGGCTTTCGATGCGTCGAATTTAGGCGAGAATTCCAGAATCGCTGAAAATATGAAACAGCTTTTGCGGGGAGTCGTGGATCTGCCGACCGGAACCGCTCATGCCTTGAGAAAGAATTATCCGAGCGGGGACTTTGCCTGCAAGACCGGTACCGCGACAAACACAAAACAGGACGGAAAAGCCGTGCCTACGGACAACTGGATTATTTGCCTGACGCCGAAATACGCGGTTGGCGTCTGGATAGGCCTTTCCGACAAGGAAGATCTTGGCAACAGGGAAACCGGATCGATCAACGCCCTTCCAATATTTGATGAACTTATTAGGGATTTGATAGTTCCCGATGAGAAATTCGCGACTTTATTTGAAATCCCGTTGACGGAAAATCCGGCCGAAGGAGTCCCTATTGAACAAAATCAAGAAAATGTGCCAAAAGAACTTTTTTATCCTGAAGACGAAAAACAAGCCCCGCAATAATTGCGGGGCTTTTACTTTTTAAAAAATCGCGCTAGTCTATCGTTAGAATTTGATAGTTTAATGTTGCGAAATTTTATCTTCGGTTTGTCAATGGTGTTTTTATTAACCGCCGCGGCCTCAGTTCGCGCGGCAAGCATTAATGTGCCGAAGTCGGCTTCGCAGGGAGAGGTAGTAAAGATCTTAATAACAGATCCGAATAACGGAGAATACCGGATCCAATTTTCTCCGGTGGGGTGGCCGCAAAATAAAAAAATTATTTTGGTTAGCGCCGTAAATTTGGGCGGAGAAAAACAGATAGCGCTGATTCCTATCGCGCCGGATGAAGTTACGGGCATCGCGCTTATTACGATATTTACCCAACAAAGCGGAAACACTTATGCGATTGAGATAAAAAAAACAAATTTCCCGGTGGCTAAAGGCGTTACATTTGTCGGCGATCCGAAAGGTAAATTAAAAGAAAAATTTGACAATGAAAAAAACGAGTTAAAAAGAATATTTGCGCTCTCAACGCCGGAACGATTTTGGAAAGAAGATCTCAAATTTGTAGCGCCATTGAAAGATATGGCGGTCACTTCTCCGTTTGGGCAGATAAGGCGTAAATTTAGTAATCAATACGGCAAATGGGACATTAATCACTTTGGAGCCGATTTACACGCCTATGCTGGGGCACAGGTTTTCGCGGTTGAGGATGGGACTGTGCTGATAGCTAGACATTGGCTTGCCGAAGGCAATGTGGTTATTATTGACCACGGATATGGCTTGATCTCTCTTTATTTTCATCTCTCGGCATTCAAAGTGAAAGAGGGCGGCAGAGTAAAAGCCGGCAACGTGATTGCAAAATCAGGACAAACCGGCATGGCGGTCGGACAGCATCTTCATTTCGAAATAAGGATAAACGGAATAGCTGTGAGCCCCTGGGAATTTATGCCTGAACCTCCGATGTTTGAACAAAAAGCGGCACTATCACCTGTCCAGAAAAAAAGAGGTGCCGAGTGAAGAAAATAATTTTTATTGTTTTGCTTTGCGTTTTTTCCTATTCGGTTGTAAGCGCGGCCACAAGAAGCGAATTGATCTTACAGAAGGCGGAGGAGGCAAAGGTTTTGCTCGGAGGTGTTGAGCTTTCATTCGAGACAAAAACGGAAACCCATATCAACAAAAAGAGAGTTAAGTCTAAAAAAACCGGCAAATGGGCACGGGCATCATATAAGCGTACGGTTGAAGTCGTTTCTCAAAAAGAGGTTGCTTTAGCTGCCTGGGATCCGATTGAAGATAAATTCCACACAATCAGGCTCATGACCCCATATTCATATGGTGCGCCTTTTTCTTTTCAGGTGTTGACTTCCGGATATGACGCTGAACATGTTTCCGGAAGGGGGCCAAGTAAGCTGGTATTTCAGGCGAGCAAAGACGGCAGAAAACTTCTCGTGCTTTTTTATAAGCACTGGTGGATAGCTCCGGGTCGCTCAAACAACGACGATCCGAAAGTTTTTGAAAAGTATGCGGAGGAGATAATTTACAGTCCTTACGCACCGGATCTATACGATGAGGAAACAATATTGAAAGGGGCAGATTTTCTTTTTAGCGAAATCGCGGCGGTAAAGTTTGAATTGCAGGAGAAACAGGTGTTTTCGAGGGCGTATCCTGAAAAACTGCTTTTCGAAGTTATTCCCGACGATTATATTTTCAATCTTGGGCATAACGAGCAGATGGATCATGGAAAATTTGAAGCCGACGCGAATTTGACAGCAGAGGAGATTTCCATAGAATACGCATTAAACGGCAAAGATGCTTTTCGCTGGATAGCGTCCGAAAAGTACGCAAGGGGGCCTTTTCAATTTACTAACAACGGCAAAGGAAAAAATTCTGGTACATATGATTATGTTGTGCGCGAATGCGCCAGAGCTGAACTGATGAAAGATTTCAACGCGGGCACGCAGGATCTGCGCAATATGATAAAGGCGGCGATTTGCTTGTTGGACATAGAACTTTCGAAAATGCCGAAAGACATTTTAGAGCTTTATCAAAATGATTACCGTATCGCAGCCGCATATCCAAGCGCGTGCTACAACGGCGGATGCGGGAAGGCTATTCAGCTCTACAATTGGCTAAAAAGGAACAAAAAAGAATTGAAGTCAGATTTATTCGAATTTCCAGTTTCGTCCATTGGTCATCCGGAAACGCATACATATGTAAGAAAGCAAGCTTTTTTATGGGGCTATACCGACCGCATAAAAGAGAAATTGCAAAATTTCAAAAAAGAGCAACAGTAGTTGCTCTTTTCCTTTTGAGCCACCTCCGAGATTCGAACTCGGGACCTCTGCTTTACGAAAGCATTGCTCTACCGGCTGAGCTAAGGTGGCAATGCTATTTATATAGCATTTATTTGTTGTTTTGTTAATCTGCTATAATACATTGACGGCCGTCCAACTATTATAGTAGCTTTAAAATATGGTAAGAGGATATAAGATTATGGCGATTTTATCGACTTTAGCTGGCGGAGCTCTGCTTACGCTGAAAATACTTGATGAAATATGGCCAACCGGGTTTTCGCGGTCATATTATAAAAATAAGAAAGTCAGCCGAACAAATTTTGATGCCGAAAGACGCCAAGAATTTTATAATTTATTAAATTATCTCCAGCGCAAAGGATTTGTGGAAAAGAAAAAAACCGATGCAGGCATATTTTGGAAGATTACTTCGGGCGGATTGGCCAAATTAAAAATTCTCAAAAATAAATCTACGGATTATCAAGCTGATAGCGATGAAAATTTAAAAATTATAATATTTGATGTGCCCGAAAAAGAAAGAAGACTGAGGGCGTGGCTACGCGAAGCCTTAAGGATACTGGGCTTCAAAATGCTTCAACAAAGCGTATGGATCGGGAGAAACAAGACTCCCGAACAATTTTTGTTTGATTTGCGTCGGAAAAAATTATTGCCACACATCCATATTATGGAGATAAGTAAAAGAGGCACGGTTAAAGAGCTCGCATAATTTTGTCACCGCATGCGTTACTATAATAGATGAACGGCCGTCCAACTATTATAGTAAGTATTGACGGAGTTGGCGGATATGTGCTTAACTTTAAGCAGAGCTCTGTAAAATTACCTGACTCGGAGGATACTGTCGTTTTCGACGGAGAGAAGCAGGTTTGGGCTGCTTTGCCTGTTAGAAGCAGCAAAGCGGGAGGATACTATTGTGAGCAGCGATAGGGAAAAAGCGGAACAGCGGGATTGTCTGGCCGTGTTAGCCGAGGTGGAGCAGTATATACTGCAAGGTAAACGCGATCCCAAAAAAGTGGCTGAATATATGCAGCCGATTATCGGTACTTTTGGAAAACTCTTGTTTGCCTCCGGCAATGATAGAGTTTTTCTTGATGAAGTAAAGGAAAAAACCACGGCCGGAAAGTTTAAGTGGTGGTATGTCAATGAAGATTGCATGTCCACAGAAATAATGGAAGACGGCATATATTATAATATCATTTCACCGTCCAGTAAGTTTTTAACAGGCAATACCTATTTCCGTATTTTTGCACCGCCTAATGGGTCGTTGCGTCCGGCTTACACGATCGATCTGAACGAAGATGATAAATTTTTTTTTATGGTGCTTTTGAAAAATTTAGAAAAAAAACATGCAGAGGATGCACCAACGAGACAGTAATTAGATTAAACAATAAAGCCAAGCCAACGCGCTTGGCTTTTCTTTTTCCAAATTCATGCTACAATTTTAAACATGGAAGCTAAAGATAAGAAATATATTGAAGAGCTTGCATCAAGGGTCCGCAAAGAGGCGGACCGTCTTTGACCTGCGTCAATTGAAGGAAAATCTGCTGAAACTGGAAAGCGAGGCGTCGCGCCCTGATTTTTGGAAAGATAATCAAAAAGCGCAGAAAGTTTCAGGAGAAATATCGTATTTGAAAGAAAAAATTTCCGCGTGGGAGAAATTGGCTGGGGACGCGGCGAGCGCCGCGGAGCTCTCGCAGATGACGGGGGACGATGCGGGCGCCGAAGCGGAGATTTTAAAAGAGGCAACGCGAATCGAAAAAGATTTCAATAATCTAATAAAAATTGAGCTCTTTACCGGCAAGTACGATTCGGGGAACGCCGTACTTGCCGTTTATTCGGGCGCGGGAGGGGACGACGCGGAGGAATGGACACATATTTTATTTGAAATGTATGAGAAATATGCAAGGGCGCGCGGGTGGAATTTTAAGACAATCCACAGTCACCCGAACGAGCTCGGGGGCATGCGGAACGCGTCCGCGATGATAAGCGGGAAGTTCGCCTACGGCTATTTAAAAAAAGAGTATGGAGTTCATAGGCTTGTGAGGATATCGCCGTATGACGCCAATAAACGGAGGCATACTTCATTTGCCTTAGTTGAAATATTGCCGGAGATCACCGACCCCGAGGAGATTCCCGTCAAAGAAGATGACCTTGAGATAACGTTCGCGAAAGCGGGCGGCCCGGGAGGGCAGAATGTCAATAAAAGGGAAACGGCGGTCCGAATTTTGCATAAACCGACCGGCATATCCGTTCATGCCTCCACGGAGCGCACGCAGGCCGCAAATCGCAAGCATGCTATGGATATTTTACGCGCGAAGATTTATGAATTAGAATTAAGTAAAACGGCAAATGAGAAGCGTGAGGCTAGAGGGGGTGCTGTCCCCAAAGCCGAATGGGGGCACCAGATAAGATCATATGTATTTCATCCGTATCATATGGTCAAAGACCACAGGACGGGCGCTGAAACGGGGGATGTTGAGAGCGTTTTGAACGGCGGACTGGATAAATTTATAGAAGCAGAACTTTCTCTATAAACTATCAACTATAAACTAATTCATGATTTATTTCGATAAAGTATCAAAAATATATTCTCCGACATCTATCGCTCTGGAGGATGTTTCTTTTTCTATCGCCCCGAATGAATTTATTTCGCTGGTGGGGCAGTCGGGCGCCGGCAAATCGACGCTGCTGAAGCTTCTGCTCGCGGAGGAGCGGCCGTCTTCCGGGAAAGTTTTTTTTGAGTCGCACGATGTGCACAATCTGACAAGAAAGGATCTGCCGGGGGTGAGGCGCAGAATGGGCGTTGTTTTCCAAGATTACCGCTTGCTTCCGCATAAGACGGCATATGAAAACGTTGCTTTCGCGCTGGAAGCCGCAGGAGCCGCGGAGGAGGATATTGAAAGGGATGTTCCGCAGGTTCTTGAACTCGT
>Ga0209541_10013253_pt1 | contig 12630 bp, 9 predicted proteins | sample RifCSPlowO2_01_FD_184027 | JGI IMG/M metagenome (GOLD analysis project Ga0209541, IMG submission 184027) | Groundwater microbial communities from Rifle, Colorado - Rifle CSP2_plank lowO2_0.1 (SPAdes) (version 2) | ecosystem: Environmental > Aquatic > Deep subsurface > Groundwater | place: Rifle...
AAAGCGCGGCTCGGAATGGGCGGGCGGGCAAAATGAATTTCGAAGCCGAGAGCATTCCAAACTGCCAAAGAACCTGAAAACAAATCGGCTCGAACCATATTTTGGAAGGGCAAAAGAAATTTTTTCATCAATTTTTTTAAAAGCAGAAACTCGAAAGGGTTTCTGTTTTGATTTGGTCTTGACGTAAGACATAAAGTGATGTAAGATGCTATGTTAGTTGTTCTTTCCCAAAAACTGAAAGGAGGAATTCCCAATGCGAACCAAAACGTCTCGCCTCAGGCAAGTCGTGCGGTTCTGCATTGCAGGAGCCGCCGGTGTCATTGCCTACTATGCTGCGCTGTACGGTCTCACAGAGTATCTAGGCGTCTGGTATGTCCTTTCTGCGGTGATTGGCTTCGTCCTGAACACAGGACTGAACTTCACACTTCAGAAATTCTGGACATTCCAGAACAAGGAAACTCACATGGTTGGCCGTCAGCTTGCGTTGTATGCCGCCATGACCGTTTCCTTCCTCGTCGGCAACACCGTCTTTCTGTACCTCATGGTGGAGTACCTGCACATGTGGTACATCGGAGCGCAGGTGATTCTCACGGTGGTCATCTCCATCTTGAGTTTCATTATCTCCGGTAGAATTTTCAAGAACGAAAGGAGGTTAGCATGAGCGACAGAGCACGTGAGCTACTGGAACTTCTGTACGTGCCGGAAGCCGTCTACCTCCAAGAGGTGGTGGCTTACTCGACAGAACAGAAGTCGGCAACCGGACGATTCGCCGTACCGCTTTCCCACTCGTACACTCGCCAGCCGATTGAGTATGTGACGGCGGAGCAGTATGTCCGTTGTCTCTCGCAACTCTCGTATGTCGTCGTTGGCTTCCTGATTCAAGACAAGGTTGCCGACTTCAACTTCGCGGATTTCGAGACATTCAAACGGCTCATGGTCGAGTGCAAGATGTGGTTCCGGCGGAGCGATCTTCGCTATCTCAAGAACATCACGAAAGGAACGGACTTTGAGTTGTCGCTAACCTTGAAAGAGGTCGGCACGCTCCGGGTCTTCTCGATCTGTGTTCTCGAGATTAGCGGTGTCATTCGCGGCGAACTTGAGTTTGTTGCCCCACTCAACGATAAGGGGTAACTGGGCGCTTCTCCTCACGGAGTCGCGCCCTTTTCTTTTTATAAATTCAAAGAGCGAGAATTTGCCGCCAAGGCCAGTGAATTTTTCAATTTAAAATTATTGAAAAATTCACTGAATTGAGTTATACTTAACTCAATTAAAAACTTGAAATTGTTAATGCTCTCGGCTTCACTTTTCATTTTGCCCGCCCGCCCATTCCGAGCCGCGCACAGCGCGGCGAGGAGCGAATTCCGTTCGAGCTATTTTTAGAATACACCGCCAAAAAATATGTACGACAGAGACAAGATGTTGTTTCAACATGAGATGGAGTCAAAACTAAATAGTTTAAAATTTCAACGTGAACGTATTTTAAATACTCCCCACAAGGAACTTTGGGAGAAGAAAATTTCACCTATTCACGACGTAGATTTTTATGTAATACTTTTACGTAGATTATTTCGACAGATAGAAAGTGAGGCAACTTACGATTCTCGTGTAGCAAACCTTAAAGGTAAAAATATTGATTTGGTCAAAAAAATAAAAATTCGAGATGATTTTGAGCATGGAATAGATTTAGAAAATATGTCACCAGTAGATGTAGCGAATCTGCCATCAGGTACAATTTCAGCCCCCGTAGGAGCTAATATTAAAATTGCAACTTCATTAATGAATGACGAGATAGTATCGGGAGATCTTAAGTGGAGTTTAAATAAGGACCATCAATTATTTATTCAACTTATTATTGAATTTTCCAATCTTTACCCTTTTAACGACGAACGTACTAGGGTGTATAATAAACGAATGAAATTGTATAGATTCAGTCCCATAAAAAATAAAGAACAACTCTTGGAAGCTATGAAATACACTCATTTTGCTTGTTTTGAATTGTGCAAAAAAGCTTTAGGTGACTATTTACCGATTGCAGGGAACATGGGAATATTTTGCCATTACGAGAGTGAATATACGTTTCTAACAAAACTACGCGAAGAGTTAACAGAAAAATCAGATAATTTTAACCAAAAATATTTCCGTTTACACGAACCAATTACTATTCCTGCCAACGGTAACGTTCCTGAAACAACTTATACATATCTTTATATTCGTAGGCCAGACCAATATAGAGCACAGGTTGGTGACCTTGATTTTGTTTTAGATGATGAAAAATATAAAGAGTTAAAAAATTCATTGCCCAAAGGTAAAGAAATTAACGGAGCAAAAATATTTGACCGTCCTGATTTGGACATGATTGAGCTATCTGACCCAGATATTGATGCCCTGTCCTATATAAGCACTAGAGCAATGGTCGAAAAGGTTAGAGTTAGAACAAATTAGCCTTATTTATTCAACAACCTGGTTCCAACTGCGTACCAAACTGCCCGCAACAAAAAGTTTTTATCCAACTTTTTTAAATTCAAAAAGAAGTAGTGGAACGTTTGGATCTGGAAACATTCTTTGAGCAAAATCCCTTCTTTGTTCTTCTGTTGTATTTGGTGCTAGTTTTTCTACGTTCTCGTTTTTTAGAACCTCATCTAAACTTTTATATTTTCTTATAGCGATTATTTCAACTTTTACTTGTTCACTTTTTCTTGATTTTAAAATCACAGAGTCAGCCACTTTAACATTTGTAAATGGGGGTTGTTCTTTTCTTAACTCAAGAGTTTTTAGTCCCTGTTGTACCGATTCAAATAAGGGATCTAAAAGAGGTGGAAATTCAATCAAGGATTTTCTGTTTTCTATGCTCATAAATGTTATTATAACATAGCAGTTTCCAGAATATCCTTATTCTGCAACAAGCTGGTTCCAACTGCGTACCAAACCCCCCACCAAAATTAAATCTTGTTAAGAATGGCTCTAAGCTTATCATTGGAATAAACTCTTTTTTTAATCTGAATTCCTCTGTCGTTTATAATCTTTTTTTCTGTAAGCTTGTTTAAGTACCTAACACATGTAGGTCGAGGTATACCTGTCATCTTACTCAAGATTGGTGCCGTTATATAAGGTCGAGAAAATGTAGCTTCTAACGCCCTAACAAGCCCTAAACCTGCGGGTTCTTTTTCAATCAAGAATTTACTCTTTTTAAATAATTCGTCTATTTTAATAGAAAGTGCTAAAGAAACCTTAGCTTGTTCTTCTAGCCCTTTCAGGAAGAATAATATCCAAGAACGCCAATCTTCTTTTTTATCTACTTTAGAAAGAGCGCTCATATAATAGCGCTTATGCTTTTCAAAATATCCACTAGGATAAAGAATTGGCATCTCTAAAAGTCCCCTTTTAATTAAATAAAGAGTTATCAATAGGCGTCCAACTCTTCCATTCCCATCTTCAAAGGGGTGTATTGCTTCAAAACGATGATGTATGACTGCAGCCACTATGAGCGGATTTAGATTTTCAGAATTGGCAACAAAAATCTCCAAATGTTCCATCAATTGGACAACATGTACTGGATCAGGGGGAATATATCTCGCCTCTCCTTTCCCTGTTCCTTTTTGCCCAATCCAAACAGGTTTTTTTCTAAATTCGCCAGGATTTTTATTTTTTCCACGTGCTCCCTTCATTAACGTTTTATGAATACTTCTAATTAAAAAATTATTTAAATTAAATTTTTTAAGTATTCCGACTCCTTCCAGCATTGCCTTCTCATAATTAAATATTTCAAGAGCTTCATGTCTCTCTTCATCTGTTTGATTTATAACTCCCATTTTAAACACATCGTCTATCGATGCTTGTGTTCCTTCAAGTTGAGAACTTGATTCTGCTTCCTTACTTAGAATTGGTCTCATCAAAAGAGAAGCATTGGTAAGGAGACGTGGAATTTGCTTGAGACTTCCTATCGTTCCTTGTGTCTGGGCAAGCTGATTTGCTAATTCTTCATCGTAAATACCCGATAAATCTGGAGGAAATTTGTGAGCTAATATTTTACTCATTAGTTCAAATATAGCAAAAAGTGAGCTGATAGTCAATGAATCAGTTCATGAACGAACGCTTGTATGCTGATCGATTTTTTTAGATATTAAATCAGTGTTCAAATTAATGGCTATTTTACCCTTATTTGCCAACAACCCAGTTCCAACTGCGTACCAAATTCCCGTAACAGTTTTAATCTAAAAAGTATTTACTTGTTAATAATGTATAATTGACATTATGCGTAAAATCAGCCAGTTTTTGTATGTAAACTTGGTAAAACCAATACTATTTTTATTCCCGGCAGACGATGTGCATGAATTTTTTCTCCACATGGGAAATAGATTTGGGAAATATTTATTTGTAAAAAAATTCTTTAAAAAAATTTGGTCTTACGACGATAAAATACTCGAACAAAATATATGCAATCTGAATTTCAAAAACCCAATAGGTCTTTCAGCTGGATTTGATTATAATGCCGATTTGGTAGAAATTTTGCCAAGCATCGGATTTGGTTTTTACTCAATAGGAACTCTTACATACGAATCATACGCCGGTAATCCTGTGCCCATGCTTTCTAGGTTGCCGAGATCCCGCTCTCTACTCGTTAATAAAGGTTTTAAAAATAAAGGAGTTAAAAATGTACTTGTAAATCTGAGCAATCAGACACACAAGACACCAAAGGGAATAAGTATAGGAGCAACGAACAAACCATATCCCAATTTTGATTCCATGCTTAAAGACCTCGTTGCTGGTTTCCAAGATGCCGAAAATTTTAAAAATTTTGATTACTACGAATTAAATATAAGTTGCCCTAATCTGCTAAACATACAGAATTTAAAAGAACAGATAGCATCCCCGACTGGACTTAAGCAAGCTCTAGAACTTTTAGAAGACCTTGATTTAAAACGCCCAGTCTTTATAAAAATGCCTCTCGAGATAAGTCTAAATGAGACAAAAGAACTAATGGATGTCGCGAATGATTTCTCTTTTATTCGTGGACTAATCTTTTCAAATCTTGTAAAAGACCGGACTAATAAAGCTTTTAATGCTGACGAAATTAAAAAAGCGGGTAAGGGAAATTTTAGTGGCAAACCAGTTGAGGAAAAATCAAATAGTGTTTTGCACTATGCATATAAAATATATAATAAAAGATTTATATTAGTTGGAGTAGGTGGTGTTTTTACTGCAGAAGATGCTTACAAAAAAATTCTCCTGGGCGCATCTTTGGTTCAGTTAATTACGGGCATGGTTTTTATGGGACCTCAACAAATTGGGCTTATCAATAAAGAATTAGCGAAATTACTTAGAAGGGACGGCTATGTTAATGTACAGGACGCAATAGGAGCTTTGACATAAGTTTCAATTATTTATTTTTTAAATGTACTTTTCAATGCTCTAATATCAAAGCCATTTAAATTTCTATTTTAAATTATTTTTCTATTAGCACAGCCCGAGCCGGTGCACCTTCCATCCCCGTAAGATTGAGTGGTAAAACAATTAGTTCATATTCCCCTTCACTCACTGAAGCTAGGTTTAATCCCTCAATAATAGGAATATTCTTTGCCAACAATGAAACATGCGGGCGGTGATCAGATCCCCTTCTTTTTTTTATAGACAAAGCATCGATGCCGACAAGCGTGACTGCCAAATTTGCAAGATAGTCCGCCGCATCTCCGTCTAAATACACATAATCATCATAAAATTCTTTAAAACCTCGAAGTGAATTTCTGGTTTTCAAAAGAATACGCTCTCCTCTTTTTATATTTTTATTTTTTAATAGTGGCTCGGTCACTGCTTCGCCAAGATATTTAAGAGAATCTGAAAAATCGAGAACACGACATGATCCAATAAAATTTTGAAGTGGAATTTTGTCTATCATAAATGCTCCCTCTATGGCATGCCCCGGCGCATCAATGTGTGTTCCTGTATGAGAGCCAAAAGTAATGGATGAAAGTTGAGTAGCATACTCCGGCATGGCACGATGAATACTGACAGTAAATGGAACATTCTCCGGGTATATGGGCGTATTGTTATTTAAAGGTAATGATATATCTATGATTTTCATATATCTGCCCCAGGAGTTCCTTTCGGATAAATTACTAACGGCACTTTTTGCCATTTTTTAATAATATTTGTTACCAATGCCCACTCGGACATTATTTCTTTTGTACTTACGAAAATAGTTTGATCACCCAATATACAATCATAAAAAACTTTTTCGTAGGCATCATACAATACTCTTTTGTCTGAAGAAACAAAAAATGTGAGACGTGCATTTGTCTTTCTAAAATATACTTCAATCAAAACTTCTGACTTATCTAGGGCTTTCCCAGCTTCTAATTCAAAACGAACACCTCGCCAGCGTTTGTTGTCCACACTAAGAGATAGACGGAAAAATGTCTCTGTTTTTGAATTTATTTCAACATTTTTTTCTTCTAAATATCCTTTATATTGTCCACGTACTATTTTAGTATTAACGCCTTTAGTAAGTAAAGAAATTTTTTGAAGTACGGCACTACGAGCATTATGAATCTTCTCTTTACTTATCTTGATCGGGTTTTCCATCGCAATCAAAGCAAGCATTTGTAGCATATGATTCTGACCAACATCTCGTAATGCTCCTATGCCATCATAGAAATTTCCGCGATTAAAAACCGTATTTTCTTCATGGAAAACTATGCGAATAGTTTCTATATTTTTACCATTCCAAAGTGATTCAAACATCCCATCTGGGAAACGAAAGGAGATGATATCTTGCAGGGTTTTCTTTGCGAGATAATGATCAATACGAAATATTTGTATTTCATCAAAAAGTTCTCCGAGCATACGATCAAGCCGTTTTGCTTCCAAAATATCTTTGCCAAATGGTTTCTCCACAAGAACTCTGGTCCATGCTGTTTTTTTTTCTTTTACCCCCGGTGCGCAAGGAATAGTAAGACCCGCCCTAGAAATATTCTTAAATATAACTTCATAGAGCGAAGGGGGCACAGCTAGATAAAATAATTTATTTGTGCAAATTCCCTGTTGTTCATCTGCTGTTGCAAGTTTTCTATTTAGTTCTTTAAAATCTTCAAGAACTTCTAAATTTCCCTGTATGTATTTCAAATGCTTTAGAAAATCATCAAGATTTTTTCCTTGGCTCGCTGAAACATTATGAAGATGGCCCATAATTGCATCCCTGGTAAAGTTTTGAAATTCCAAATCCGTCAAAGGTCTGCGAGTAAATCCAATTATTTTAAATTTCGGGGGCAAAAAGCCCAAAGAAAATAAGTTAAATAGAGCAAGAGAAAGTTTATTTTGATATAAATCTCCAGTCGCTCCAAAAACGATAAGGGTAAGTGAATTAGGCATTTTAATAATATATATTTATATTACATCACTTTGCTAAAATCCCCTACTCTGTGTTAAAATTCATATATGGAAAAATTGGAGTGGTCTGCTTTGGAATATGAAGAGAAAGAACGGGGTGCTGACTGGTTCTGGGCACTCGGTGTTATTGTTTTTGCCAGCGGAGCAACAGCAGTTATTTATTCTAACTACTTTTTTGCTACACTTATTGTTCTCTCTGGTATCTTGCTCGGATTTTTTGCAAAAAAGAAACCGGAGGAAGTTTTGTATGAATTAAATAATCGGGGGTTAAAAATTAAAAATCGCCTTTACCCTTATGAAAATATAAAATCCTTCTGGGTACAAAAAAAGGAACAATCAATGGACTTGCCTGAAGTAAAATCCATACTCTTTATAAAGTCTGAAAGGTTAGTTATGCCCACTATTGCAATACCCATAGAGGATAATCTGGCGGAAGAAATTCATTCTATTATGATTTCTAAAAACGTTGTGGAAGAAACAATGAAAGAACATCCATCTGAAAAAATAATGGAATTCTTAGGATTTTAGTAGACTTTTTGTAAAAAACTGATAATCTAATGTAGTTTCGATCGATTTTTAATGTATCGAAGCAAGCCTGCCCCCATCGTCCAACGGATAGGACATAACTTTGCGGAAGTTAAAATGTAGGTTCGATTCCTACTGAGGGCACCACAAAGGAAAACTACAAGTTCCCTACCATCTCATTTATCTTGGCTCTTGTTCTGGGACCAATTGATCCATAGCCAGTTGTTGAAGGAGTGCCTGAAGTTACGATTCCATACTTAACTTGGAACGCTTTGACTGCTGCTTCGGTAAGAGGTCCGAAGTATCCAGTGTTGGAGTCGGAAGAAAGTAGTCCTTCTTTGATCAATACATTTTGAAGAGTAGTTACGTCTGTACCTCTTAGGCCTCGGTAGAGTGGTTTTGCAAGTTTACCACCTGTTGTAGATACTGGCGTTGAGACTGTAGAAGTAGTTTTGACACCTAGAAGTTCATTTATCTTGGCTCTTGTTCTGGGACCAATTGATCCATAGCCAGTTGTTGAAGGAGTGCCTGAAGTTACGATTCCATACTTAACTTGGAACGCTTTGACTGCTGCTTCGGTGAGTGGACCAAAATAGCCTGTGGTAGAGTTTGGTGTTAGAAGAGATTGTGAGATTAGGAAGTTTTGGAGGGTTATGATATCTGCACCTTTTAGGCCTCGGTATAGAGACATAGTCAATTTGACCTGTCCGCCAGAGCTTTGTGAAGACTGTGAGCTTCCCGTAGAAGAAGTTCCACCTCCAGATGTCGATGAAGAATCAGAAGAATACGAGCTTCCACCCGCGCTAGAACCTCCAGATGTAGGGGTGCCAGAAGAACTACTGCCAGAAGCAGTTGTGGTAGAAGCATCTCCTATGAGTACAATTTCAGAAAATCCGCTTGATGTACAAGTTATGTTATTGGTTGAGACATTAACACTACAACCAGAAAGTTCGTACCATGAACTTCCATCATAACGATATAGTTTTAAGGTGGATTCATTTATACCTTCTATGTCGGAATCGGTGTAAGTGAATGTAATTGTAATTGGTTGTGCGAAGGTTGAAATTGTAGATGTTGGAGAATTGAAAGCTGCTATGTGATAAACAGGAGCTAGGGAATATCTTTTACTACCAGGCGCTGTTATAGAAGTAATAAATTCATTTCTAGAAAGAGACTGCAGTTGGAAGAATGAAGAGGAAGGTGTAATAGAGTTGGAAGGAATAGTAATCTTCATATTATTTAATCCAGAAACAAGAGAAAGTTCACCTCCTAAAGTCCTAGAAATTTCTTTTGTTGATTCATCCAGAATAGGAGCATTAGCGGTACAGCCTGAAGTTGCGAAAGTGCCGACTGCCCCAAGAGACTCTAGGTTTGTTATAGAAGAACGTACTCTGAATCTGTATTTAGAACAAGGTATTAAGTCAGTAAGATTTACAGAGTGATTTGTTGCTCCTAATGCAATATTCACTTCTGTAGTTTTAAAATTTACAGAATCAATTAATCCGTAAAGTACCTGGGAAGAAGCGATTTTACTGGTAGTCCACGATATATTAACTGAAGTATTGGTAATACTAGATACTTTTATGTTTGAGATGACAGCCGCCAATGGAGAAGAAGGTGGAGCTTGAGTGGTAAAGGTTTGATTTGAAGAACTAGCTAAATTCCCTGCCGCATCTTTTGATTTTACTCTGAAGTTATAGGTAGTTGCTGGAATAAGATTATTAAGAATAATAGTATGAGAATTAACTTTTGTTGTAGAATCCGTCAAAACAGAGACTGATCCATAACTACTAGTAAGACCGTATTCTACTTGGGTATCAGAAAGTTCATTGGTAGACCATGTAATTGTCACGGTAGATGTATCGATAGAAGTATTTATGGAAGATATGACTGGTACAGTAGTGTCCGAAGATGGTGGAGTAATGCTTGTACCATTAACTTGCAGATAATCTTCTACAGACCAACCATCTACGCCAGAATCATAATTTACATTCCACCAATTAAATCCTCCGTTATTTGTAGGACCACCCAGGATCGTTCCTAAATTACCAATAGATTGAGTACCAAGCAGAGTACCAGTGGGTGATGCTGTTGATCTGACGTTTAGATTTGAAGTAGTTTGTACTCTATCACCTGCTCTAAACTTTGTACTAATGGTAGTAGAGCCGACTGGTAGAGTGATAAATATTTGATTACTTGAATTTGCTATATTATTAGCGGCATCCCTAGATTTAACCCTAAAGTTATAAGTAGTATTTGGAGACAGACTAGAAAGCACCACAGAGTGAGATGTAACCTTTATAGATGTATCTTTAAGATTTGATGAGGATCCATAGCCTGTAGTGAGACCATACTCAACTTGAGTGTCTGTGTTTACATCTGTGTTCCATGTGATTGTGGCTGTTGAAGTTCCAACGGAAGAAGTTGCTATACCAGAGATTACAGGTAATACCACTTCTGGAATACTAACAGGAGGAGGTAATGGTGCACCAACTATAAATACTTGGAAAGCACCCTTCGTTGATTCAAAATATAAACTGTTATCAGAGAAATCTACAAGAATATTAGATAATAGATCAACATTATCTTTCTTAATATCATACCTTCCAGGTACCAAACCCGCTACTAAATATTGTGCTGTACTAGAATGAGTTGTCGTAAACGCTACTGTATTTTTATCTACACCAGATTTTGCAAAGACGGCCACCTTAGGATCAGCACCTCCAATTTCAATACCTGCAGAATTTGCGTCAGTAGAAACTAAACCAATAGAAGGTAAGGCATCTGTAGTGTTTGCAAGGGGTTGATGAATAGTAAAGGACTCTAAGCTAGTTGCTTGAGTAGAACAAGTTGTACTATCAGTACTTGGACAAATTGTAGTCCTGTAAGTTTTGCCCGCACCACCGGTGTAGGTTCCACTTGCGTTATCTGTTGTAATAATTACATTGCCCGCCGGAGACAACACTTTACTATTTACCCGTCTGCTACTTCCTGTTGAAACTACGGTTTTATTTATACTATCAAGAATGGTATTTGTAGGATTTTGGAAATGCATAAAGGCTTTAATGGCATTCCCCGCGCTTAAAGCCACATCGTCATAAATAACCACAAAATCTGTAGCAGTGGGTTTTTTGAAATGCACATACTGGCGAAGTACACGTGTAGCATTAGCGGTAGATTTATAGGTTCCGGTCAAATTTACTGAAGCATACATATATCTACTTTGTGAATCTCCAGTTGGATTGGTTCCTGCCCATCGCTCTATGGAAGCATCCCCTATTAAGGCACCCGTAGCATTTCTAAAACCAAAGTTTGTGGTATCGTTACCAATCTGAATAGTATTTTTTTGGTTTGGCGCATAACCGGCCCCATATACAGAATCTTCAGAAACTAGAAAACCGTTTTTACCTAGTTGGTATGAACCAGCTGAAATAAGTCCGGTATGTGAATCCAGATCTGTATTTAGGTCGTGAGCGTTAATAAATAGTAAAGTATCGGAAGTGGGCGCCTTGGAAAAACCAGTTCTACTAATTACAGAGCCGAACTGATTTTTTGAATCACAACTCAAGACCAAACTTGCGCATTCCGCCCAATCAGTATCATTAAATAAATATTGGGTGGGCTGACTTGAAATCGGTGCACTGGCCATACTTGGATCAAAAGCCAAATACATCCAAGGTAAAGCCGCGCCGCCCGCAACAGTTGGAGAATTCCAAGCATTCCATGAATTACGAGCCCACCAGTTAAACAATTGGGATTCAATAGAATTTGGATACAAAATCAATTGCGCGTAAGTACCTCTCATAACTACCGCGTCAGTATAACGACCCCCGCCTTCAGCAAAAGCAATGGTCAGACCCCCGGCATCCCAAGGCAAAAAACTGTAATACATATAAGGCAAAGCTCTTTTAAGAAAATTACCTCCGCTTAGATTTTGGCCATTCTGCAAAGAATTTTGCATAGCTAGAACAATTCCACCAGTAAAATTAAACTGCCTGCCCATACCGTATTGAAAGCCACTTTCATTAAAACCTGTGTAATAATTTTTCTTTTTTGGAAGTATGTAGTCGTAAAAATAATTATAAGACTGTTCTAAAAGTGTCCGGGCCCTTGGGTCGTCATCTGCCAAGGCTAGACCAACATAAATATCCCCATAAAGCGCTGTAAGCACCAAATTGTTTACTGCCTGATTATTTGGATTAATAGGTGCGCCAGAACCGCCGGTAGTTGGGTAATAGCTGGGGTTAGAAAAAGGAGTGACTTCATGGTGTTTGGTAAACCAAATCCATCCACAATCCCCGCTTTGCCATGGACGGCTGCGATAAAATTGTATGTTATTTCTGGTAGCCCAATTTATATTTATGGTCAAGTGAGTGTCATCCTGAACTGAAATAACTCTGCCAGCAACAATATTTGGGTCAATGTCATATAGACTGGCGGACAAATAAGCCGGCCAAATAATTGAGCCTGGCTGAAATTCTGTAGTAAAGCTGGTACCCACTCCAACAATCTGTGTTGTGCCATTGGAGGTAATAGTTCCGCTTCCAAAAGGCATACCCTGATTTGTACATGCTTGCCCTACAGGATTTAAACCACTTCTTGTTATTTCGTTGTCATTTAACATTTTATCAGCGAAAAGTTGCCTCTCCTCCGGAGTCATTTGGGCTCGTAAAAGAGTATAAGTTTGAGCCAAATAAGCTACGTCAGAACGACTGTAATCCA
>Ga0209541_10013255_pt1 | contig 12629 bp, 15 predicted proteins | sample RifCSPlowO2_01_FD_184027 | JGI IMG/M metagenome (GOLD analysis project Ga0209541, IMG submission 184027) | Groundwater microbial communities from Rifle, Colorado - Rifle CSP2_plank lowO2_0.1 (SPAdes) (version 2) | ecosystem: Environmental > Aquatic > Deep subsurface > Groundwater | place...
TGTTCTTCCATAGCTTGCATTTTTTTGTATCCATGTAACTCCTTGATCAGAAGAGGCATAAACTTGCCCATTTCCATCAACTGCAAATAAATACTCTTTTGTTGGCAAATTTCCTTGCCCTGTCAGATTCTCCCATCTCGCAAAGCTTCCTGCATCAAAAACCCTGCTTGTATAAGTTCCAGTTAAATTGTTTCCAGCTAAAACAACCCCAGTTCCATTATGGCTTGTGTTTGCATAAGTTCCAAGATTAAAATCTCCCTGGCTTGTATCTGCAAAATTCCCTGCATAAACTAAATAAAACATAAGTACAAAAATAGAAACACTGAATATTAATTCTTTCCTCATTTTTTCCCCTTTTTCCCCCCTTTCATTATATTTATCATTTCTAGCTCTAATTTTTTAGAAAGCATAATTGCATTTTCTTCGCAAAATTTCTGAAAATCAGAATATACCTGATTATCCACGCTAAGTGTCACCTTCTTTTTTTGCATAATCAGAATAAGCATCTATCTCTTTTAAATCTTTCTTCATACTTACCAATAAGTATTTATATGTATAAAGAATTATATAGTGAAAGACATAAGTCTTTCCCTATCTAGTCAACGACAAACTTGGTAAAAACTAAAGTCGTTGACTATAGATAAATACAAAAAAAATAAATTATCCAAAGAATTAGTATATTTCAGAGAATTATTTTTTTCTATTTTTGCTTTTATTCTTATCTTTATTTCTCCCCTTTATCACATAAACAGCAATCACTACTATAACCAAAACAACTAAAAACAAAGTTATCAAGGGATATTTTGTAAAAAAATTTCCTTCGCTAACTCTTTCCAAGCCAATAACATTTCCAGTCAAGCTCACATCAGAAAAAACTTTCTCATTTTCCCTTGTCCCATCAGAGCTTACTCTAACATTATAAACTCCTGATGGAGCAGTAAGCTTTATTCTTTTTTCCTGCCCAACTTCAAGATAAATTCTAGCTGTCTGGTCATTATTCCCAATATAAATCAAGATATTATTATCAAAAAAAACATTTCCAATGTTTTTTATTATTAAATTATCACCTTCAATTTTTACATCAACTTTTTTTAATTCACCTATATTAAATAATTCTTTTGTTTCAGCTCCCCTATATCTAGCGCTTATTTCCCAAGGCCCCTGAACTGGATTTTCAGGCAATTTGTAATTCACCTTTTTTCCAGAACCAGCTTTTCCAGAAGCAATAATATCAGAATAATAATCTCTTATATTATAATCAGCTTCTCCATCAATTTTATTTCCAGAATTATCATAAATTGTAACAATAAAATTAATATCCCCTGTTTTCAAAAAATTATTTTCAATGCTAATCCCAAGCTTTTCAGCAGATGCCAATGATAAAAAGGTTATCACTAAAAAAATTCCAAAGATCAATAAAAACATTCCTTTTTTCATGATATTACTAGTAATTCTCTGTTTTTAAAAGTTTTTAAACTTGAAAATCTTAATTAACCTATGAAAATCCAGATAACTTTTTTAGGAACAGCACAAGCTATTCCAACTGAAACAAGAAACCATACTGCAATTTTATTGCAGTATAAAGATGAAAACATGCTTGTAGATTGCGGAGAAGGAACACAAAGGCAGTTTAGAAGAGCAAAATTAAATCCCTGCAAGCTGACAAAAATACTTATTACCCACTGGCATGGGGACCATGTTTTAGGCTTGTCAGGCTTGCTTCAAACCCTTGCATTAAATAATTATAAAAAAACACTTCATATTTACGGACCAAGGCATACAAAAGAATTTATGAATCAGCTTTATAAAATATTTGTTCCAGTTGGAAAGCTCAGATTAGAAATTCATGAGGTAACAGGCAAATTCTTTGAAAACAAAGAGTTTGAGCTAATTGCCCTGCCATTAGTCCATGGAGCCCCCTGCAATGGATATGCTTTTCAGGAAAAGAATAAGTTAAGAATAAACAAAAATAAGCTAAAGAAATTAAAATTAGAAAAAAAATATCTTCACTTGCTAAAGCAGCTAACAGAAGGGAAGAACATAACAATAAATAATAAAGTAATAAAATCAAAAGACTTTACATATTTAGAGAAAGGCAAAAAAATAAGCTTTATTCTAGATACTAAGGTCTGCCCTAATATAAACAAGCTTGTTAAAGATGCTGATTTAACAATCATGGAAGCAACTTATTCAAAAAATGAAGAAGAGCTAGCTTCGCAATACAAGCATATGACCGCAGAGCAAGCAGCAAAAATAGCAAAAAAAGAAAAAGTAAAAAAATTAATTTTAACTCATCTTTCCCAAAGATTTGAGCATAAAGAGCATATAATTCTAAATGAAGCAAAAAAGATTTTCAAAAATACAATTCTTGCTGAAGATTTGATGCAGGTTGAAGTTTAAAAAAATAAACAGATTTTTAAGAATGTTAATGTTTAGGTATGTATTGCATTTCCCTTGTGTAAAGAACCGAAGTTTTTTTGTCAGATTCAGAATCTTGTCGATAACTCTCTCCCATAACCTCTGGAACAGATGCTAAAGGAACAAGCAAAAAACCTCCGAGTTGTCTAGAATTTTCAGCAGCTTCAAATTTCTCTACATCTGTAATCCTCAATGTAGAAGCATCTACAAAAGCTAAACCCCATACTTCAAAACCAGAATCTTTAATTCTATCATGCAAGCTTCTTCCCATATTAAATAAATAATTTGCTAATTTTTAAAGATTATTATAAATGAATATATAAAAGAAGTTTTTAATCTAGTCCATCCTGCCTTAAGCATATTCAGAATCAAAGGTTTAGAACTCACAAGCACAGCGATTTCTTTTTTCTCTAGAAACAAGAACAGGAAGCCCTTTTTTCCCTAGCCTCTTTAGCATACTGGATTCTATATTTTTGCCAAGTTCTATGATAAATTTCTTCCCTAGAGCTATCAACTACAGGAAAATAAACTCCATCTATCTCAGCTATCTCTCTTTTATATCTGCCCCTATAAGATTCCAAAAGCTGAAGGCTCTATCTAATTGGTTGAGTTACTGGATCGTCTAGTTCTCTAGGCTTAAGCTCCTCAACTGCATTTGGCCTAGATTTCTTTGCCATAGAATTTATATTATCAAATTATTTATAAACATTGCTGTAACTTGTTATAAATGTTATATTCCTCACTAGCTTCAGCACTTTAAGAATACTCAGCCGTGTGAATCCAAGTAAGCCAAACACTCAATTCTACTGCTTTGCCACGCTTGCTGGTGAGATAAAAATTATGGTATCGCCTCTAAGAAAGGTCAAACCTACGCTTCTCTTGCTCTCCCCCTCTATTATCTCCTTTGCATTGTCCAACACTATGTTAATGTGTATGTCAAATGCAAGCAAAGTCCCAACCATTTGCCTGTTGTTCTTGAGTTGAACAAGAACTTCTTTACCTTTTGCATTATTCAACACATCAAGTGGCCTTTCAATTCCATTAACCATGAAAATTATTTATTTATCTAGTTTTTAAACATTTCGCATTTGAAAAAAAAGAATGCAAAGGTTTAAATATAATTTTTTCTCAAATCTTTCATGAGAAAAGGAAGAAAAATTACAGGCGGGAAATACAAAAAGTTCAAGAAAAAGAAAAAATATGAACTTCCAGGAATAGAAAGAAAAGTAAAACTAAGGGAGAGAAAATCCAAGTTTATAAGAGGCATTGGTGGCAATAAAAGAATAGTTCTTTTATCAGAGCAATTTGCAAATATAATTGACCAAGAGACAAAAAAAGCAAAAAAAGCAAAAATAACAAATGTTATAGAAACTCCTCAAGACAGATTTCTTGCAAGGCAGAATATACTTGCAAAAGGAGCAATAATTGAAACAGAACTTGGAAAAGCAAAAATAACTAACAAGCCAAGCCAAGAAGGCATGGTCCAAGCTGTTTTAATAAAATAATTTTATAAAATAAAAATGTCACTCGCAGATAAAATAGAAAGCTTTATAAAGCATTCCAGCTTTTATTTATAAATATTACTAAATCTTTATAAATCATAATAAAATGGAAAGTGGGATTAAAAGATGCCCTGAATGTGGTGGGATTAACCTTACCTGGGACGAGCAAAGAGGAGAAGTTTTTTGCAATGATTGTGGAACAGTAGTAGAAGAAAAAATGGTTGATACATCGCAGGAATTGCAAGAAGGCTTTGAATCTGGAGAGAAAAAAGGAAGAGGCGGGGCTCCATTGTCAATGCAAAAATTTGACAAAGGCTTGACAACGAATGTAGGAGAAATTTCAGATATTTATAAGCTTGATGCTGGCTCAACAAGGAAATTTTTAAGATTAAAAAAATGGCAGGAAAGAGTTTCAACTTCTATTGAAAGAAACTTAAGACTGGCAATGGCTGAATTAAGAAGAGTTGCTTCTTTTCTTAATCTCCCGGAAGTTGTAAAAGATGAGGCATCAAGAATATACCAATTTGTCTTGCAAAGGGGGTTAGTAAGGGGCAGGTCAATGGAATCAGTAATAGCAGCATGCATTTATGCAGCATGCAGAAGTTATAATATCCCAAGAACTTTAGATGAAATTTCAGCAGCCTCTGATGTAGAAAGAAAAGAGATTGGAAGAACTTATCGCTTTATAATAAGAAAACTGGATATTAAAGTAACTCCATCAAGCCCAAAAGATTATATTCACAGATTTGCATCAGTTTTAAAACTCTCTCCAAAAACCCAGAATGAAGCCTTAAAAATCTTAAAAAAAGCAGAAGGTTCTGAACTTACAAGTGGAAGAGGTCCAGCAGGAATTGCAGCAGCAGGCTTGTATGTAGCAGCTCTTTTAAATGATGAAAAGAAGACACAAAGAGAAGTTGCAGATGTAGCTGGAATAACTGAAGTAACAATAAGAAACAGATATAAAGAACTTCTTGAAAGGCTTGATTTAGAAGAAAAATTAAAAATTAAAGAAGCAGAACAAAAAGCAAAAAATAAAGAAAAATAATTCTAAATCAATAACTTTTTATAGTGAAATTAATCCATATTTTCATGCAGAGGTGCCGGAGCGGTCAAACGGAGTAGGTTTAGGCCCTACTGGCTTAGTGCCTACCTAGGTTCAAATCCTAGCCTCTGCATAATCATATTTGCCTTTGGCAAATATGACTTTATCCTGATTTTAGGAAATTTGAACCGCAGGTACAAATCCCGAGCAAGTTCACTTTTTAGTTTTCCCTATTCCAAAAATGATTATCAGCAAAACAACAATTAATGCAATCCCAATTAATATAATTGCAATCCAGTATTTTATCTCCTGTTTTTTCTCGCAGTTTTTCTGTGAAGCACAATCCGGGTCACATGCAGAAGTCTCACAAAAATTATCATCAACAATGCAGTCAGAAGGGCATTTCAAATGATTTTCAGTTTCTTCGCAGATTTTATTTCCGCAATTTGCAGAAAAAACAGCAAGAGAAGCTTGTACAACTGGCCTATCTTTTTTATAAACAACTAAGTTATCAGCATTTTGAGAATAAGGAAGCAAAGCTGAAAATTCAAAGCTTTCCTCTTTTAAAATTTTCGCAGAAGAATTAGGAACAGGAAATATTTTATCAGGCAGATACAAGCTTGTTTTGAAAATTTCATTTCCATTTTCATCTTCTATAATCATACTATAATCAGATTTCTTAAATCCGATATTAGATTTAATAGGCTTTAAAAAAACATCTTCTATTTTTAAATTACCTTTATCATAATTAAAATTAACAATATAGCTTTTTCTGCCAGGAACTGCTTTTTCCATATTTTTTTCACCAAAAACATAATTATCAATTAAATTCTCTATGTGTTTCTGCGAAACAAGGTTAAAAAAAGGGACAAGCTCATACATTATTGAAGTTTTGCTTGGCCTGTATAAATTAGAATAACTACATCCTTCATAACATTCCTCTGTCAAATTTTTCCATTTCTCACATCTAAAAGCATCGCAATTAGGAGAATTTATCTCACCTATATCATAACTTCCATATTCTTCCTCATAAACATATTCATCAGCCAAGTCAGCAAAACTATGCCCTGTTTCATGCAACAATATTAAGTTAGCATTTGAATTTTTAGCACAGATTTTTGCATAAGAAGAAGCAGAGCCGCAATATTTATTGCTATCTAATAAAACAATAACATTGTCATAATGGCATTTTGAAGCTGACTCAAAGACAAAATTATTATCACAGCATACAATAGTGGGAATATCCTTGCATCCTATTTCGCAGTTTAGCTCTGAAATATTCACAAGTGAAAAAGAAATTTTATCTTTTTTAGAATTATAAGGTTCTATATTTAAAAAAGAATTTTTATCAGCAATTAGCTTTAGAGAATCTCTTTTAAATTCATTATAATCTTTATATCCAGAAGGCACTATAACAAAATTAATATTATTTTCATTTCCATCTCCATAAACTATCTCGCACTTATCTTCAGAAACAAAAAAAGAAGCAAGCTCTTTATTTTCATCCTTAATTCCATATTTTCCGCTTTCAACTTTTTTAGAATCAAAAAATCCACCATAAACACCATCTCCTTTTTTCTTGTCATAATGCTCCCCATCATCATATAAATATAATGAACTGCTGTAATCTTTTCCCTCAATAAAAAGCATTAAATCCTGGTTTTCCCTAATTCCAGGATAAAGAGCACTAATAAAAAACAAAGTCCCTTTTTGAGATGAAATAGGATTAACTTCAACAAAAACCTCCCCCTTTGGTATAGGAAAAATTATATTCTCTCTTATATTGCTTATATTTATCAATAAAAAAATTCCAGCTATAATTAAGAAAACTGAAATGATTATTGCTATCATTGAGCTAACACTTAAATTAACACCCATTTTAATATATATGGAATCTATGTTTTAAATAAGTTATTGTTAAGAGCAATCGCTTAGTTTTGTCAAAAGAGCAGAGTAATATTTAGGAGCAATATAATACCCTGCATCAACAAGTTTATCTAAAATTGTAATTGCTTGTTTTTTATTAATAATTTTTTTTTCAAGGCACATAAAAAGGAGAGTAGTTGTCCTTAAAGTTTGAATATTTAACGCTTGAGCTAGTTTAATAGCAAGAGCATCATCAATAATAAGCTTATCTTTATTTTCTTTTGCAAGTGAAATTGCAGAATTTTCTCCTTTTCCTAATCCAAAATCAGATATTTCTTTTGGCTCAATAATTTTAATCCATCCTTTTTTTAAGGCTTCATTAAAAACAATGTGTCCTGGCTTGTCCATAACCAAAACCTCTTCCCTAACTGCATTTGGAATAATAATCTCCCTAAAGCATTTTTCAAGCAATTCAAGCTGATTAATTCTTGACAAACAGATAAGTGGAGTTGCATTGCAAATCATTTTATTAATTCCAAATCTTTTTTAAGATCCTCTTCAGAATATCCTGCCCAGTCAATATTTTTTTCTCTTACTAACATTAACATTTCAGGCAAAGAGATGTTGCTTTCTTCAGCAGCTTTTCCTATAGATATTTTATGTAAAGCTATTTTCTCTAAAGCATGCTCAATTTTCAATCCTTTAATAGCATTGACTATTAAACGACGAAGAGCTTCGCTTCTGTCAGTTTGCCATTTTTTCTCAAGTTTTGCCAGCTCTCTTAAAAGAGATTCTTCCAATCTTACAGATATTGTTAATGCCATGTATACAATATATTAAAATGAATACATATATAAATATTTCTATAGTATAGCAAATGCATTAAATATCTGTAAGTTTTTGTATTTGCTATATTCGGGAGAATTAAATAGCAGTTACGAAAATTTAATTCTCACATTATAAAGAATATGCTATTTTTTACCTAATTCCTGCCCCCAATTTTCAGTGCTGTTCACTTACATGAAACCTTTTTTCAATCTCATTGATTGCTTTCTCAAAAACAACATGAAGTGTTTTAGCTAGCTCCCAGTCAGCATAAGAAGCTTCAATTACTCTTGTAGGAGCTGCAACAATAAGATTTATGCTATATTTTCTCCTCTTTTTCTCATTGTCTTTTTTATATTCTTTCAGCCTAATTTTCAAGCTAACCTCATTTTTCAATTCCCTTTTTATTTTCTCATAATACTCAGTAGAAAGCTTGTTCAAAATTCTTTTCTCATCTTCATTCAAATTCTCAATTCCTTTAGCCTCAATTTTTTCCATGTTTATCTTAATTTTCCAAGCAATTTAAGCTTTTCCCTTCCTTCAGAAGTTTCAGCAAGTTTCTTGTAAAACCTGTTTGCAATTATAATCTGGGAATCTAAAAAACTCTTAACCTGTTTCTTCCATTCAGGATTATCCCGAACATGCTCAGCCCATCTCTCAACCTGCTCTAAATGTGTTTTATCCCTCATTTTTCATTCCTCACTCTTCATCCTCAATCTCTTTATCTCTTTTTTTATTTTTCCTATCTCTTCTTCATTAATTTTATCTTTATAAATTATTCGAAGATGCTTTGCATCTTCTAAATCCTTGTCTGATTTTAAATATTCCTCTTTAAATGCAATATTTGATTCAATAGAAGAAAAATAAACATTCATTCCAGTGAAATCCAGTTTCTGCCTTGTTTTAAGCTGATGCTCATCAAGAGAATCTTTTGCAAATTTAATCTCCATCTCAGGAAGAAACTCCCCAATTCTAGTGTATCTTACACTATCTCCATTAACAAGATAATCCTTATAAATTATTTCAGCTTTTGCAGATTGCATGCATTCAAATCCAGCCTCAATAAGCGCTTTATGCAGCTCAAAAAACCTCTCAAAAGAAAGTTTTTCAACAATCATGTCAATATCCTCTGTTCCCCTGCTTCTTCCATGCATAATTGCAACAAACCCAGAAACAATAATATAATTAGCATATTTCTCAATAATCCTGGCAAAATCCTCTGCAAATCTTTCCAAGATGGTTTTATCATCTACTTCGCGTTTCATCAAGAAATTAAGCTATGCTTCTATATAATTCTTTTCCCACTACCCCAGTTTTTGTCTAAACTTAGCAGTAACAACTAAATAGAAAGATTTATAAACCATAATTTTGTTATAGAAATAACAAAATTAAGGATAAAATAAAAATAAGATGACATATCAAAATTCAATTTCAAGGAGAGGGGTTTTAAGAGCTTTCGGGGGATTAGCATTAGCTATAGCAGGATGCGCAGTAAATAAAAACACGCTTGATATAACTGAAGATTCTAGAGAATTCAGAGACCTTTCTTATACTGTTGATGAAATTGAAATTAATGGAAAAAGGTATATGGCTTTGCCTTTCCCAAGAGGTATGACTGCTCAAATTGACAGGGATGACCCAAAAAATCCAGGAGCAATCTTAGACAGAAGAGTTCTTGCTGATTCCTATCTTGTAGACTATGATAACAGCACTGAAAGACTAACTAGAAGAAATGGAGAAAAAATGAGGATTATTCAAGGATTATCTTATGTGCTTGCAAATATTAGCTGTCAAGGAAATCAGAAATTCATAAATTCAAGTTCAACGCCGCAAAGAACAAGGACAGTTTTAGAATCAATACAAGTGCCCCCTAATAAAGGAGATAAAAGGGGCGAGGTATTAGTAAAGAGAACTGAGGGAGAAATTACAAGAAAATACCCAACAATACAATTCAACGGTAAAAATTTCTATATAGCCCAAGCAAATCCAGATATAGTAGCTTATCTAAAAGGAAACCCATTATCTAATGAAGAATTTCTTAAATTTTTATTACTTGATGGATTTTCAGAGCCAGTAACAAAAACAATAAGAAGAACAGATGACAGAGTTACAAAAGTAACAAGAGAATTTAGCCTTGAGGGCTTTCAATACATGCCTATAAGAGCCAGGTTAATTCCAATTCAAGCAGAGTCTATAGAAGAAAAAAGAAGCGAAAGTATTCTTCCTGAAGAGGGGACTTATCATTGGCCAAAAACAAACTAGTATCCAAAAATCTAACCTTCTCCATTTATTTCTTCAGTCCTAACTTCATTAGGAATTCCGTTTTTAGTTTCAGTTTTTTTTGTTTTATCTTCATTTATAATCTCCCCTCCTGAACTCTCAACACTTCCAGAAACAGCTTGCCCTCTACTGCTAACCTCTTCCACAGCCCCTATTATCTTCCCAGCAACCTCATTATACAGCTTCCCAAGAAGATAAAGCCCTCTGGCTTTATGCTTATTATTTATTCCAAGATTCACAAGTTTTGTAAGCTCGTTTACAGTTGAACTTATTTCACCATCAATTACAGATTTACTAGTTCCCCCTTTATTAATCTTATTATTATTGTTTATTTCTTTTATAAACTTCTCACCCTCCTTTGCCTTTTCCCTGCTTGTATCTTCATCTAAACTCCCTTCTCCAAAAACATTCATATTAACTTCATCTAAAACATTTTTTTCAATCTGCTTGTTCTGGATTACATTTTTTACAGAACTTGTGTCAAGCCAGCATCTTATTTTTTGATCATCGCAATAACCAACATCTTTCCACCTGTCATAGCTTGAATTTGTCATATCATAATTACCTTTTGCATTAACCTGCTTTCCAGGATTATAAGTTGCACACACTCTTATAATTCCACTGTTGTAAAGTTCTGGATTTACAATAGCTTCAGCACCTGCTTGCAAGTTTGGCTGCGCAATGCTGTATAAAGAAGGTGTTCCTGCAACACACTCACTCTCTTTTCTTATTCCAGTTTGTTTAGACTGTTCTTCAGCATATTTGTCACTTAAATAATCTAAAGCAAAAGAAGTTGTAACTTTTCCAAAACCACACTCTTCCTGCGCATTAACACTTATGCATAACTGCTTGTAACCTGCAACAGCTGTAAAATCCCTTGCCTGATCAACCTCCCCCCCTCTTGGAATATAATTTCTATCAACAACATAAGTATTTCCAAGAGAGATATAATTAGATTCAGGCAAGTCTTTTAGATAAACAACATAATAAGCACCCTGGTCTTTTCCAGAATAAATATGATAATAAACTTTGTAATGTGAAGTTGCTGGAACAGTTGCTGTTGTCAAAACATCTTCGCTAAACCAGGCACTATACTGAACAGGGCTGTCAGGCTCTGTTAGCTTGTCAAAAAAGTCTTTTGATGTTGGGTATCTTGCTGACATAAATGACTTGCATGCATCATCTCCAATTTCTTCAGTAGACCTCTGATTAAATGCAAGCATTGAATTTATTGCATATTCATTCTTAAAATAATTAATTGAGTTTTGTGTATTATCCCAAGCAGACTGGACAGTTGTATACTCTCCTCCACCTCTAACACCCTGGCTGAAAAAGCTTTCTATTAATCTTGGTATAAGAACATTTGCAAATGGAGTTACTTGTTTCCAGAAAAACTGGCATAAATAAATTGACTTAATTTCATCACATATTCCAATATTTCTTCCAGTTGTAAGGCTTTCATTTAAGCAAGCTTGTGTTGAATTTAATATGCTTAAATAATTTTCAATTCCAGCATGAACACCTGATAAGCAAATCGGAATTATTATTCCTTCTCTTATATTAGGAAGGCATAAAGCTAAGCTTCCTATAATCCCTGTTTGTATTACATTATCAACCCTGAAATTTCCTCCTAAATCACATCTTGACGCAGGGCATATTACAGGGTCACAAACATTAAACATAACTAAGCATTCTTCTGGTGACATGAAATCAGAGCATCTTCCTTCTTCACCTCCAAAAGAAATTCCAGTTCCAAATTTTCTTCCATTAATATAAGCTTCTTTTTTCCCATAATATTGAACTGCTTGCCTAATTGCATCCTGGGCTCTTGCAACTAATGTTTTTGACTCACTTTCTGACATTCCAGGGAAATCTAATTCAGCTGTATTTCCATTATAATATCTGCAAATATCATCAGCACTTCTTTTAAATTCAATCATGCCATTTGGCCCAACATTGCAGATATAATAATTAACAGCTCTTCCAGATTCATCATAAGGTTTTCCAAAACCAGAAAGAACATAAGTCATTTCAACATACCAACCATTATCAACATCAAATGGAACTTCAGAAGGCAAGCCTTTGTAAGGAGCTCTTTCAAAATACTTAACTTTCAAATTTCCAATATTCTGCATTTTATTTTGATATGCTTTTGCATTTGACTCAACAAAAGTATTAGTCCTCATTGCACCGAGATACTCTTTAACATCTGCTAATTCATTTTCATTTAATTCTGTTCCATCTAATTTATATGCTTTATCTAGCTCAAATCTATCAGTTTTTCCTTCAGTTGTTTTAAGTTTCACAATTACCTGTTCATTTTTAACATGTTTAGGAGAATATTTTTCATTTCCAAGAATTGTTCCTGGAATAAATATTCTTATGACTTTATCATCTTTATTAATCTCATTAAATCTAAGATAACCCCCATTATTATTTTTATCTTCTTGTTTTACAGTATAGATATAAGCTCTTGTTATTTTATCATCTCCAATATTAGTTGTCTGGACATTTAGATTATATAACTTAGCATCTTCATCAGCTTTTCTCCTTGCTCCTTCTGTCTCCCAATAACTCTTAGCATCTAAAGTTATTCTTCCAAGCTCTTTGTTTGTCATGTCATATAAAACAGAGTCTGGCTTAGAATTTTTCCTTGTATTATATAAAGTCATTATATCTCTCCTCTGCTCTAAGCT
>Ga0209541_10013258_pt1 | contig 12627 bp, 13 predicted proteins | sample RifCSPlowO2_01_FD_184027 | JGI IMG/M metagenome (GOLD analysis project Ga0209541, IMG submission 184027) | Groundwater microbial communities from Rifle, Colorado - Rifle CSP2_plank lowO2_0.1 (SPAdes) (version 2) | ecosystem: Environmental > Aquatic > Deep subsurface > Groundwater | place...
ACCACAATTAGCAATAGAGCTTATCAAAGACGAGAAATTAAAGCAAAAGCTATATCCTATGGATCTAAGACCGCAAGCTCATGACATAATCACTTTCTGGTTATTCAATACTGTAGTTAAATCCTATCTTCATTATGATAAAATGCCCTGGCATAATGTGGCTATTTCCGGATATGTTCTTAATCCGCATGGTAAAAAACTTTCTAAAAGTGAAGACAAGGCTATACACCCTAGAGAGATGATTAAGGAGTATTCAGCAGATGCCTTGAGATTCTGGGCAGCCAGCTCTAAACTTGGAGAAGACCTTCCTTATCAGGAAAAAGACATTATTACTGGCCAAAAAACAATCATAAAATTGTGGAACGCCTCAAAATTCTCCTTAATGCATCTAAAAGATTATAACTTAAAGAAGCCTAAAAAATTAGAGATGTTTGATAGATGGTTATTAACAAAATTAAGCAATGTGATAAAAGAATGTACAGAAACATTTGGGAATTATGAATATATTGTAACGAAATTAAAAACAGAAAATCTTTTTTGGAAGACATTTTGCGATCATTATTTAGAGATTATTAAAGATAGATTGTATAATGAAGATAAAAGAGGAAAAACAGCTAAAGAATCTGCTCAATATACTCTTTATACATCTTTATTGTCAATATTAAAATTATTTGCTCCAATAATGCCTTACATAACAGAAGAAATTTACCAATACTATTTCAATAAAAAAGAAAAACTTAAATCAATACATATCTCTAAGTGGCCAGAAGAAGTATTGAATGATAAAGTAGCAGAAAAAGTAGGGGATAAAGCAATAGAAATCATAGATAGAGTAAGAAAATTCAAAGCAGAGAATAAAAAATCACTTAAAGAAGAGATAATTCTAACTTTGAATAAAAATGATGAAAAAGATATAAAACCCCTCATTGATGATCTAAAAGCTGTCACAAATGCAAAAGAGATAAGATTTAGTAAGGAAGAAAAAATAGAATTATGAATACTAAACAGAAATATCAATTTAAGAGAGTAATAAAGGAACTAGACTCTATCAGGGGAAGACATACTGAATTAATAACCGTTTACATCCCTTCTGGTTACGACTTAAACAAGATTGTATCTCATCTTGCTCAAGAACAAGGTACAGCATCAAACATAAAAGACAAGACAACCAGAGAGCATGTTATTGATTCTTTAGAAAAGATAATCCGCCATCTAAGGTTATTTAAAAAGACTCCCCCAAATGGATTAGTTGCTTTTGCAGGAAATGCTTCTAAAAAAGAGAGTAAGGTCGACATAAAAGTGTGGTCTATAGAACCACCTGAGCCATTAAATGTAAGAATGTACAGGTGTGATCAGACCTTTGTAACAGAGATTCTAAAAAACATGCTTGAATCTAAAGAGGTTTATGGATTAATTGTAGTGGATAGAAGAGATGGTACTGTGGGCCTGCTAAAAGGAACAAGCATGACAAGATTAGCACATCTAACATCAGGTGTTCCTGGAAAGTTTAAAGCTGGAGGACAATCGGCTCATCGCTTTGAAAGATTAATAGAGGGAATGGCAAAAGAATTCTACAAAAGAATTGCAGAAATTGCTAATAAGGAGTTTTTACCAATAAAAAATCTAAAAGGAATATTAATAGGAGGACCTGGGCACACAAAAAACGACTTCTTAGATTGTAATTATCTTAATAATGAACTAAAGAAAAAAATTATTAGCACCCAAGATTTGTCTTATACAGGAGACTTTGGCTTACAGGAATTACTGGATAAGTCAAAAGATGCATTATCTGAAGCAGAAGTTGCTAAAGAGAAAGATATAATGCAAAAGTTCTTTGAAATGCTTGCTAAAGAACCAAGTAAAGTAACTTATGGCCTTAAAGAAGTTGAAAAAGTATTAGAAATGAAAGTGGTAGATACTTTACTTATTTCAGAAACTCTTGATGACGAACTCATAGAAAAACTAGAAGAGAAAGGAACTACAGAAGGTGCAAAGGTAGAAATAATCTCTGTAGAGTCAAGAGAAGGCTTGCAGTTAAAAGAATTAGGCGGAATAGCAGCTATCCTGAGATTTTCTATTGGAGAAGGCACGATTTAGCTTTTAAAAACAAAATCTTTAAATATATAGTCTTATTTAGCTTAAAAATAGAAGAATAAAGTGTTAAAGCTATGCAACCTAAGATTTTACCTTCAGCAGCTATGGAAAAGCTCTTAAAAAAAGCAGGAGCTGAAAGAGTATCAGAAGATGCTAAAAAAGCTCTAAAAGATGTTTTAGAGTCTATAGCAGATGAAATATCAGAAAAAGCAACAAAAATAGCTTCGCATACAGGAAGAAAGACCGTTAAAGCTGGAGACATTAAACTAGCAGTTAAGTAACTCGGCTTTGTAAAATAAGTTCTTAAATCAGAGACAATATTAATTTTAACACTGCCTACTTGGAAAATCCTGATATAGGAAAAGACTACAAGTTCTGCTTTGACAAGAAAGGATGAGATGGCTATAAAATACAGAATTCATTTGTGCTGGATAAAGCAATAAAATTATTTAACTATAAAAAAGAGCTGGTTTATCAGGGATTTGACTCGAGCAACAAAGCTTTATTTAAAACAGAAGCTGGCATAATAAAGGGATTTAAAATAAAAAACTTAAATCCGGAAAAGCAGTTAATAGCTAAGCTGTATCCAAGCAAAAGCTTTATTGTAATAGAGGAAAAGGAGCATTCTTATTTAACTTTTTTTAAAATTCCTATCACCCTACCTTAACAAATATCACTATAAAGAAGTAGTAACTAATCGGAAGATTTATATATCTCTTTAGCATATAAATGTTATATTCTAAAAGAGCTGATTTTCATGAAATGGGGGCTCATTGACTAAAAAACAAGTTTATTTAGAAGTAGAGGGTGGAGATAAACAAATACTAGAAACCTCAGATCTTCTAATAGGAAGGATAAAGCAAGAGGAAAAAATAATTTGGAAGAAAATAAATGAGTGTTCCAAAAACACAAAAAGATTCGATCTTATAGAGCTAAGTGATGATCTCATTATCTTAATAAGAAAAACAGGTAAGTCACAACTCACTTGCCATATAGGCTTCCCATTCCCATTACATTCCTTTTCATACTACTTATTTGAAAAAGAATTATCTACAGGCATAACTGTTGATATCTTCTTACGAGGAGAAGAAATACGAAAACGCCAAAGAAATACCCTTTTCAATATTGCTACAGAGATAGTCAAATTAAAGGATACCGAAGAACTAAGAAGATTAGTTTCTAAAGATTTTGCAAAAGCAAAAGGAATAGTTTACATAGATCCATATTCCTTCATAGGAGATAGTTACATTAGTCTATTCTATCCAGAAGCATTCATGAAAGAATTTAACATAAAAGATATACAAGTCTTCTCCAATTCTTACTCACACTTAAATGTATTTTACCCTTCAGCAATGCGAGAATTACACCAAATAACTAAGGCTATAAGTAAAAAAAGGTATGTAATAATGCCGGACCTGATAGATAATCAATGGAAAAATACACTAGAAGTCATCTTAGCGCTAGGGGGGATGTCTGCAAATATTGTCATCCCTGGAAGGAACCTCTACATAAAAAAAGAAGATAATCATATGAGAGTTTATTGGTATGAACATAGCGATATTCTTTTACGCAATAAGAATATACAAGACTATATGGAAGACACTCTTAAACCATTCCTAAAAAAAACTTTTACAAAATTTGATACTGCTCGTTATGATAGTAGCACAATTTTTGTAAATCCTTTTGGCCTAGCCTCCGAAAAAGCTATACCCATAGAATTTATGTTTTCTATTTATAATCAACTAAGGAAAAAGTATGGCAATCTAAACTTTAACATCGTTGGTGGTTATTATGATTGCACTACGCATAAAGATTGGATTGAAAAATTTCTTAAAAAAGTAAGATCAGTGTCTGAGATAAATGGTAAAATTAGTATTTCATACTATTCTAATCTAAAAGAATTCGCAAAAGATCTAGAAAACAACAAATGTTCTGTAGTAATTAGTGCAGACACTTCTATTACGCACTTAGTAAATAAATTAGGTTATCCTAACATCTGTATATATAATTCTCTACTTTGGGATAAAGATTCCATACAATCCATGACTTCAGACTCTCCTCTGGGATTCTGTAGATACATACCTACACATATTCCAGTCTTACTCAAAGAACATTCTATTGACCACTATAGCTACTTAGCAAAATACATAGGAGATCTAATTGAATTTTTAAGAAAACCTTATGATGAAAAAACAAACATTATCGCAAAGAATTTAGGTTCTAATATAAATACCAGAATAACCTCTTTAGAAGAATACCAAAAGCTAGAACTGCAAATTTCAAACAAATTAAAGTGGATAACAGAGATATATAATCCCATTATACTCTTAGGAGGTCTCTTCTGGGCAGATCCTAAAAAGATCATGTACCTTATAAGATCTGCAATAAAGATATCTCCATTGTATAAGCTACAACGATTAATTAAGAAGAGGCGAAAATTATGAAATTTAAGTCTGTAAATCTCTTACTAAACGGATATTGTAACAATAAGTGTAATATGTGCTATATTTGGAAAAACAAGGAAAGGGCAAATCTTCCTCTAGAAGAAATAATAAATTTATTCTCCCATAAGGAATTTAGCGAAGTTGAAGATATAAGCCTAAGTGGAGGAGAACCCCTAATGATTGATGGCATCTCCAACATTATAGGCACCATAATAGACAGAAACCCAAAACTTGAAATGGCGTTCTTAAACACTAATGGGACATATCCAATAAGAACTAGAATAGTTTGTGAAGAGCAGGCTAAACGAGTACCGCAGTTTTATGTATCTGTTTCTCTAGAAGGCCCAAGAGACCTTAATAAGAAAATAAGGGGAATTGACACTTACGATCTTGCAATTAAAACGCTAAAAGAAGTTAAATCCCTTGGGATCCAGAATATAAAAACAATCATCTCGACAACATTGCAAAGAGAAAATGGGACTATAGAAAATCTTGAATATCTTTTAGACCTAGCTGAAAAAGTAAGGAGTACATTAACGTTTAGGTTTGTAGAAATAAGTACTACATACTACCAAAATGAAGGAACTACTCCAGGCACAGTACCAAAAGAAACAAAGCTCGAAATCCTAAACTTTGCAACGAAGAATATACCCAATGACAAGTTTTTGAGAGTGCAAAAAGAATTTGTAGAGACAGGACAAATACCAATTATGCTAGATCAGAAAGGTAATTTACTTTGTAAAGCAGGAGATTTATTTTGTTTTGTTAAATATGATAGCAATATATATCCTTGTCTATATAGTACAAGAATTATCGGGACAACAAGCACAGGTGTAAATACAAGCATAACCGACTTAGGAGATAAAGAACCTTGTCCTTGTTGTACTGAATGTCATATATATCCTATGCTCAATTATTTGAAGTGAAAAAAATGGAAAACTTAGAAGTAGTAGTTAAGAATTATTTTCTGGACTACAGATGGAATGAAACAAAATGTAAAGATTGTAAAAAGATCTACTTTACAAAACAAGGCTATGAGAGTTGTGGATATTCTAATTGTTCACGTCCAGTGCATCCTTCTGAAAGATTAAGTGGTAAACCAAATAATGTTCGATTAGAAGTTTTGGCTGAAGAATTATCTGAATCATTTCAGGCTAAAGGTTATACTCGTCTAAAAGGAAAATCTATTGATAGTTCTATTACTACTTTCTTCATTGGGTCAGCGATACAAGCTGTTGATTCTGAAATTTACGGAAGAGAAAAATATTCTACTGTACCTAGATTGGTTATTCAACCTGCTATAAGAGTAAATGTACAGCCCCAGGTAGGAAGAAAACTAGGAGTCTCAACAGCCTTTACAAGTGTTGGAACTGAACGAATTAATGCAAGTCCTAAAGAGTTTATCACAGACTTAGATAATTGGTTACAATTCTTCTCAAAAATTAGCTTTCCTCTCACAAGAATGAATTTCTACTTTGGAGATAGGTGGAAAGGTGGAGAAATGTCAGGTATAAGTTTAACTGCTTATCTTGGAAGATTGCAAATTGCAGATTTCGTATATGTAGATGCCATCCCATTTAATGAAAGGATCCGGAGCATTTCTGATGTAGGAACCAGTCTTGAAAGATTAGGGTGGATAATAAGTCAAGTAGATGAATACTTTGAAGCATTTAACAAGCCAACAACTTTGAAAGAATTCTCATTAGATCAAATAGACTTAATAAGAACAATGACACTTCTTGCAGGCAGTAGAATAAGTGGTGCTAATAAAGGCAAAGGAAATATACTTAGAAATTTTGCTAAAGAATATACAAAAATGGGGGGCTCACTAAGGATAAATAGTCTAGTTAAGGAATATTATAATTACTGGAGTATGTTTGCATCAATGACCCCAACATTGGATAATACCCAGAAGGTAATGCAAAAAGAAATGAATAGGGCATTTAATCTTAATATCTTAGAACGTTTCAATATGAAACCTTCAAGGACTGATTACACCATTGAACCAGACGAGTTTATAGATAAATTAATGAAGGAAGGTTCTCTAACACGAGCACAAGTAATGAGGGCATTAAGAAAATGAATCAGGTTTGTGTTATTGAAGGGCTTGGAGCTGTAGGCAAGAGTAAGCTTGTAAATTGCTTAGGTAGTAAAGGACTTGATGTAATTAAAGAGATTTCTGAAGAAGAATCAAATATTGAAAGGATTCAAATGTTTTCGTTGGATTATCTAAGATCTCGGGCAGTTAATGAATGGTTTATTCAGAAAGAAGTAAAACGGATGTATCGCGCAAAGAATTATAAAGGGATAGTATTTCTTGATCGTTGTATTTATTCTCAAATTGCATATAATTATGCTAAAGATCAACTTTACGGTAGTGCGGAAGTTCCTTTTATATTTTCACGTTTAGAGGAATTAGAAAATAAGGGCATAGGTTTACTACCCCCAATGATATATTTATCAGCACCTGTCAATTATTCAATGAAAAAAATGAGATCAAGGAATAAAAATGTAGAACGAAGAAGTATATACAATAAAAAATATGGGTATACAGAAGAGTTTTTTATGTTTATTAAGCAAACCTATGATAGAATAGCAAAAGGGTTGGAAGGTGATTCTCTTAAACTATCTGCTCTACAAGACTTGGGGGATCTTACAGAATCTGTTATAAGTTGGTCTGGGCGTATTTTACCTAGCCAAAAGATAAAAATATCAGATATTCAAACGATGTTATATGAAAGGTAAATTATTCCTTGGAGGTGGCGGTTCATCAGAACAGTCAGCGCCACTTGATAAGGAATTTAAGAAGAGTATGAAAGGAAAAACAAGAGTTCTCCTAATTACGTTAGCGAGAAGTAACTCAGAAAAGACTTTTAAGTGGTTTAAAAAGGCATATGCAGATTATAAGTTCAAGGATGTAGTAGTCTTTAGAGAAGGATTAGACGAAAAAAAGATTCTAGAACTTGATGCTGTATATATTGGTGGTGGAAATACTTATAGATTACTTAACAATTTGAGGAAATTCAAACTAATAGAGGTTCTTAAAAAATTTCACGAAATAGGTAAACCAATTTATGGAGGATCTGCAGGCGCTGTAATAATTGGGGAAACCATTGCCACCGCAGCCCACCAAGATACTAACGAAGAAGGGCTAACCAATCTTAGCGGATTAGATATAATTAAAGGATTTTCTATAGTATGTCACTATAGTGAAAAAGAGGGGGAGATAGTTAAAAAATATGCCTTAAATAATAAAGTACTTTGCATTCCAGAGGACGCAGGAATCATAATAGAAGACGGATCCATAAGAATAGTCGGTAGTAACTGTCTGTGTTTAGTAAAAGGTATAGAGAAACAACTTAAAAAAGGAGAAAGCTATCAGTTATCAACTATAACACAATGAAAAGATTACTCTTTCATATCAGTGGGAGGAAGGGTTCTGGAAAAACCACTCTTTTAGAATGGTTTTCTAATGATGGCTATTTTACAACAGAGGTAAGATTCCATTTAGAAAAAGCGATAGCTAGAGGAGAATTTAATCCAAAAGATATTCCAGACCCCTTTTGGTGGACAGAACAGATGGTTAATCTCTGTTATCAAGACCTAAAAGAAAAATCGCTCGTTTTTATTACTGGATTATACCATCATAATGAATTAGACTACTTTATAAGAAGGGGTTATGGTGTCCATAATATTGGAATATCTGTTAAAACATCAAAACGTCACGAAAGAATCTTGAGAAGAATAAAAGAGAAAGAAGGTCATTTAACTGCGGAGGATTTACATCAAAAAGATAGAAAGAGAGAAGGGCGGATATTAGGTTATAAAGAAAAAGCTGATGTAGAAAGTCTTATTAGAGACTCTGAAATCTTGCTATCAAATGACGGTACACTTCAAGATTTCAAAGGAGAATATTTAAGGCTGAAGAAATTCCTTGCAGAAACCTATAAAGTATAAATCTAATAATAAAATTCCGCCAAGATCCCTATATAATAAGCAGCAATATTTATATACTCCAGTATATATGTATATACCTAGGTGTTAATATGAACTTAAGAGGCATGTTATTAGGCAGTTTGCTCGCTTTAACTAGCTGTGCAACTAATGACTATAATTCTAACCATTCTTCTAGCTATGCTCATGACCAGGAAAACGGAAATCCAGCTCATAACACCAACCAGGCTAAAAAAGACATTATTTCTATGGAAAGGATAAAAGAGCTGATGAAAAGAGGCTCAGAAGATGAAATTCTTAAAGAAGAGTATGAGAATAAAACTATAGAGCATTTAGTTTATAATCATGAAAATCCTAAAGAGTCTGCTAAAAAGTATAAAGAATTTGTATTTCAGGAAGATAAAAAACCTGAAGAAAGAAATCCTGTTTTAGTATTTTTTAATCACGGAGGATCTGATGTAGAATCTGATCCCACTGGTGTTGGTAGAAGGGAAGCCATAATTTTTAAAGAAATTGAAAGAATATATGGAGATAAAATAAATTCTTTATATTTTAGAATAGATTGGCCAACTGATGAGAATGGAAAGCCTACAAAAGATCCAAAAAAGATTCCTTATGGTGGAAATCTTGAGAAATTAATAGGCACTTGGATAAGAGCTGCACCTTCTTTAGCTCTTTACGGACAGTTTGACTTGTTAAAAGGAGAGACTGAAGAAAAGAATGATGGCAAGATAAAGCATTTGGATACTTTATTTGGAGGTCCAAGAATAAATGAAGATATTGATAAAGTAATTTATAATTGTAGGTATTGTTGGATAAATCCTAATGTTTTTAATATATCTTCAGATGGTAACGTATATAGACATAATAATGAGTGGGATCCTAAACTTGTTATTGATAAACATAAAATTGTTAGGAATAAACAAGAATAGCAAGTTTTTTAAGTTCTAGATATAATATAAATTCTGTAAAAGAGGTTGATGATGAACAGCAGATTGCTCTATGGAATTTTACTAATATTGATTATAATTAGTTCTGTAGTTTATTCTGAAGAACCAAAAACAACTAGTGGTGTAGAAACAAAATCAGGAACACCAGACTGCGATACACAAGTTAGTGAAGGAATAAATCCAGAAGCAAGCAAACTCCCACCTAAAGGAGCTGAAGGAATTGTCTGTGATGAGATTAAAAAACCAGTAGAAGTAGGGTCTCCTAATAATCTTATAGGAAGGATACCTTCACCAGAGTCTTATAATTTTGGTCCAGACGGACTAACAACAAACAGGATAGTAACAGATACAGGAGAATTCAGAAACGTTGAAAACCTAAGGACAGAAAACAACAACATAATAGCAGATTACTTAGAATTCACAGCAAGCTCTCCGTCAGAATTCTCAGTCTTAAATCCAATAGACAATACAAAAATAAACTTCAACATACCAGAAGGAGGCTCTGTAAAGCTGATAAACAAAGATGGAGTATTTGAAACTATAACTTCTGAAAATGTAGAAGAGGAAATTATATCAAAGTGCATAGGGCCAATAACCTACACCTCAGAAGAAAAGCAATCAACGCTGACAATACAAAGAAGCTTAGATAGATTCAACACTATTTACACAATATCAAATGCAGCAATGCAGCACGAAGCTAATGGAAAAAAGCAGATAGTAAGGAGCAAAACACTTCCAACAGAAGTTGAAATAGACTCTGAATGTCTAGGCATAGTATGTGCTGAGCTAGGAATAGATGCTTCATTGGATTATGAAGATTCCATGTTTAACAGCTTCTACTTGGAATTTCCAGAAGTAGGACAAATAGAGCAAAATTACAACTTCTGCTTTGATAAGCAAGAAGGCGATGGCTATAAAATACAGAATTCATTTGTGCTGGATAAAGCAATAAAATTATTTAACTATAAAAAAGAGCTGGTTTATCAGGGATTTGACTCGAGCAACAAAGCTTTATTTAAAACAGAAGCTGGCATAATAAAGGGATTTAAAATAAAAAACTTAAATCCGGAAAAGCAGTTAATAGCTAAGCTGTATCCAAGCAAAAGCTTTATCATAATAGAGGAAAAAGAGGATTCTTATTTAACTTTATTGGATCAGCTGCCTGATTATACAGCAATAGAATCTTATGAGTCTGAACTATCCTCAAGCAGCCCGGATTTCTGGATAGCATCTGATATATTATACCAGGAAGGAGAAAAAGGTAACTTGGGAACAGCTTATCCTCCAGAGAATAAGGAGCTGGAGAGATTGCTAAATAAAGGCTCAATCATGCTGGATGAAGTCAAAGAAGCACTAAAAAGATGGAACAATAAGGAGTTACTGGAACAGTTATAAAAAAGATGAAAAACAAAAAAGCGCAAACAACAGTATTCATGCTCTTGGGAATAGTTATACTTATTGCATTGATTCTTCTTTATTTTATCCGTAGTGAACAGATAAAAAGCTACTTGGGTATAGAAGAAAAAATAGACCCCACCCTGCAGCCATTAAAAACAGAGGTGGAAAGCTGCATGGAAGACATAGCAGATGAAGGGCTTAAGCTCCTTGGATTGCAAGGCGGCAGAATATATTCAAGAAGCGGCTATTTGCAGGTGGGTAATGGAAAGCTGTTTTATTTGGGGCAGCATAGCCAGAGCATGGTTCCAACAAATGACATGGTTGAAAAGGATTTATCTAATTTCATGGTAACTAACCTGAAGGAATGCGCAAAGAATTTTACTTCCTCCCAGTATCCTATAAGGGAAGATGCAGGTCCGAAAGCAAAGGCAGAGATAAAAGATAAGCAGGTCATCTTTCAGGTTATATGGCCCCTTACATTAGTGAGAAAAGGAGACTACAAATTAACTAACTTTAAGTATGAAACTCCAAAAGAAAATACGCAGACTAAAAGCATGATAAGGCTTGGCAAGCTCCTTGATATTGCAAAGGATATAGTAGGAAATACCTGCATTGCAAGAAAGGCAATCGACAGCATTATTGACGAAGAGCCTTCTGTAAGCATAACATATACTCATTACAAGGGCGATACCTTATATTTTCTTGAGGATAATAACTACATGTTTAGGTTTGCAATAAGCCGATGTCTGGCAAAAAGCCCGTAACATTACAGTCCTGCAATTAATGTATACAAAACATCAAGCAGTATACTTAAGAAAAGCAGATACAATATGGTTGCTACCGCAAGTACCCAAAGAACTATCTTAATATGTTCTCTTTCCAGCCTGTAAGCTGCAATAAGCATGCTGATTTCTAATAACAAGAATAGAACAGTAAGGATTGTACTAAAATAATATGGTGAAGTGCTAAAGAAAGCAGCCAGGGGGAACACAGCTAAAAGAATTAACATCTCAAGTATAATGAAATTCCTTTTCTTCCTTGCCAAACTCTTATCTTTTAAAGCTAAAAAGATAAATAATGCAGAGAATATAATGCCTACAGCAAAACTCCACAGCGGGCTTAAATCAGAGAATGTCCAAAGAAGAGAGCCTGCAGCAACAAAACCTGCTCCGATTACAAAAGACAGGAGTAAGAGAGACCTCCCTTTTACTTCTTTTATCAGGAAAGCCAAATCACCTTCTTTTCCCATTGCATTAAAACTATTCACGATGTTAATAAACTTTTCTAATAGCGAATAAGAAACTTTAAAAACATCTAATAACCTTCTAAAGAAATGAACCAGACGCAGTTAAACATAATAAAGTTCATAATAGCTTTCGCATCTTTAGTTGCAGTTTACGCATTATTCATCGCTATTGCAAAGCCGATTTTCCCAAACACCTCTATGTTGGTTTACACTGCTATAGGGGTTGTATTAGCATTAATTTTTTTCCTGTTAATCCCTTTTTGGACGTTCCAGTTCAGGGGAAGAGAATAAAAGAACGTTATTTTATGCATGGACGCCCAAATTAACTTTTTTACAAAAGGCACTTATTTTATAAAGCCAAGTAACTCAAAACCTTTATATTATAGTATTTCTTAAAATAGTTTTATGGAAGACCTTAAGAAAAAAATAGAAACCCTCTTATTTGCTACTGGGAGGTCTCTTACACTCCAAGAGTTATCTTCTCTGACTAAAATAGCTTCTTTAGAAGATATAAAAAAAACCCTTGAATCGCTTAAAAAAG
>Ga0209541_10013259_pt1 | contig 12625 bp, 17 predicted proteins | sample RifCSPlowO2_01_FD_184027 | JGI IMG/M metagenome (GOLD analysis project Ga0209541, IMG submission 184027) | Groundwater microbial communities from Rifle, Colorado - Rifle CSP2_plank lowO2_0.1 (SPAdes) (version 2) | ecosystem: Environmental > Aquatic > Deep subsurface > Groundwater | place...
TGTTGCTATTTTGATTGGTTCCATAGCTTTTGTTATTGCTAAGAATCCAAACGGAAACAATTCTGATAACGAGAACAGAAACAGCATAAAACAATGTGTAAAAGGTTGTGCTGAACAAAAAAAAGCTGACTTTTTGGAATGTAGGGATGACTATCGACAATCATTTAGTGAATGCAAGACAACATACAAACAATGTATTGCAGATGCACGAAACAATTCTGGAAGCAGAGATGAATTTCTTGAAGCCAGAAAAAAATGTGAAGGAGAATATTTACAATGCAAATCAGAAGCACGCGAAGTAAAGTATGCATGTCAAAAAACAGCAATTGAAAACTTTGAAACATGTAAATTTAGATGCAGGAATCCTGAACCAGAGCCAACTCCAAATGTTTGCACATCAAATGCAGATTGTTCAAACAGCAACGAGTATTGTCAAAAAGACAACTGCAATGCAAACGAAGGAACTTGTGTAGAAATTCCAACAGTGTGTTTAGAAGTATACCAACCAGTTTGTTCATGTAGCAACAATGAATTCGGAAATGCTTGTAAATTATCTATGGCAGGACAAAACTTTCTTCATGAAGGAATTTGTGGAGAACTAGCAATTGTTTAAACAGATTTCAATAATTCTTTTTCTTTCTTTAATTTTTCTCTCCCACTCTTCATATCCCTTATCTTAAACTTTCCTTTCTTAACTTCATCTCTTCCAACAAAAATAACTTTAGATATTCCTTTTGAATTTGCGTAATCCAGCGCCTTCGAAACTTTATTATAAAAAATCTCAACACTCTTTCCTTGCTTTCTAAGTTTTTGTGCAATTGAAATCGCTTTTTTATTCTGTTCAATTGAAATAACCAAGATCTTTTCTTTATCTGATTTAACTTTTGTCAGCGACGCTAACCTATCCAAACCAAAACTTATCCCTGTTGATTGAATTCCATTAACTTCATAACTTCCACCAGCCCCAATGCTCTCATTCACCCCCTTAACTTTCAATTCAAAAACACTTCCATTATAATAACTCAAACCTCTTGCCAATGTAGGAAGAAATTTAATATTAACACCAAACATCTTCGCGTATTTTTTCAATTCCAAAATTTCTTCATAACTCTTAAAAATCTTAAACGAACTTTCTTTAACATTAAGAGCTTTCAAAACATTCTCTGCTTTCATTGTCTTTAAATTATTTCTAACTTCAGATTCAGCCAATTTGTCAAGCTTATCAATCTCACGCAAAACATAAGGCTTAGTTTTATCCTCAATACCATACTGATCTAAAATCTCATTCAACAATTTTCTATTATTAAAATAAATTTCAAACTTAATTCCAAGTTTATCAAAAACTTCTTTAACCAAGGCCAAAATTTCGGCTTCATCTTTTACAGAACTTCCAACAACATCAACATCACACTGCGTAAATTGTCTGAAACGCTCTTTTCCCGACGTCGTCGGCTCGTCTCTAAAAACTTCGCCGATTTGATAACGTTTAAATGGAAGTTTTTTGTTCTTCGCCAAACGCTTTAACTGAAACGTAAACTCATAACGCAAAGCCAATTTTCTGTTGCCTTTATCTTTCAAAGTATAAACATCTGAAACAGCTTCGTCTTCTTTATTTTCTCCGCGAACCAATTCCTCGCTTTCAATCACCGGCGTTTCTGCAGGACTAAATCCATATTTTTCAAAAGTTTCAACTAGAATTTTCCTAACTTCAGAACGCTTCTCAGCTTCTTCGCCAGTGAAGTCTTTGAAGCCCTTTATTGTTTCAGTTGTCATTTTAATCTCCTTTCTATTAAAACATCTTTCTTAGACGGTTTAATACCCAATTTATAATATAATTTAATTGCTTTGCCTTTAGTATCTGCTATTCCTAATAATCTTTTAAATCCCTTTTTTTTATATAATTTAATAATTTCCTTAATAACATAAGTTCCAATACCTTTACTTTGAAACTCGCTTTTTATTACAAATTCTTCTCCAAATGCAACATCTCCAGGACACATAAATTTTGGATTAATACATATAAATCCAGCTATCTGATTATTTTCTTTATCATTTACTTTGATTGTAAATAAATCATAAAACTTACTATAAAATTTCATTTTTTCAATTGCTTTTTTTTCTGTCCAATTTTCATTGTAAGGAGGTTTAGACATTTCTGTTTTATACATTTTAGCAATAACCAAAAGATCTTCTTTAACTGATTTAATTAAATTTATTTTCATTTTTTTTTGTATCCAAATAATTTATTATATTCATCATGGTCCATTATGTCAAGGACAAAACAAATTACTTCTATTTCATCTCCACGAATTGTATAAAGTAATCTCCAGTAACCTGTTAGTTCTACCCTCCATAAATTTGGAACATTATACTTTTTAGGAATTAACTGTTTTTTAATGTTATTCCCATAAAAAGGATTTTCTTTCATTAAGTCAATTTTATTTTTTATTGATTTTAACAATTGAATTTCTTGTGAATTTTGCCTACCTGACTTAACTTGCATTCCTGCAATTTCATTTAATTTAATAAAAGATTCTTTGGCATCATCAATTAATATTACTCTTACAAGTTTTTTCATACTTCAATACCTCTTCTAATCAATTCATTAAGTTTTTCACGAGGAGTATAAATCCAAATTATACCTTTTGTAGAAATTAAAATCTTTCCACTCATCTGAAGATAATCAATAATTTTCATCAAAGTATTATGCATAATCTTTTTAGGCAATTTTCGTTTAAGCTCGGCTATTTTTATTACTTCTTTACTTTTTCTTAAAACATCTTCAACCATCAAAACAGTATTCAATGTTGGCGAATGTTCTAATCTTTGCTGAATTTTTACTTTTACCATATTTATATATTTTAGATATAAAGGTATATCTATTAAGAATATTTAAATGTTGTGTTTTTTACTTTCATATAAAAATTTACATCTCATAGCCATCTTTTCAACTCATTTTATAAAGAGTTTAATTTACTATTAAAACATTTCGAACTATATTTATCAGCTAAATAAAGCTTAAAAATGAATTTTTTCTAACAATCTAATGGGAAAAAATTACTTATTTGTATTTGTTTTATTTTCAATCATAGAGATGCTCGTATTAATCACTTTGTTAGTTATCTACAAAAATAAAAAATCTCCTAAAACAAAATCTGAAATCGGAAATAACGCGGTGACTAAATTTTTAATTAGGCATCAAAAAGCTAAAAAATCTTCTCTAAAGAAATCTAAAAAGAAGATTATCAAAAAGAAATTACCAAAAATCTCAAATGTTAAAACCAAAAAAGAAAGTATTATCAAATCAAAAATTCCTATAAAACAAAAATTTGAAAGAGAAATTACTGCTGAAATTACCTTAGAAGATGAACCTTCTTTCAAAACCCAGTTGGATGAGCCAGAAGAAGATATTCAAAAAGTTAAAGATAATAAAATTAAACTACCATCAATCCAGCTAGCTGAAAAAAAAGATATTGATGATGAAGAACCTTCTCAAGATGATGAAGACGAAGATAGTTTTGTCGTAGATTATAAAAACGACGAACCATCTAAATTGGACGACGAAGACGAAAAAGAAGAATACCTTTTATGAGCGTTTTCTTTTATTATTTTTTTCTAACTTATTTAATCTTTGATTAATCTCATCTATTTGTTTTTTGTTATTAATATCAAAAACCCATTCTAATAAAATCATTATTGGAAAAATCACTATTAATGTAAAAATAAACCCGCTAATTGTAAGCCTTTTAATTTGTTCAAAATCTAAATCGAAAAATAGGCCATGAATAATTGCAGCTATGGATAACAAAATAGAAATTATAAAAATAATCACTACTTGTCTTCCAATAAATTTTAAACTTTTCATCTTCCCCTCTTCAACCCTTTATTGAATTTATCAACCTTTTTAATTATCCTATTTGAAATTCTTTTTATTTCTTTAACATTGCCTTGCGTTGTGTCTGGAATTTTCCAAACAATTACCTTAGAGCCATAATTTTTAAAAAATGAGGGCGGAACATTATTCGCAGCAATAACGGTTATATCTGGCCATCTCACTAAATCTTCTGTCAGATTTCTCGACGTTCTATCAACTTTTCCATTAAACGATTTTATTTCTTTAACAACACTTGGTGCAACCTTTTTTCCAGTAACTAATCCCGCACTTTTAACTTGAATCTTCTTATTTTTATTTATCTTATTAAAATAAGCTTCAGCTATCTTGCTTCGAAATCTATTGTGCTTGCATACAAATAGGATTTTTTTAGGTTTCATCTTTTAATTTATATAACTTCTAATAACATTTCCCTTTTTAACTTTTTTATCACATTAGCCTTTTTCTTAGCGAAGAGCCGTGACAAAGTCCGGCTCGAAGCCACATTATAAGCGAGCGACTTTGGAGCGAGTCTATTTCTTTCTCCAAGGGCGGAAGAGGAGAATCGAACTCCCGTTTTGCGAGCTCTGTCTATAGGCAAAGCCATTTATAGTTTCTTTGAAGACCACAGTCACACGTTCTACCATTAAACTACAACCGCCATTAATACATTTAGTTAAAGAGAATTTAAAAGGTTTTGTAAAATTTTCACTAAGAATGTCTTTTCTAATGATGCCGACAATTCCTGATATTTATCATAATAAATAAAAATTAAAAATAAAGAAATAGTTTGCGAGCTTTGAAAGTTTGACTATTGTCAAATTCGGAGTTTGAATCTTATGATTCTCGCTCTTCAGAAGATTCAGTTCCTTCAGAAGAACTATCTTCACTCTCGCTCGATTCCTCGGAAGCAGCTTCAGTACTTTCCTCGGAAGAATCTTGTTTTTTTGTTTTTTCTTCCATTTTACCTTAAAACGCTTAGCAAAAAACATTATATAAAAGTTTCCATATCTTTGGAATTATAAGTTTATGACAGATGTCCCCTGCTTACCAAAAATTAGTTCAACTCGAGCCCACACTCGAACTTATTATTATTCAAAGTTTTTTACTCATGTAAACTCTCTCACTTCGTTCGAAAATTAATTACGACTTCAAATCTGAAGGCACTGAAGGAAACCAAGGTTCCCCTTACACTAACCTCTCCTTTGAGTTAGCTTGACAATCAACATCCCTTAAATTTGCAGGATTTTCCGTCGAGAAAAGATGATAACAACATCTAATCTAAGGGAAAAGTGTGTGAGAGAAAACGCAGGTTGTCTTCATTCTGGATTAACAATTTCTTAGCGAAGAGCCTTGACGAAGTCTGGCTCGTAGCTATTAATCTTTGCGAAGCAAGAAAATTTACACATAAAATAAGGTGACAAATGTCATGAACCTGCACACACAAATATAGTTATATAACTCAATAATCCTTAAAAATTGATTGTCTTCCTAATTCTATGAGATTCAATTATTTTCCTTTACTAATATTGGTATTTGTTTTTATTATACCATTAATTAATGCTTCAGATCCAATCCTGATTTGTTTAGAAAAAAATCAAATTCTAAAATTTTCAGAATGCAATTCAGAAATAAGTGACAGAGTTTGCGACGTGACAAATGGCTGCAAATTTTGCGTTAATGAAATTGATAATGGGGTTTATTGTCCGCGAAATTTAAACGATTGCAATTCAGAAGGTTTAGCCTGCACAACAATAGAAACAGAATTTGTTGAAAACAATAATAACAATAACAACAATGATAATAACAATAACAACAACAATGATAATACTACCTCAAATACTAATGATAATAACAATGGGGGCACTACTTCAAATACTAATGATAACCCAAAATCGAATTTTAAGATTCAACCAACAAGCGACGATGAACTAGAAGAAGATAACACCAACGTGGCTCCAATTACAGGTTCAATAATCTCTAATAACTCAAAGCCCAAAACATATGTTCCATATTTCTTATTATTTACAATCATTGAAATAATTTTATTAGCAGGATTATTATTTTATTACAAAAAAAGAAATAATAAGATATTTAATTAATGTTAAGTAAACCTTGAAACTTAACATCTTTTTCATTAATCATTTCCCAACTATTTTATTTCAATTTATAATTTGCTGCTCACTCTGTTCGCAGATTAACTAAATATTTAATATCACGACGACTTGGGAGCGAGCGTTTATGTTTTGAGGTAACATTTCTTATTAATAACAAAACGTGGGCGCGAGTAGTGCAATTTTTATCCCTTGTTAAATTAACAACTTGACCTAACATTTTCCAAAAATTTAAAAACCCCTAATAGATAACATTATATGGCCTATAATGGTATGCACAGTGTCGAACAAGTAAGAATGTGTTTTTATTGCAGTGGTTTAGAAAATAGTTGCAGGCATTATATTTCTTCTGATACGCGAGTTTGTTTAACTAAAATAACTGTGAGAAATGATGTAACAAAACACAAGCGCGGAGAAAGAAATTTGACATACGATGCAGTTGCAGAATTCCTTGCATCAAGACAACATTAACTATTTCATTCACTTAAAAAACTTCTCAACATTCTTTGATTTTGTAATTGCCGAAGCAACTAAAACACCATCGCAGCCTAATTCTTTCGCAGATTCAACATCTTTCGAAGACGAAATTCCAGCGCCGCAAAGCGCCTTAATTCCAGAACCTTTTAACAAACGAGCAAACTTTTCAACTTTCCGAGATTTATAATTTGTAATAGATTTTCCTGAACCAATCAACTTCCTGTCTTCATAAGCAATTGCCCAAGGTTTAATTTTTAATCTCATAACTTTCTTCGCCTCGCCAATTGATTCAACGCAGACCAAATTCTTCAAACCATTTTTACCGCACTTTTCCATAATTTTTTTTAAAACAGAAAAAGGAATTCTATGTTCAAAATGATTCAACAAAGTGCCAGAAGCTCCAACCGCTTTTACTGATTCAGCAGTCACAAAACCCGTCGTAGAACCAACATCTTTATTATTAACATGCTGTGCGAAAACATTTAACTTCGTCTGCGAATAAACAACATGAATGTCTGTCGCAGGAACACAAACTACAACATCTTTCCCCTTTGTCGCTTTCTCAATTTTCTTCGCCAAGTCCAAGACATCTTTTCCCTGTTTATAATTCTTAAAATTTACGACTATCATCTTGCCTCTTTTATAATTAAACTAAGAACACACTTCTTTTAAATTTATTCATAATTCTATCTTGCTCCAAAGTCGCTCGGCTATAACTTTCACATTAACTCAGATTCATAATTTATCAACTATCAATAGGGAATGAGATATTATACATTAACAATTTCTTAGTGAAGAGCCTTGACGAAGTCTGGCTCGAAACTATATTGATAAGCGAACGTAGTGAGCCCATTCTCTCAAAAACCTTATAAAATAGATAAACATTAATTTGTATGCCAAAAAAAATAAAGAAACTTCTAAAAGGCGTTGGTGATTCTTCAGAGAAATTTAAAATTGAAAAAGAAATAATTAACTTTTCTTCATTGGATGAATTAAATAAAAAAGTTAAGAAAATTATAAGAATACCTTTAATATCAAAAAGAAAGAAAATACCTGGCGTTCCTCCTGGAACTTTAAGTTATTCAGGTGAAAAAAAAGACACGCCAGTTCATATCGACATGATAGATTTTACTTTTTCAAATCTTGTGGAGAAAAGAGTTAAGGATATAAAAGAATGTCTTAAAGTCAAGGATAAAAAATCAACAACTTGGATTAACGTTACAGGGTTGCATGATATATCTATTATTGAGGATGTTGGAAAGATTTTTGATATTCATCCTTTAATTTTGGAAGACATTTTGCATACTCATCAGCGTCCAAAAGTAGAATTTCACGAGGATTATATTTATTTTGTATTAAGAATAGTTTATGCCCAAGGTGAAAAAAAAGACATTCAATCAGAGCAAATTAGTTTCATCATAACTAAAAATTATGTTATAACTTTCCAAGAGCAGGAAAAAGATATTTTTGAAACTATAAGAGAAAGAATAAGGCATAAAAAAGGCCGCATTCGCGATATGGGAAATGATTACATGGCTTATTGTTTAATAGACACTATAATAGATAATTATTTTCCTGTGTTAGAAAAATTCGGAGATTTGACTGACAATTTGGAACAGCAAATTCTTGAAGATTCAGAAAAAAATACACTAATAGAAATAAACGCTCTTAAAAGAGAATTAATTCTTTTGCGAAGGTCAATATGGCCCTTAAGAGAAGTAATAAATTCTTTACACCGAGATGAGTCAAAAATATTCACAGAGCAGACAAAAGCTTATCTTAGAGATGTCCATGACCACACCTTGCAGGTTATTGATAACATCGAAGCATTACGTGACGTAACTTCAGGAATGGTTGACATGTATCTTTCAACAATCAGCAACAAAATGAACGAAGTCATGAAAGTCTTAACAATCATCGCAACAATTTTTATTCCTTTGACTTTCATCGCAGGAATTTACGGAATGAACTTCCAATACTTTCCAGAATTATCTTGGCGTTATGGTTATTTTATAGTTTGGGGAATTATGATTCTTGTTGTCGCAACAATGTTAGTTTATTTTAGAAAAAAGAAATGGATTTGAAATAAATTATGCCCCATTTCTATCACACTATTTATAAAATTACCCTCGCTCTTAAGTCGCGAAGTTATCATAGCTTCGAGCTGGCTTAACGCACAGCTCTCCACGGAATTAAGTTAATGTCTTAGCCCCAAAAATGTAATGAGGCTCAATATTTCTGATTTTATAGATATCATAATTTCCTGAGTGGAGCATTCAAGCGTGAGCGGAATGCGGAACGCTGGACGAGTTTACGAGTACAATTAGAAAAATGCGAGCGAAATGAAATGGAGCGAGCCTATTCTCATCCAAAAATCTCTTTCCTCAATTTTCCACTAATCTTCAACGGCTCTTTTGCTTGCCAAACATTTCTTCCAATCGCTAATCCACTGACTCCAGAATTCATTATCTCTTTAACATTTTTTAACAAATCTTTTTCTGATTTCTTAATTCCGCCAGCGATTACAACTTTGCATCTTCCAGCAGATTTCACAGCCCAGTCCAAATCTTTTTTCTTCCCATTATAATTTATCTTAACAATATCTGCTCCAAGTTCCAATCCAACTCGCGCAGCGTAAGCCATGTTTTCTTTCGAATTCGGATTCTTAACATTTTTTCCTCGAGGATAACTCCACAAAATTACAGGAATTCCTTTTTCATGCGCTTCTTTTTCAATTTCAGAAAAGTGTTTGAACATATGCGCTTCGTGCTTGCTTCCGACGTAAATTGTAAATCCAACGGCTTTCGCGCCCAACTTCAACGCTTCCTTAACAGTACAAATCGGTTCTGAAATTGGTTCACCTCCTTGCAGCCGAGTTTTCCCATTCAACTTAACAATCAACGGAACTTTTGATTTTCTAATTTCTTTATTATATTTCTCCGCGACACCCTTTTGAAAAACAACTCCATTAAACTTTCCTCGTCGAGCTATTTCAATAATATAAAGCGGATTAACATTATTGTCATTAAAATCCGTCGGCCCATGTTCCATTCCCTGATCATAAGCTAAGAAAAGGGCTTTGCCTTTCGTCGTTATTTTTGATAGATTTATTTTTTTCATAATGACCCCTTACAATTTTATTGATTCTAAATTAATTTTAGAATAATCGTATAACTTTTTTCCTTCTAGGTCGTAATATGAATTTTGATAAATATTCTCTTTATTTTCTAATTTGAAGAAGTTTTTTTTATAGAGGTATATCTCAGATTTAAGCGACTTTCCAGGATAACACCATAAAACCCACTTTTCTTTTCCGTTCAAGTATTTGTTATGGAGCTTTATTTCTCCCTTTGAAACAAGATAGAAAACTAAAATTTCCTCTAAGATAAATAAAATATTATCCTGAGAAACTTTTTTACCAGATCTTTTTATATCTTCGTTAATATATTTTTGAAATGTTTTATCTTTATCATAAATCTTCTTCAATTGCCAAAAGTAGTTTGTGAAGTCCTTAGATTCTAATAAAGCCTGATTCCAAGAGATAAAACTAAAAGAATCCCTAATATACGCTAGATTTTTATTCAGTATTCTTTTGAATTCGTTTTTATGTGTAATCATTTGAGATTGAAGTTTTTTGTTTAGTTTTATCGAGTCTTCAGCTTCATACAAATACAAATTATCCGAATACAAAAATGCTAACCCCACATAGGGGTACCTTACTTTTTTATTTAAATCTTGAATATAATCAAAGCATCTCTTCGCTGTTTGAGCATTTGAGATTTTACTCATTGAGATTCCAAAAACTAACAATCCTTCACTTGCAGGAAACTTATTTATGTTAAAAAATTGATTTTCTTTTATCATTATATACTCCTATACATCCATTTAAAGTTATGACCTTTTTTGAACTTATTCTTTTCTAAAAATTTCCTTGAATTCTCATTATCCATCTCAACATAAGCGCATATAACTTTAGCTCCTTTAGATTTTAATTGTTTTAACCCCTCTTTTGTTAGTTTAGAAACAATATCTTTACCCCTATAATTTGGATGCACCCAAGCATTTTCAAAAGTTACTTTTCCCGTAGGAATATGATGAGCAAATATAACAAATCCAACAATATTATCTTTTTCTTCCGCTACCAAAATTACATCATATTTTGATCTAACCAATTTAACGAGTTGACTTTTATTCCAGAATCCACTTACATTGGAATCAACTCTAAACTCGCTTACTTTTTTACCAATTAATATTAACTTTTCAACATCTTTCAACTTAGCTTTTCTTATTTTTACCATCTTTTATAAAATTAAGAAGAAGTCAATTCTTTTAAATTTATCTTTATCTATAAACAAACGATTGTCAAATTTTATTCATTAACAATTTTCGTCGTGGAGAATCCTGGCGAAGCCGGATTCGAAGCCACTTAATTTTTCAAACTCACCTCAACCCCTCAAAGTCAAACTTAAAATCAATACCTCCTTTTAATTTTTCCATTAATCTTTTTTTATTTGCTGTTAAAAATAAAATACTTCCTACTTTGAACCCCTTAAACTTTTTTTCTAACATACTTCCAATATCTAAAACTTTATCGAAGGTAGAATCAATATTTTTCTTATCTTTTATATTATGCAACCTTACTCTATTTCTTTCAAAAATTCCCAGATATATTTTCCTCTCTTTTCTCCCTTAAGACCAATAGTTACTGTTTTGCATGCATATTCTTTAGAAAAGAACCTTAGACTGCTATTATCTAAATTTTGAAAATTATACTTTACCTCAACAGCATATAATTCTTTATTTTTTATTATAAAATCTACTTCTTGTTTATTCGTAGTTCTCCAAAAGTTTATTTTTTGGTTTAGTTTCATTAGCTCTAAAAAAACAAAGGTTTCAAACACATTTCCAAACACTACTTTTGGAAATTCTTTTAGCCATAAAAGATGCATCATCCCAGTATCTAAAAAGAAAACTTTCGGGTTTTTTGATAGTTCGCTTCTTAGATTTTTATGGAAAGGAGTTATCCTTTTTATTATAAATGTATTTTCTAGAAGATCCAAATATTCTAAAATAGTCTCCCTATTAATTTTTAGTGTATTTGAAAGTTCCAATACATTAATAAGCTGCCCAGATTGAGAAGCCAAGATTTCAAGAAGTTTATTAAAAGACGAAATATTCCTTATATGTCCTATATCTCTTATGTCTTTTCTTATATATGTGCTGATTATTTGTGAAAGATAAATTTGTTTTTTTTCCTCTGAATTTTCTAAAACAATTTTGGGATAACCTCCAAATTTTATATATTCTTCTGCGAATCTGATTAATTCTGCATTTATCGCATCAGTATTTTCTTTATTTATTTTATAATTCTTCCCTTTAAACATCAAAAATTCTTCAAAACTTAGAGGATATACTTCAAAATTAACGGTTCTTCCTACAAGACTTTCTTTAAATTTTTTCTTTATTTCGAATGTTGAAGAACCCGAAACTATCAATTTTATATTTTGATAATGATCATGCATAATCTTTAAAAATTTTGTAGGATTTTCCATATACTGAATTTCGTCAATCAATAAGAAAGTTTTTTGATTTTCTTCTGCACCTTTTTGTATAAGATATTTGTAAACATTCTCTGCTCCTTGATTGCATAATTCTAAGAGATTTGGTAATTCTAAATCAAAATAAAACGTATTTTTTTTAATGTGATGCTCTATTAAGTATTTTAATAAATAGGTTTTGCCAACTTGTCTTGCCCCATAAATTACGATTACTTCTTTTGATTTAAGATATTTTAGTATCTCATTTACAATTTTTCTTTTGTATATCTTCTCTTCCATTTTAATTATGTTATTTGTATACTATAGTATACATAAAATTATGTTTATAAATGTTTCTAATATTAAATACAAATATAGAAAGCTTAACTAACTTTCAAATCCATCTCAACCCCTCAAAATCAAACTTAAAATCAATACATCCTTTTAATTTTCCCATTAATCTTTTTTTATTTGCTGTTAAAAATAAAATACTTCCGCCGCCGCCAGCCCCGCAAACCTTTGCGCCAACCGCGCCATTTCGCAAACCAATTTTCACATATTTATCAATTGTCTCGCCGACGAGCTGAGGATGAAGTTTTCTTCGTTCATTTAATTCTTCATTCATT
>Ga0209541_10013261_pt1 | contig 12623 bp, 14 predicted proteins | sample RifCSPlowO2_01_FD_184027 | JGI IMG/M metagenome (GOLD analysis project Ga0209541, IMG submission 184027) | Groundwater microbial communities from Rifle, Colorado - Rifle CSP2_plank lowO2_0.1 (SPAdes) (version 2) | ecosystem: Environmental > Aquatic > Deep subsurface > Groundwater | place...
GGCAAATTGATGTGTAGGGGTGTTTATTGTCAAATTTTTGTATATTGGCATACGACTTATTGTTTCAAAATTAATGTAAACTTAATTCGGTACTATACAAGCATTAATTCTCACAGATAATTTTAAATACACATTCTAAGTCTTTAGTAGTATGCCAGCCAAAATCATAGACGGAAAGAAAATAGCAGAGAAAATAATTTCTGAAATAAGATCCAAAGTCAAAAACATGAAAGAAAAGCCCGGCCTGGCGTTAGTAATGGTCGGCAGCAATCCCGCTTCTGAGGTTTATGTCAATTTCAAGGAAAAGGATTCAAAGGAAGCCGGCTTTTATTGCGAAAGGCATAATCTAGACGAGAGCGCAAGCGAAATGGATTTATTGAATTTGGTCAATCAGCTGAACAATAATCCCAAAGTTCATGGTGTCTTGGTTCAATTGCCATTGCCAAAGCATCTGGATGAAAAATTGGTTACAGATGCAATTCTGCCGCATAAAGATGTTGACGGGTTCACAGCAGTAAATCTTGGGAATTTATTGTCAGAAAAGACAATTTTGGCGCCTGCAACAGCTAGAGCAGCGATTCATCTCATAGAATCAACAGGTACAAAAATAGAAGGAAAAAACGCGGTTGTGATTGGAAGAAGCAATATCGTAGGAAAGCCAACTGCAATGATGCTATTGGAAAAAAATGCGACTGTAACAGTCTGCCATTCAAGGACAAGAAATCTTGCAGAATACACAAGAAAAGCGGATATTTTGGTTGTTGCAGCCGGAAAGCCCGATTTGGTTACAAAAGACATGGTAAAAGAAGGCGCTGTAGTCATTGATGTCGGTATAAATAGATCAGGAGACAAGCTGGTTGGGGATGTTGATTTTGATTCGGTAAAGGAAATTGCCGGATTCATAACTCCGGTTCCCGGTGGAGTCGGGCCGATGACAAGGGCAATGCTGATGGAGAACACGCTTAAGGCGATGGAATTAAGCAGTAAATTAAAGTAATTCAAAACAATTTTATATTATTATATTCTTAGCCCATTAAATGATACAAACACTTGAGTTACCGGTTATTGAAACAAAGCAGGAAACACCAACAGTCAAAAGCATTAAACTGGAAAAAAATAATTTTGACTACAAGCCCGGGCAATATGCAATGGTCGAGCTTGAAACAGGCGATGAAGAAAATATTCATCCTTTGTCAATCGCTTCCTCTCCGACAGAGGATTTTTTGCTATTCTCGACTAAGATTTCAGAAAGCTCTTTCAAGAAAAGATTCAGCAGTTTAAAAATTGGCGACAAAATAAAGATAAAGGGCCCGATGGGCATCTTTATCTTGGATGAAAGCGCTGAAAGTATCGTTTTTCTCGGCGGCGGGATTGGAATAACTCCGTTTAGGGACATGATAAAATACGCGACTGATAAAAAACTGCCGATAAAAATGGCATTAATGTATTCAAACAGGACTCCAGAAGAAATTTGTTACAAGGATGAATGGCCGATTATGGAGAAAAATAATCCTAATCTAAAAGTTGTCAATACCATAACGGATAATGCTTCAGACTGGAGCGGAAGAATAGGAAGAATTGACGATAAAATGATAAGGGAATTCTGCGATGATTTGCAAAATACCGTTTTCTATGCTTGCGGGCCTTCTGCAATGGTCGATGCAATGCTCAATTTATTGAAATCGATGAGTGTGCCACAGCAGAACATAAAGAAAGAAATTTTTGCAGGGTATTGAGAATTTAATGGAAAAAATAACCCTAAAATGCGGCTGCCAGATAACAAAAGAAGGAAAATTCATAGTCAGCGAAAGATGCAGAAATTGCTTTAATTGTGTTACAATATCAAAACTTCATCCTTTCGGGGATCAAAGGCTGAAATAACACCCACATATCCAATTTCCCGATATAAACAAAAGCTTAAATAAATTTTTCTATATAGAAATTAATAGTAATGTCATATTCCGATAGTTTTAAATATTCAATTCCAATGCATTGCATAAAGGGGGTGCACATGCTTCGTTTAGGGATTTTAGCGTCGACAAGGGCAACGGATATGCAGGCAATAATTGACGCTATAGAGTCAAAGAAGCTGGACGCAAGGATTTCTGCTGTGATTTCAAACAAAAAAGAGGCTTATGCCCTGGAAAGGGCCAAAAAGCATGGAATAAAGGCCGTATTCATAGATTCAAAGCACAAGGAAAGGGAGGAATTTGACAAGGAAGTTGCGAAGGTTTTGGATGAAAACAAAGTTGAGCTGATACTATTGATAGGCTACATGAGGATATTAAGCCCATGGTTTGTAAAAAGATACAAAAACAGGATAATAAACATCCACCCAAGCCTGTTGCCTAAGTACCCCGGCGGCATGGATTTGGAAGTGCATGCCGAAGTGCTGAAGAACAAGGAAAAAGTCTCAGGAGCTACATTGCATTTTGTTGACAAATCTGTTGATGGCGGCCCGATCATAATGCAAAAAGAAGTCGCTATAGAAAATGATGAGAATCCCGGCACTTTAAAGCAGAAAGTCCAGCAGGCGGAGCAGGAGATAATATTAAAAGCAATTGGCCTGTTCAGCAAGAATAAAATAGAAATCCGGGGAAAGAAAGTGATGATAAATGGATAACTATCCTTCAATCAGGGAGCAGTCAATCACATGGTACAGGAACAACAAATTCATGATTGGGGTTGTGCTTGTGATTATAAGCTTCATACTTGGCTTCTGGGGAAAGGTCCTGATAATCGTAAAATTCTATGAGCCGATTCAGCTGATAACCGGGCTGTCAATATATGCTTTTAGCTTTGTGCTGCTTTTCATAGGAATGCTTATAGTTGGATGGCAGACAGTCAAAATGATACAATACAGGATACATCATCATGTCAAGACAACTGTCAAGAAATCATATCATCATGCAAAGAGCCTGCCGAAAAGAGGTTATCACTATACAAAAAAGCTTCATAAAAGATTTATATTAGGTGAAAAGAAAGATGATTAAGGCAGCTTTAGTCTCAGTTTCAAGCAAGGAAGGCATAATTGAGTTTGCAAGAGAGTTAAGCAAATTAGGGATAAAAATAATATCAACGGGAAACACCGCAAAATTGCTGGAAAAAAACAGGATAAAAGTTACCTATATTTCGGATATTACCGGATTTCCTGAAATGATGGGTGGAAGAGTAAAAACACTGCACCCTAATGTGTTTGGCGGAATATTGGCGAACAGGAAAAACAAAGCCAATATGAAAGAATTAAAGAAATTAAAAATTGAATGCATTGATTTAGTTGTCGTGAATTTCTATCCTTTCGAGGAAACATTAAGAAAAACAGACAAAATAAAGGAAATAATTAAAAAAATTGATATTGGCGGCCCAAGCCTTGCAAGAGCTGCTGCAAAAAACCACCAAAATGTTTTGGTTGTTGTTGATCCTAAGGATTATGACAGCATTATTGATAAAATCAAATCCAAAAAAATTAGTGATGAATACAGGCTGGAGTTAGCGGCAAAGGCATTTGAAATGACTGCAGGATATGACGCGATAATCAGCAATTATTTCAATGGATTAACAAGCAATCAATTTCCGGAAACGCTTAACTTGACCTTCAAAAAGGTGCAAAACTTAAGATATGGCGAGAATCCACATCAGGGTGCTACTTTCTATAGGGATGTTTTTGCGGATAAAGGCTGCTTGTCAATGGCGAGACAATTGCAGGGAAAGGAATTGTCTTTTAACAACATACTTGATGCTGATGCCGCATTTGAGCTGGTCAAGGATTTTGACAGGCCGACTGCAGCTGTCATCAAGCACACGAACCCAAGCGGGGTAGCTTCTGCTGAAACAATTGAAGAAGCATACAAAAAAGCCCATGAGGCAGATCCAAAATCCGCTTTTGGAAGCGTTGTTGCGCTGAACAGGAACTGCAATCTGGAAACCGCAAAGCTGATCAGGCCTTTGTTCATAGAAGTTGTCATATCTCCGAAATTTGACAGGGATGCTTTGGAGATTTTAAAGGAAAAGAAAAATCTCAGGCTGCTCGAAACAGGCTCTGTCAAAAAAGAAAGCATGGAATATGATTATAAGAAGGTATGCGGCGGAATTCTTGCCCAAAACGAGCCTTACATTGAGCTAAATGAAAAAAGCCTTAAAGTTGTGACTAAAAGAAAGCCGACAAAAGAGGAGATTAAATCACTTATTTTTGCATGGAGAGTCAACAAGCACGTGAAGTCAAATTCTGTCGTGTTTGTAAAAAATGACGAGACTGTTGGAGTTGGCGCAGGACAGATGTCAAGGGTTGATGCTGTTGACTTGGCTGTGATGAAGAACGGCGGCAAGATTAAAGGAAGTGTTATGTCATCAGATGCATTCTTTCCTTTTAGAGACGGAGTTGACCAGGCAGCGAAAGCTGGAGTTACTGCCATTATTCAGCCCGGCGGATCTATAAGAGATGAAGAAGTTATTCAAGCTGCCAATGCGCATAACATTGCGATGGTGTTTACCGGGATTAGGCTGTTTAGGCACTAAGTTTAAATAGTGGTTTCTGGATTAAGATAAAAGAGGTGAACTTTTATGGCACAGCCAGTCATAAATTACTTGGCAGTTTTTGTTGCAGCGATTGCATCTATGGTTCTGGGATTTCTATGGTTTGGGCCGTTGTTTGGAAAGCAATGGACTTCATTGATGGGCTTCGATAAGAAAAAGATGGAGGAGATGAAGAAAAAAGGAATGCCGCCGCAAACATGGGCATTGATGATAATTGGAACATTGGTAACGTCATATGTGCTTGCGCATTTTGTTGATTATCTCGATGCAACAACTTTTGCAGGAGCCTTGCAGGCAGGATTCTGGATATGGCTCGGATTCTTTGCCTCGGTAATGCTTGGAATGGTTTTGTGGGAAGGAAAGCCGTGGAAGCTGTATTATTTAGTCGTGGCTTACCACCTTGTAAATCTTTTGGTAATGGCTTCAATACTTGCATTGTGGCCGTAGATTTTTTTATTTTTTAATTTGCTTAATAGTCTAAACAAATAACATTTAAAATGATAATTTATAAATAGAAGACGACCACTTACTCAATGGTATGAAAGATAAATTTTTATCAAGCACTTTTTTAGATGGGCTTAATGACGAACAGAGAGAAGCGGTTCTAAGCGAACACAATAGGCTGTTGGTTTTGGCTGGCGCAGGCTCTGGAAAAACAAAAACTGTAATCCAGAAGATTTTATTTCTTATCTCAGAGAAGAATGCTGATCCTGCAAATATCTTGGCGATAACTTTTACAAAAAATGCAAGTAATGAAATGATAGACCGGCTAATTCTGTATGCTGATAAAGAGGATATTTACCGCAAAATAATTTATGATAAGAATCTTTCAAGCGAAATGAAAGAATATAAAAGAAGGGAATATATTAAAAAATATCCCTGGCTTTCCAATATAACGATTCGTACATTTCACAGTTTATGCTATTCACTATTAAGAAAACACGGTTCGCAGTTTGATAATAGATTTAAGATAATTGATGACAGAACTTATGATGAGGATATTGACTTCAGACATAAAGCCCCAGAGACGCCTAAACAGATATTCCAAAAGATGATAAAGCAGGTATGCGAGAATGCAGAATACTTGCTCAAATTGAAAAGATACATTCTTGATTATTATATAGATGAGCATAGAAATAGAATGCACAAACTAGGCTATTATGATTATGAAAAACCTTACACGACTTTGAATGGTGAACAGGTAGCTTCGAAATCTGAAAGATATATCGCTGATTGGCTTTACATCCATAATATAGATTATATGTATGAGCCAAAAATAGCTATAAAAGATTTTGAATTCAAGCCTGATTTTTATATTCCATCGGCAGATATGTATCTGGAGCATATAAGTAATTTAAGCCGTCCTATAAAAGATAAAGAAGAGCAATTCAGGATTGGAGATAAATTATTGATTAAGACGTATGAAAGCATGGTAAAGGACATAGGCAAATTCTATCAATTTCTTGACAAAGTAATTATTACAAGGATAAACAAAGACATAAAGAGAGACGTTGCCCTGTCAGTAGAAGCAGAATTTAAAACTTATTTTAAGCAGCTTGATGAATTTTTATCAATGGTCATAGCGGTTTTGGATAAAATTAAGGTAGAAAACTCAGATTTTGAAGAATTGTGCAAAAAAGCGGCAAAAGATCCGCACGAAAGAGTCCAGGTTTTTTATGAATTGGCTAAGCCCCTCATAGAAGAATACAAGGAATACTGCGTAAAGAGATCTTACCTGGATTTTAATGATTTGATTATACGAACAATCCACCTTTTAAAAAATGATATTCAGGTAAGGAATGCATTTCAAGATAAATTTAGGCATATCCTAGTGGATGAATTCCAAGATGTCAATACTCTCCAAGTCAGGCTGCTAAAATACCTGCTCACTAAATCAAATCAGCTATTTTGTGTCGGTGATGATTGGCAGAGCATTTACGGCTGGAGAGGCGCAGAAGTGGACTACATTGTTAATTTTAAGAAATATTTTGAAAATCCTGAAATAATTAAATTGAACATTAATTATAGGAGCAATAATACAATCGTTTTGGCTTCTAATGAGGTTATAAAAAACAATAAGTATAAGATTGATAAAGAAATAAGTTCAATAAACAAGGAAGGAAGAAAAATATATCTTTATTGCGCGCAAAAAGAGGAAGAAGATGGAGTTGAAACGGTAGTTAAAAAGATTAAACAGTTCTTGCAGAATGGATATTCTAAAGAGGATATTCTAGTTTTATATAGAAGAACAAGGGCTATAGAATCATATAAAGACAAATTAAGGGGATTGGCACGATTAAAGACTATCCATTCGGCTAAAGGATTAGAGGCCAAAGTTGTGTTTATAGTTGGCTTGACTGCAGGCATTTATGGCTTTCCTAATGTATGGGAATCAGACAGAATTTTGCAAATTATTAAAGCCAGCAATTATGAATTACTAATGGAAGAAGAAAGAAGGCTCTTTTATGTTGCAATAACAAGGGCTAAAGAAGAGCTATTTCTGATCAGTGAGGTTGGAAATGAGTCTCAATTCATAAAAGAGATACCTGGAGAATTTATTGATAGAAACAATTTCTTAATTTTAAATATAAAAAAAAGAGGAATATTCAAATGTTCGGAATGCAATAAAGAAATCGAAGAAACCTTTAATTTTTGCCCTTATTGCGGAAGAATGCGTGCAGATTATCACCAAAGATTGAAAAATATAAAAGTCGATTATCCACAGGCATATGAACCGTGGAATAACGAGGAAGAGAAGCAGTTAATCCAGCTGTTCAGCGAAACTAAAACTATTGCTGAAATTTCCAAATTAATGGGAAGGCAGCCAGGCGGTATAAAAGGCAGATTAAAAAAATTAGGTTTAATCATTGGTTAAAAAAATCAATATCTCACTCAAACACACAAATCTCCTTCATAGAATAATTTATTTTTTCCTTTTGCATGAATTCCATTGTCTTTTGCTGGTTTTCTTTTGGGACAATAATGACGTTTGAGCCAATCTTTTTGCCATTTAGCTCTCCTAAAAATCCAGAGTCTCTGTATCCTTTCTCTTTCCTCCCGAATAAAGCCCTTATGAAATGAAGGTACTGCTTTTTCTTCTTTGGCAGTTCATAACTGAACAATATCTTTCTTTCAGCTGGTAATATCTCTGATTTTTTAGAATACAGAAGAATGCCTTCTGCCATTATGCTTGTCTTGAGTTGCCATACCATTAAGTCTCCAGCCTGGACTGAAATATTGTGCTCAAACTTAAAAAGTATCCACTTCTCATAATCCTTTGACTTGTAAAATCTTGATAAAGCCGCTTTTGCAATCCCTTCAATAGACTCTTCTTTATCAGAATCGCAGTCTATAAAAATGTCTATATCACTGCCTTTTTCTAATTCTCCCCGCACTGATGATCCATATAAATAAATGCTTTTGACGAAATCATTTACAGCTGAATCTAAGAAAATAAAGCTCATTGCGTTCTGTGCATACGCTATTGCATTTAATGCCTGCTTATTCAATTTCTTCACCCATTTCTTTGAGTTTTTCTTTTATAATCTGGTGCAGTTTCTGGAATGAATTAAAAACTTCGTCTATAGCAGGTTTCGTCGGCTTTCCATAAATCAGCTTGTTTCTACGCTCTTCCAATGAGTACATCAAAGATAAAATCTCGTCCTTATGTGGAAAATCTGCGCCGATCTTTCTTTCCGCCAATGGCGCGATCTTTTGCCCTTCCTTGGGAGGCTTGAACCATTCATGCTTAATCATTGTGCCGACACTTATTTTCCCTAATGCGTGCAGGTATGCCTCTATCATAGAGATTGAGCATGCAGACGCATGCAAAGCCAAAGTAGCAGGCCTTTTTTCAAGTCCTATTGCTATTGCGTCATTTATTTCCTGAATGTGCTCCTTGATTTGCTCCTTGTGCCTTTCTATTGAAGCCATTTGGTACTAAAGTTCCTATTTTTAGGAAGAAAAGTTCCAATTATTTATAAATTTTTTGGAATAAAAGTTCCTATGTAAGCGCAAAAACTCTTATAAACTATAGAATCCTCCTGTTTTTATGCTATCCGAAGATCTCCAAAAAGAAATCTATTTCCCATATTCCAAAGTAAGGGAAATACAAAGCACTATGATTTCTGATGTCTATAATGCGATAAAAAATAAAAAGCATATCATAATGCACGCTCCAACCGGAATCGGAAAGACAATCTCGGCATTGGCCCCTGCATTATCGTTTGCCATAAAAAATAATCTAACAATATTTTTCCTAACATCAAGGCAAACCCAGCATAAAATTGTGGTGGATACTTTAAAACAAATAAAAGAAAAATTCAATATTAATTTTGAAGTGGCTGATTTAATAGGCAAGAAATGGATGTGCCTGCAGAATGGAGTCGAAGGCATGGGCAACGGCTATTTTCACGAATTCTGCAAGTCGTTGAGGGACAAAGACGAGTGCGAATTCTATCTAAAGGCAAGGCAGAAGAATGGCACGGCTACTTTTGAGGCAAGGGTTGTGCTGGAAAATCTAAGGCAAAAAAGCCCATGCCATGTGCAGGAATTCATAGAGATAGGGAAAAGGAATTCAATGTGCCCATATGAGCTTGCTCTGCTGAATGCTGTTTCGGCAAGGGTAATAATCGCAGACTATTATTATATGTTCAGCCACAGCATAAGGGAAGGATTCCTGATGAAGATAAACAAGGATTTGAAAGATATTATACTTGTCGTTGATGAAGCCCATAACCTTCCACCAAGGGTAAGGGAATCTTTAAGCCAGCAAACTTCCAGCAATATTATAGAATTCGCAAAAAAAGAGGCCATGAAATACGGCTACAAAGAAACATTTGACAATCTTGAAATGATAGAAAATGCTTTGTTTGAGGCTTCTAAAGATCTTGTAGAGCAGGAGGAAGTGATAAGCAAAAGCAAATTCGTTGAAGCGGTAAATAAATATAAGAACTATGAAGAGATATTGACAGAGCTTGTTTTTATAGGCGATGACATAAGGGACAAGCAGAAAAAAAGCTTTGTCTTAAGCGTTGCAAAATTTTTGGAAGCGTGGCTGGGCTCTGATATAGGATACGGAAGAATATTGTCAAAAGAGATTATTGACAAGAAACTGAAAGTTACATTGTCCTACAGGTGCCTTGACCCTTCGCTTGCTGCAAAAGAAGTCATTGAAAAAAGCTACTCAACAATCCTGATGTCAGGGACTTTGACCCCGACTTCAATGTATCGGGACTTGCTGGGATTTAAGGACAATGTAATTGAGAAAGAGTACAAAAGCCCTTTCCCGAAAAAGAACAGGCTTAATTTGGTGATCCCTAAGACAACAACCAAGTTTGTCGAAAGAAACACAAAACAATACTTGGATATCGCCAAAGTCTGCGGAGATATTGCCAATTTGATTCAAGGCAATGTCGCAATCTTTTTCCCAAGCTATGATTTGATGCTGAGCATAGTGGAGTTCCTAAGCAAGGAAACAAAAAAGCCAATTTTCAGAGAAAAACCGACTTTAACAAAACAGGAAAAAGAATCATTGTTAATGAATTTCAGAAATAATAAATCAAATGGCGCAATACTTCTAGGAACATCAACCGGTTCTTTTGGGGAAGGAATTGACATGCCGGGCATTTTGCAGGCTGTAATAATTGTAGGATTGCCATTGAACAAGCCCGATATTGAAACAAAATTACTGATTGAATACTATGATGACAAATTCGGAAAGGGCTTTGAGTATGGATATGTTTTGCCTGCAATCACAAAATGTCTTCAAAATGCTGGAAGATGCATAAGAAGTGAAACCGACAAAGGAGCAATCATTTTCCTGGACGAAAGGTACGCATGGCAGAACTATTACCAATGCTTTCCAGAGGAATGGGATATGGAGGTTGAGATGGACTATACGAGTATTATTGAGGAGTTTGTTAGTAAGAAATAGAAAGTTATATATATTAGTTATACTGTATAATTATAAGTGATAAGAATGATAGAACATGAAACAAAACTTAAGGCATGGGGAAATTCAATAGGAGTCGTCATTCCTAAAGAAGATATCAAAAAAGAAGGATTGCATGTAGACCAAAAAGTCAAGGTAATTATTACTCCAGTCAAAACGTTAAAAGTAAAAGATATATTTGGAAAGCTTAAGCTGGGAATAAACACGAAAGATCTTCTAAAAGAAGTTGATGAGGAATTGGATAGCAAATTCTTTTGAAAATGAAGTATTTTTTTGATACGTATGCAATTATAGAGATTATTGAAGATAATAAAAATTATGATAAATATAAGGATGAAGAGATCATAACTTCTATTTTGAATGTTGGGGAATTGTATTATTCCTTACTCAAGAAAAATGCCGAAGCAGCAGAAATCTGGTATGAAAAACTAAAGCAAAGTGCTTTGCTAGTCGATGTTGAAACTATAAAAAAAGCAATGAAATTCAGATTTGAAAATAAGAATAAAAAATTCTCGGCCATAGATTGTGTTGGCTATATTATTGCCAAAGAAAGAAATTTAAGATTTCTAACGGGAGATGAAGGCTTTAAGGAAATTGATAATGTCGAGTTTGTAAAAAAGTAATGGGATAGGGGGGTGGAGATGGATTACAAGTATGTTTTGGAAAAGTTTATAGGGAAGAATTAATTTTAATGGAGAAATTGAAGTTTAGTTTATTTTTCGTAAATCATGAGGTTGAATTATCAAAACATGGTACTCTTCTGTCTCAAACCAATAGATAGAACTATTTATTTAAAATGTTATTAGGCAACTCGAATAAAAAGCGAAAGATTTATATTATTTTCACTACTAACTAGTTATATATTAATTAACATGGACAGAGTTGAAGTCGTGCAAAGAGCCCTAGATGCCACCGGAGGAGGGACCTATCTAGAGATAGGAGTTGAGCGTGGGCTTTCTTTCATACCAATTCAAGCTGAAAGAAAGATTGCCGTAGATCCAAGATTTCTAGTTCCGAAGCGGGCAATGTACAATATGGGGTGGATTTGGGGTTTATTGACAGGAAGAGGGGAATTATATTTTCAAATGACAAGCGATGAATTTTTTGCAAGCCATGCAGAAGAATTATTAGGGAAGGAAGGAATTGATGTTGCTTTTATCGACGGGCTTCATACATTTCATCAATCCCTTAATGACGTAAGAAATTGTTTGATGTATCTTAAGCCCCAGGGGATCATAGTAATGCATGACTGCAACCCAACCACGCCGTCCATGGCGTATCCTGGCCGTTCCTTCGATCAGGTAGACAGCCTGAGTTTGCCCGGCTGGACCAGGGAGTGGTGCGGCGATGTCTGGAAGACAGTGGCACATCTGAGGGCAACAAGGTCCGATCTGGAAGTTCAAGTTTTGGAGTGCGATTATGGGGTAGGATTAATAAGAAAAGGCCCGCCTATAAACCGGTTTTCCCCTCCTCCAGGCAGAATAGAAAGCATGACATACGAAGAATTGGAAAGAGGCAGGCCAACTATCCTGAATTTGACGCCCCCAGCTTCTTTAGCAAGTTTCCTTAAAAGAGAAGGTACCACAACTCAGTATCGTTTTACAGCCTAATAATCAATATACCTTTTCCTATACTAGCATACAAAATCGAAACATTTAAATACAGGTTACGCTTTCTGTATCAGATGGTTATCCTCTTTGACAGGTTTAACCTACCTGAAGATATATATGAAGTTATATTTGCGACAAAGCAGCAGATTATTGTTGCCAAACTGCTAATAGAGATGATGAAGGACAATGGTGGCGAAATCGGCAAAACAGAGATGTCTTTGTTCGCAACCAAGCTTCATGAAGGCAGCCTGATAACTGATTTGATAGATGAACCTCCGTACAAGGGCAAGAAAGTAAAGGTAAGCTACAACAAAAGGCAGTTTTATGACAGGATTTTGACCCCCATGAAAAGCATGGGGCTGGTTGATTACGATCTTTACAAAAAAACATACAGGATTTCAGACAAGCTAAATAAGGACTTGCAGCATATCGGCTTGCTGTGGATTAGGGAAATGCGGAAGCCGGCAAAGTCCTTAGTAAGATAATGCTAATGTAAGGCGAGGGCGAGCGTGTGTGCAAACAGCGAG
>Ga0209541_10013263_pt1 | contig 12623 bp, 17 predicted proteins | sample RifCSPlowO2_01_FD_184027 | JGI IMG/M metagenome (GOLD analysis project Ga0209541, IMG submission 184027) | Groundwater microbial communities from Rifle, Colorado - Rifle CSP2_plank lowO2_0.1 (SPAdes) (version 2) | ecosystem: Environmental > Aquatic > Deep subsurface > Groundwater | place...
GACGATCCTGATGCGCCAGTAGGCACGTGGGACCATTGGATTGTTTTTAACATACCTGCAACAACAGCTAAAATTGAAGAAGGCTCGGAGCCAGAAGGATTGGGGGGAAAAAACAGCTGGGGCAAAACTGGCTACGGAGGACCATGCCCGCCGTCTGGAGTTCATAGGTATTTTTTTAAATTGTATGCATTAGACACAATGCTAAACCTCAAAGAAGGCACAACTAAAAAAGATATAGAAAAGGCAATGCAGGGGCATATAATAGCAAAGACAGAATTAATGGGGACTTATAAAAAGCAGTAAAAGTTTAAAAATAAACGTATGCTAAAACTCGCTGCCTTCTTCCTCCCTTTCTATGGGATTGGCTAAAATCTCCATATAAGAGGGCTGTATCCTCAATATTTCCATTGCAGTTATTATTCCTACAACTGCATTTTTATCAACAACAGGCAGGTGCTTTATCTTTTTCCGGTCTATAAGAACCATAGCATCGTAAAGGCTTGTATTAGGGCTTACTGTGATAACATTAGTAGTCATTATGTCTTTTGCCAGTATTTCTTCAGCATCAAGCCCTTTCGCGACAATTTTCCTTGCCAAATCCTTTTCTGTAACAATGCCTAGAACTCTCTTTTTTTCAGTAACCAATGCGCTGCTTACCCTTTCAGCTGCCATTACCTCTGCGCATCTTTTGACAGGAGTTTCAGGAGTTACCTGAACTAAATCGCGGTTCATAAATTCCCCAACCTTATAGTTTGATTCTGGCTTCATCTTTAAATGATAAAATATGTATTAGTATAAAAATATTTATGTAATACTATAGATTAATTTCATCAGATATATTAAAAAACCGATACATTTATATACTTGAGTGTAGAATTCATGTATAGCTCACAAACTCCCTTAATTTTATTTTACGGAGGTGAGATAAATGGAAAAGGAAACAATTTTTTCCTTGAATGATTCCAGTGATTTAATGGAAGAGTTCAGGGAAAAATAAACCTGTCCATCATCTTCTTTCTAAAGATTATTCAAGATTTAAAAAGTTGGATTAAAAATTTTCAGAAAAATTTATAAACTGGGTAATACGCATGTAATACTGTGATTAAAATGCCAATAGCAAAAATAAGGAAATCAGGGAATAGTACAGTCTTAGTTATATCTCCGGAGGAAATTGAGGAAAAAAACCTACATATAGGGGAAACTGTTGAATACCTTATATTAAAAAAAGGAAATATAAAAAATCTTTGGGGAATGAGCAAACATCTCAAAATAGATGCCCAAAAGGCAAAAGACGAGCTTAGGGAAGAATGGTAGTATTTCTTGATACTTATGCTATAATTGAGATCGCAATACAAAATCCTAGCTATAAGCCTTATGAATTAAGTTCAGAAGAAGCCATAACAACAGTATTCAACTTAACAGAGGTTCATTTTTATTATCTAAAAAATTTCGGCGTTGAAGAGGCAGAAAAGGCTTATGATAAAACCAAATCTATAGTAGCCCCTGTTGATGATTCAATAATAAAAGAAGCCAATAGCTTCAAGCTGAAAAATCTCAAAAAAAGGTTTAGCTTTGCAGATTGCATAGGGTATGCCGCCGCGAGAAAATTTGGTGTAAAATTTGTAACCGGAGACTATATGTTCAAAGGACTGGAAGGCGTAGAATTTGTCAAATAAAATCAATTATTCTGCAAGAACACAACAAGCTCTTCTGCCTTCATTAACTGCTCTTTGCCGGAATTCATGTTCTTAATCTTGACTTTGCCCTGCTTTAATTCCTCTTCGCCAACAAAAAGAACATAAGGAATCCCTAAGCTGTTTGCATACTGTAAATTCCTGCTGGGCCCTTTCCCCGTTAAGTCAATATCCACATTAACCTTTTCATTCCTTAATTCTTCTGCAATCCTCAATGAATCCTTAAATGTATTTATGGGGATAATATAAACTTTGGTGACTGTTTTCTGCTGCATCTTGTTTTTTTCAATATATGCATCATAAATCCTGTCCAGGCCAAAGGAAATTCCTACAGCAGGAAAATCTCCTTTTCCAATAAATGACCCGATCATTTTGTCATATCTTCCGCCAGCGCAAACAGCGCTTTTAACTACGCTGTTTTTTAGATAGACCTCTATCACAGTTCCAGTATAATAGGCTAAACCTCTAGCAAGAGAAACATCAAGCTCAACATTGATTTTCAGAACATTTAATAAGGATAACAATTCATCGATTTCATTTAACCCATCAGAATTATTAATTATTTTTTTAATATTTTTTATTTTATCGCTATTATTTCCTTTAATGTTGGTTATTTTTTTAATGTTATTTATTGTATTTTTGTCGATATTCTTCTGCTTTAATTCCTTTTCAACCGTTTCCAGGCCAAATTTCTCTAACTTGTCGATGCTCAGGATTGCAGTCTCTAATTTATCTCCATTTACTCCAGCATTTTCCAATAGCTCATCCAGCAATTTCCTGTTATTGACCTTAACAACAGCATCAAAACCAAGCTTCTTGAAAGCCCTTTGTGCCAACGCAATAATCTCTGCATCTGCCTGCATTCCTTTAATTCCAACAACATCAACATCGCATTGTGTAAAAGACCTGTACCTTGCCTTTTCCACAGGCCCGTCCCTGAAGACTTCTCCTATAGCGTATCTCTTAAAAGGCAGCTTTATGCTTGAATTCATCGCGATAAACCTGCACATCGGTACGGTTAAATCGTATCTTAGCCCAAGCTCCCTTTTCCCCCGATCATTGAATTTAAATGTCTCCTTTAGAATCTCATTACCCCCAGCATATTTGGAAGCTAAAATATCATATCTTTCAAAAGCAGGGGTTTCCAAAGGAGAATAGCCATAAAGCTCAAAAATATTCTTTAGAATCCCAACTATCCTATTCCTAACGATAGCCTCTTCCGGCTTTAAGTCCCTTGTCCCTTTAGGCAGCTGTAATGCCATTTTATACAATATTAGAATTCAACTTTAAAAAGGTTTATTTTTTATGGGTTATTGTAAACAAACCATGATGGCAACTTTTAAATTTAAAAAGGGCAACATTAATAAAGTTCATAGATTACTATTTGTAAACGAAAAGGAAATAAAATGGAATTACTTTTTGAGGAATTAGCAAAAAAGAATGGATCTCGATTATTCAACATCGAGAAAAGAAAAGTAGTAGGTTCTATTCCCAACATACAATTTGAATTAACTAGAATATTTAAGCAATTAGCAGACGACCCTAGCTGGGTTTTTGAAGATTTAACACAAAAATGGGAAAAACTAATAAAAATGATTTTAAAATTTGATTAAAATGCAATACCTAAATAAAATAATCAATGGGGATGTACTTGAAACATTAGGAAAAATACCTGACAACACAGCTCATTTAGCTATCACTTCTCCGCCTTATAATGTGGGTAAAGATTACGACTCACATAACGACAAGATGAATCATGAAGAGTATCTAAATTGGCTAAATAAGGTATGGATAGAAACCCAGAGAATTCTTGTTCCAGGGGGGAGGTTTTGCCTTAATATTGCTCCGACAGGCATAAAAGATTTTGTTCCAATTCACCAGGATTTTACCAATCAATTGAGGAAAATAGGAATGATATTTAGAACAGAAATAATTTGGTATAAACAAACAATGTTAAAGAGAACCGCATGGGGTAGCTTTAAGAGTCCATCAAATCCCCACATTGTTCCTTCTTGGGAATATGTTTTAATATTTTCAAAAGGTCAAAATAGATTAGAAGGCAATCCAGAAGATGCTGACATAACAAAGGAAGAATTTATGAAATTCTCAGATGGGATGTGGTACATTCCACCAGAAACTCAGCGTAATGGACATCCAGCACCATTCCCTGAAGAATTAATCTACAGGTTAATTAAATTTTATAGTTACAAGGGTAATATTGTCCTAGACATGTTTGGTGGCACTGGAACTGTTGCAGTTGTTGCTAAAAAAACATGCCGTAATTTTATACATATTGACATTTCTAAAGAATATTGCAAAGTAGCGATAAAAAGATTAAGTTTGGCAAAAGAAAAATTGTCGCAAGTCAAATTAAACGTTGTAACAGATGAACATAAGCAACTTAAGAGATTAGGTGATAAAATTGGTACAATCCAAGGATAAGAAAACAAGTAATGTCATCCAATCCGAACTGCTTATGGAATTTTTTAAGAAAAATTCAAATAGGGATATACACCATCCTGAAGTTGTAGATTGGGTTACTGCTGAATATCTAAAGCGAACTGGAAAAGTATTCAGAGATCCAGATAGGGGTATTCGTAAACTGCATCAAAATGGTTACTTAAAGAAAATCAAAAAAGGAATATACAGATATGATCCTAAAAATGTAAATATTAGAAAATTGGATGATTTTAGTCCTGCCACAAAAGAAGCTATTTTTAAGAAAGACGGTTACAAATGTGTTCTTTGTGGTAGGGGGCAAAAAGAAGGTTTTGAACTGCATGTAGATCATATAAAACCAAAGGATTTTGGAGGAGAAGCAACTCTTGAAAATGGTCAAACACTTTGCAGTCAGCATAATTTTCTTAAGAAAAACTTTAAACAGACAGAAACTGGAAAAAGATTTTTCATTCGCTTGTATGAATTGGCCAAAAAAGAGAATAATCAACCATTACTTCAGTTTTGCGCTGAAATCTTAGAAGTTTTTGAGAAGAATAATATCAATGGACATATTATTTGGAAGAGGTGATTTTAGAATGAAAGAAAATTGGTATATCCAAGTTGAAGAAATTGAGACTTCGTATAGGGAACATTGCAAGGATATTGGTGTCAAATTTTCAAAAAAAGGATTTGCAAGGTTCTTGGTATTTTTAAAAATAGATTTCTTCGATTGGTTGAAAGGCAATATGAGATATTTTGACCAAGAGTGAATATCATTCAAAGGTTAAGCGGCAACTCCCAAATGAGGGTAATTTGGTGGTTGATCCGATGTGTGGGAGCGGAACAACTATAGATGTTTGCAAAGAAGAAAAAATCCTAATTGTATCGGTAATATCTCTTGCGAAAAAGAAGAATTTTATCAAGAACTAGAAAAGGTTATAACTGAAATAAAAAGAATACTTAAAAAAGACAAAATTATTGCTTGGGTTATCGGAGACCATTGGAGAAGTAATTTAAACCCATTGATATAGTTTGCCTAACTAGAAGAAACCAAACCTCAAATACGCCAACATGGAGACAAAAAGCAATAAAAAATAATTTCTATTTACGTGGATTCAAATATTTATTTATAATGAAAAAAGAATAGGTCAAATACCTCACCCCCAACATTTAAACTTTTTGGTGGTTTTAGAAAAATATATAGTTCCATACCGCCTTAACTTTACAACTTATTTTTTGCCCTTATCTGCACAGACTTATTGTGGGCTGATAACCCCTCCACTTTGCTTAGTTTCAATGCAGCAGGAGCTAGTTTCTTAACGCCTATTGCATCAATCTTCTGGTAAGTCTGCAGCTTAACAAAATCCCTTACGCTTAACCCGCTTGTGAATCTAGCTCCGCCCCTTGTTGGCAATACATGGTTTGTTCCAGAACAATAGTCTCCAAATGCTTCTGTAGAATATTGGCCTATAAACAAAGAGCCATAGTTCCTCAATTTTTCCATTAATTTCTCAGGATTTCCGACTTGCAGTTCCAAGTGCTCAGGAGCAATTTCATTTGCGATTTTTATTGATTCATCGATATTTTTTATAGCAATTATCTTCAAATTTTTCAATGATTTTTTAATAATGCCCTTTGTATCTAAATCCTTTAATTGATTATTAATCTCTTCTTTTGTTTTGCTTATTATTGCGCTTGAATTTGTCACTAAGAAAGCTCTGGCGTTAATGTCGTGCTCCAATTGCGCCAGTAAATCAGCGGCTATGATTTCAGGGTCTGCAAACTCGTCTGCTATCACCATGACCTCGCTCGGCCCTGCCAAAAAGTCTATGCCGCAGTCTCCATAAACCTCTTTTTTTGCAGCAGTTACATAAACATTTCCAGGCCCCACAATTTTGTCAACTTTGGGAATTTGCTTAGTGCCGTAAGCCATTGCAGCGATTGCCTGTGCTCCCCCAATTCTAAATATCTTATCAGCGCCTGCAATGTCAGCAGCAACTATCGTTATATTTTTTATTTTTGGCGAGCAAACAATTATTTCTTCAACTCCTGCAACCTTCGCTGGGATAATGCACATTAAAGCTGTAGAGGGCAGGGGATAATTTCCACCGGGGACATAAGCCCCTATTTTTTCTATCGGAATTACTTTCTGCCCTAAAATGATCCCATTATTTTTTACTTTGAAATCCTTAAACTGCTCCATCTGCTTTTTTGCAAAAAGCTCAATGTTTTTCTTCGCAAATTTTAATGCCGCAATTGTTTCCTCATCGGTATTTTTATAGGCATTTTCAATATCTTCTTTAGTCACGCTAAAATTTTTTAAATCAATATTGTCAAATTTTTTAGTATAATATCTAACCGCATAGTCCCCTTTTTCTCTTACAGCTTGTATAATTTCCTTGACAATTTCCATTTTAATCAAAAAAAGTTATTTTCTCCTTCTCCAAAGTTCATTCTTTATATCATCTAAAGCAATTCCATTTTTTGCCATTAAAACAAAAATAAAGTATAATAAGTCTGCTATCTCCCACACAAGATTGTCTTTATCCTTATAATCCAGAACCTCCCTGCATTCCTCCTTGATTTTTTCCTTTATTTTTTTCTCATCAGCAGCTATGTTAGATGTATACGAGCCTTTTTTAGGGTTAATAATCCTGTCGCTAATTACACCATATAAATCCTCAAAGCTGAATTCTTTATCATTAAAGCATGAGTAGTTTCCATTATGGCAAGCGACATTTTTTTGCTTCACAATAAACAGCAATGCGTCCTTATCGCAATCATATTTTACCCTCAGAATTTGCTGATAATTGCCGGAAGTTTCCCCTTTTTCCCATATTTTTTTCCTTGACCTTGAGTAGTATGTCGCTTTTCCGGTCCTAAATGTCCTCAGTAGAGACTCTTTATTGGAGAAAGCCAGCATCAAAACCTGTTTTTTATCATCTTGGGCAATTGTCGGTATTAACCCATTATTCTTTTTGAAATCCAGCAATGAAATAAAAGCTTTATTTAATTTTATCTTTCCGGTGTACAAAGCCATGCCCAACTGAGAATCAACGCCAAGTCCCTCTAGTTTTTTGACTTCTTCAATGGAAGAAATGCCCCCAGCAACAGTCAAATTGTTTTTTGTTATAGCCTTCAGTTTTTTAACTATGCCAAAATCAATGCCCTGCATTAGCCCTTCCTTGTCTACATTGGTAAAAAGAAAGCCAGAACAATAAGGCTCTAGTTTTTTTATCAGCTCTTCTGGCTTTTCTTTTGTCTTATTGGTCCATCCTTTTGTAACAACATACCCATCCTTAGTATCAACAGCAGCAATAACCCTGTCTTTTGGAAGTTGCTTAAGGAATTCGGGAGTGGCTTTTGTGCCAATTATTATCTTTTTTGCTCCTGCCTGCAATAGCTCATTGGCTTTTTCTATTGTCCTTATTCCCCCCCCAACCCTGCAATCAGCAATTTTGCATATTTTTTTTATCAGCTCTAAATTACTGCCTTTGCCCATAGCTGCATCCAAATCGATGACCGCAACCTCTCCATATTTTGAAAACTCTTTAGCTAGCCCTAACACATTCTTTCTTTCCAAAACTTTTTCTTTTCCTTGCCTTAACTGAACGGCTTTGCCATTCATTAGGTCTATGCTTGGGATTATCATTTTAGCATTAAGTTTTTAAATTTTTTTATACATTGCATCCGCTTCCTTATCATAGCTTATTTCCATTTTACAGCCAATATAAAGTTATTACCTTTTATATTCTTTTCTGTCTTTCTTTTATCAAGCCTTTCTAATGCGTGTTCAGTAAATGTAATCTCCATTTTCTTAAATCCTAACCCCAACACCATTTTTTCTCAAATATTCCTTAACATCATTTATTGTATATTTCTTATAATGAAAAATTGAAGCTGCCAAAGCGGCATCAGCTTTGCCTATTGTTAATACATCCCTTATGTCCTCCAAGCTTCCTGCTCCCCCAGATGCAATAATCGGTATATTCAGTTCCTCGCTGAACCTTTTATTCAGCTCCAGATCATACCCTTTTTTCGTCCCATCCCTGTCAATTGAATTCAGCAATAATTCTCCCGCACCATATTTTTCCATCTTTTTTGCAAAATCAAGTGCGTCAATATTTGCGTCTTCTCTTCCACCATTTATGTAAACTGTCCATGAATTATTTTTCCTTTTTGCATCTATCGATAGCACTATCGCTTGTGAGCCGAATTTTTTTGCTGCTTCTTTGACTAAATTTGGATTTTTCACAGCAGCTGTTCCAATGCTTACTTTTTCAGCCCCTGCATTCAGCAGCTTCCTTATTGCTTCTATATTGTTAATTCCCCCGCCAACGCTTAAAGGGATGAAAACTTCTTTAGCGACCTTTCTTATTATATCTATTATGATTTTTCTTTTTTCATAGGATGCTGTTATGTCCAAAAAGCTTAACTCATCCGCTCCCTGCTCGTTGTAGTATTTTGCCAGATCTATAGGATTCCCCGCATCCCTAAAATTAACGAACTTGACTCCTTTTACGACTCTTCCGTCTTTAACGTCGAGGCAAACAATTATGCGTTTAGCCAGCATTCAACCACTTCCTCAGTATCTCCTGCCCAAACTTGCCTGATTTCTCAGGATGAAACTGCGTTGCAAAAACATTATCCTTCTTGACTGCTGCTGTAAATTTAATATAATAATCGCTGGTTGACTCGATAATGCCCTTGTCTTCTGGCACAGGATAATATGAATTAACAAAGTAAACATAGCCATTCCCTATTGTTTTGGAGCTAATTTTGTTCCACCCTATCTGGGGTATTTTCCCTTTCTTAAACCTTAAAACTTTGCCCTTGAAGATTCCAAGCCCTTTAACATTAGGGCTTTCTTCGCTTTCCTCAAACAAAACTTGCAGTCCAATACAAATCCCCAAAAAAGGCTTTTTAGACTCAATAAAACTTTTTATAGCACCATCTAGTTTTCTTTTTTTTAATTCTTTCATTGCATCCCCAAAAGCTCCGACTCCTGGAAAGATTAGTTTATCTGCTTCCAAAATTTCTTTTGGATTTGAGGTGATTACAGAATAGCATCCTAAGCAGTCCAGTGCATTCTTCACGCTATTCACATTCCCTGACCCGTAGTCTATTATCGCTATCATATTTTGCCTTTTGTGCTTGGTATGTTCTTAATTGCCCTCTTGTCAATAGAGCATGCCATTCTCATGGCTCTTGCAAATGCCTTGAAAATTGCCTCTATTTTATGGTGGTCAGACCTTCCATAGGGCATCCTTACAACGACATTTGCACCTAGACTAGAGGCAAAGCCGTAAAAAAAGTCCTCCAATATATCGGTATCCAAGTTTCCGCAGAATCTTCTTTTGAGCTTAGCATCATATTGCAAATAAGGCCTTCCGCCTATATCAACTGCAACTACTGCCAAAGCCTCGTCCATGGGGTAAACAAAATACCCAGCGCGGTTAATCCCTTTTTTGTTTCCTAATGCCTTCTTGAAAGCCTGCCCTAAAACAATCCCAATGTCCTCTACAATATGGTGCTGGTCCACTTTTGTGTCTCCTTTTGCATTGGTTTTGATATCAAACAGCCCGTGCTTCGCAAAAGATTCCAGCATGTGGTTCAAAAAACCAATAGGGGTTTTAATATTATATTTGCCACTGCCATCTATGTTTAATTCCACTTCAATCTCTGTTTCGTTTGTTTTCCTTAAAATTTTAGCAGTTCTCATTTTAACACGTCTCCTATCCGATTGATATTATCTATAACAGATTGTGCCCCATTTTCCAACAACAAATTTTTTAGTTTTTCAGATTTATCAGATGGCGGCAAAACACCAACAGCGATTATATCAGCATTAACTGCTGCTTTCATATCCTCAATTGTATCACCAAAGTAAAAAGCATTATTTGCATTAAATTTCTTTAAAATTTTTAGTAAGCCCTCAGGATTTGGTTTTTGTTTTTTAACATCTTCCATTGCAATTATTTCACTAAAATAGTTAATAACATCATTATTTTTCAAAACATAAATTGCCTCTTCTCTTGGCCTTCCGGTCAATATCGCAAGATCATAATTTTTCGGTAATTCCCTCAAAATTTTTTTATTTAATAGCCATTTTTCATTTTTCATTAATTTCCCAAGATACAATTCTTGGAATTTTTCAATTATTTTTTCCTTACTTACGTCAAAGCCTCTTTCCCTTATAATTGCCTCTGTCAAATCCCAATCATTGTTATATCCACCCTTATTCTTATACTCTTGGATTTCCTGCAGTGTTACCTCTTTTTTCGTAAAAAACTCCGCTGTTTGTTTTATAGCCTGCCTATATGAACCAGAAACATCGACTAAAACGCCATCGATGTCAAGAATTAACAATGTATTTTTTTTCATTTTATTTCCCTTAATGCTTTTATCAGCTTTTCTGTTTGCTCATCTGTGCCAATAGTTATTCTTACACACCCTTCCAGCAATTGATCTTTTGTCCTGTTCCTTACCAAAATTCCTTTTTGTTTCAGTTTCTCACAGTAATCATAGCACTTGTCTCCAATATCAATCAGCAAAAAGTTAGCTTCAGATTTATAGTATTTTATTTCTAATTTCCCCAATTCATCGTATAGTCTAACTTTATTTTTGTTCACTTCCCTAACATACGATTTTACATACCCATAATCGCCAAGAGCTGCGAAAGCGCAAGTAACTGCAACCCCATTGACACTATAAGGAGAAATCACTTTAAGCATATTTTTTATGTTCTCTTCATTTGAAACAAGATAGCCTATCCTTAAATTTGCCATTCCAAATGCTTTTGAGAATGTTTGTGATACAATTAAATTATCAAATTCATTTATTAATTCGACAGATGATTCATTGAAGAAAGGGTAATATGCTTCATCAATTAAAACTAAAGCATTGTTGTCGCGAGCTTTTTTTATTATTTGTACAATATCTTCTTTTTTTATAGAAGTTCCTGTGGGGCTATTTGGATTAACCAGAACCACTATTTTTGTTTTTGAATTTATTTTCATCAGCAATTTTTCTGTTGGAAAACTTAAATCATCATTATATAACACCTCTTTTATTATTGCCTCATTCAACTGGGCATAAAACCTAAACATTGCAAAAGTTGGAACTGGAATAACTATTTCATCTTTGCTTCTTTCAATGTAAGTCTCAATGACTGTTTTGATTGCCTCGTCTGTTGCATTTGTAGGCATTACCTGATCAAATTTTACTTTTAAAAACTCTGAAAGTTTTTTTCTGAGCTTGTTGTAGTCTGGATAAACGCTTAAACTTCCTTGTTTTATTTTACTCAGTGTTTCTATTACCTTTGGAGAGCAGCCTACTGTATTCTCGTTGAAATCCAGCCTTAAATAGCCTTCCCTGCCGGAAGTAGGCGGATTATACCCATCCATTACCATTACTGCTTTTCTTGGCTTTATCATTCTCAATACCTATAACAACGAAGTCGCTTTCCATGATTTTATCATAAACTGTAAGATTTGCTTTTTTCATGCTGGTTCCTGTATAGACTATATCAACAACCAGATCTGAAAGCCCCCTATAGACATTTTCAGTCGAACCAGATACATATATTCTGTCAAAAGAGTAGCCTTTTTCCTCAAGCACATTAAGATATTTTTTTGACAGATCCCTGTATTTTTTGTTCACGCAAATCCTTATTCTCTTGGGCAAATTTTCAAATTTTTTGTCTTTAGGTCCCAATAAGCACAAAACGGGCTTGCCAAACATGGCTTTTTCATCCTTCCAGTCTATTTTCTTTATTATCTTAATGTTAGATTTGTATTTTTTCAGCTGGTATTCCCTTAATAGATCATACCCGGTCATGCCTATTATTTCCTTGCCGCTGCCAGATAATTTCTCAACCAACAGCGGAATATCTTCTCCTCTTGCTTCTATTATCTCCGGGTTTTTATCCTTAAAATCCTCAAGAGCTATATCTGCATAAGTCCTCAAGCTTCTGTTTTTCGGCACTAATACAATCAATTCCTTGCTTTGTTCCATTTTTATAACAAATGTTTATGATATGATCATGATGGGGTAATATAAAGGGCGGCAGGCGAGAATCGAACTCGCGCCAAGCGGGAACTGCGTGCGAGCACACGAGCAAGCTCGCGTGCAACTCCACAGCCGCTCATTCTACCACTAAACTACTGCCGCCATTTTTTGCATTTTGTCTGAATTTAATAAATCAGTAAGGATATATAAACTTAACACTTAAATAGTATAGAAACAACACTGCCCAGATTATCCATAAAGAAAGATTGACTTTTAAAGTTAAAACTACCTAAACCAGAAATAAGTTTACCGATAATGAAGACAACCAACTCTTGTCATTTGTATCAATTTGATAGAAAAGTGCAACTTATATTTAAACTTTTCTTAAACCAGGCTCTACAGAAACCCTCCCTCTAAAAAATCATAAGTTTCTTCTCTCTTTAGAGGAGGAATTGTTTTTATTGAGAAAAATAATAAAAT
>Ga0209541_10013267_pt1 | contig 12620 bp, 12 predicted proteins | sample RifCSPlowO2_01_FD_184027 | JGI IMG/M metagenome (GOLD analysis project Ga0209541, IMG submission 184027) | Groundwater microbial communities from Rifle, Colorado - Rifle CSP2_plank lowO2_0.1 (SPAdes) (version 2) | ecosystem: Environmental > Aquatic > Deep subsurface > Groundwater | place...
CGATGAGAAACGGCCGGTAGGCCAAGCCGGTGCAGGTTCCGCTCCAGGTCAGAACCAGCTGCTCACCAGAATTCGCGTCGCAGAAAGCGGTGATACTGTGTTTCATGACGGCGACTTCTCCGGTAATGTTGACCAGCTTTGTTTTGGCCAGTGCCGCGCCGTAGCCTTTGAAGCAGGCCTCCACCAGCGGGAAGTTAGCTTCGGTTATCCGTTTGACGTTCAGGTCGTTTGAGAAGACGCAGGCCAGCCGCCCAGAGCGGGAGAAATCTTCGACAACCATTTCGATGATTTCCCAGCCCAGGCTGGTGAATACTTCCGGAGTGCCCACGAGGGTAAAAAATTGCGGCTTACCGCCGGCTCCATCATTCTCGACTTCCTCGAGCATAGTCCAGGTTTCGGCGGAATTATTCGCCATACGTTTTAGGATGTGCGGTTTCCAGGTGAAACCGACCGCCCCCCTGAAGTTGCCGGGCTGGTGAGGGTACATCCGAACCGCGTCGCAGTTGCCGTGGCTGGCGAAACAAATTTCTTTGCCGAGCTGCGACGCCCGGTCGCCAGGGTCAATAATCTCCTGCCAGTACTGATCTCTCATGGTGTTTCTCCTCTCTCGGAATGGCGAACGTTTTGGTGGGTCAAAGAGCGTTCCTATCTTAGCGTATGGGTGGGGAAAGTCAAGCAGGCTTTGACGCGAATCCTAAGCACCAAATCCTTCAATAAATCCCAACCAAAATTTTAAATTAATGTAGAGTTTAGGATTCAGAATTTTACCGCATTGACGTCTCGACGGCATTGCGGTAAGCTGCGCATAGCTCAACTGAACTGGGCGAATCTTTGACAATCTGCGATCAGGAGGTTAGACCATGGAGCAGAAAAAAACCGTGCGGATCCGTACGAAACAGCTGCACGTAGATACCGGCGAGATCATTCCCGCGGTCGTCGGGTGCTGCCCGCAACAACCGCTGGAGATTTTACCCTTTGAGTCGGAAGCCGACACCGTGCTGGCGGACAACATCCACGTGGCGCTGGCGCGCTGCGATCCGCACGTCCACGCCCGCGAGAGCGTCGTGCCCAGCCGCGATGAGTTCGAACGTTACCGGTTGCGCGAAGCATCGTTCGAGCAGACGCTCGCGGCGGTCCACCGGGCGAACGCCGGCTACAACGTGTACCGTGCTTCGCTCGCGGCCTTGAAGGGCGGCGTCTGGCTGATCGGTTGCATGGGTAACACGCCGTGGGCGCCGGTTGGCCTGAAGCGTTGGGAACAGACCTGCCAGCTCTACTGGCACAATTCGTTAGTCTACACCCACGTCTGGCCGCGGATGGAGCCGGGCACCGTTCCGATCAACCACCAGCAAGCCAAGGATTTTGGCTCGACGTTCGGCGGCTCCGGTTTGAGTCCGGCCGAGCGTGACGAAATGTACCAGGAGTACGCCGGCTGCGACGTGTCCTACCACAACGATCAAGCCCGGCCGGATCAGACGCTGGCCGAGTTTTTCAGTCATAACAACGGTCCGCCCGAGGTGCGCTTCCATTGGTACTTCAATGAAGAAACGGTGCTGGCCAGCCAGCGTGAGACGATTGCCCTGGCCCGCGCTCACGGGCTGCGTTCGCTGCTGACCCGCCACGTGCCGACCGGCTCGGCGTTCCGGATGCTGATTGCCGAGCGTGAGCAGGGCGGTCTGCTGCTGCCAATCGAGGTTGGCCTCGACTACCTTTACTGGAACCGGGATATGGTCATCGGTCATCCGACCGGCATGATAAACTACCGGCGGCCAGCACTTCCCTCTCCTGAAGAACAGGACGGACTGATCGAGGAGCTGCGCCGCCACAGCGACGACCCGTCGGTCTACATCGCGTCTGACCACGCGCCGCACCGGCCCGAGGACAAAGCCTTCCGTAATGCCAAGCCCGGCAGCCCGGGCACGCGACTCTTGGAGCTCTCGACCTAGCTCCACCTGAACCTCATGCGCAACCACGGCTTCAGTTTTGCCGCGGTTGACCGGCTGACGGCAATCCATCCGGTTCGCTCAATGGAGCGCTACTACACGCCCGGGTTTCCCCACCCGGTGGGCACCATGGCGACCGGCGCGATGGCCAACCTCTGCATCTTTGATCCGGACGCGCCGTACCGGGTTGATGAAGCGGCTTTAGCTAAGCAGCTCGGCGATCCGTACTACCACTCGGCCTACCGCCAGGAACCGCTGTTTGGCTGCGTGCTCTTCACGGTCGTTAACGGTCGGGTCTGGGATGTAGCCGGCGTGCCGAAGCCGCTCAATTGACGATTGGTAACCAGCCTGATTTAGGAAGGGAGATGATCATGATGAAGCGTTCGGGACGAATCAATCCGCCCGAGGAGGGCATTGACGAAAAGCGGCTGGTTATGGTGTGCCGCGACCTGTTGCTCGATAATCGACCCTTGTTGTCACGTCGCGAGCTCGAGAATCAATTGAATGAACTCACGAGACGAACTCACGTTATTGATGAACTTGTGATCGCCTTCGCGCTGGGCTGCAACGATCGTTACGCGTAATTGCTCATTCCGCACCGAAACCGTTTGGTAAGTAGCCAAGCGGGGTCGGTGTTTTTTTTATTGCTGATGTACCGGAAGTCTGTACCGGGAAGTCTTGACAAAATCTCCGGCCTGTGCTAAGGTAGTTGACTATCCCAAACATGGGATTTTTTTGTTAGCCAACCACCAATGCGTAAAACCATCAAACAACTAAAAGCCAATACCGTGGCCACGGGAGCCCTTTTAGCGGTACTTTTCGAATTGGCATTTCCCCGCTACTCACTGGCTGCTCAAGCGCCGGTCGGGCCCACGAGCGTCCTGCTGCCGGAGGTGGTAATCGCTGCAAGCGACTTCTTGCCGGCTGCTACCGTTGAAGCTTACCGGGTAGTCAAAACCCATCGGCTGACGATCACGGCCTACTCAAGCACGGCTGACCAGACGGACTCGAGCCCCTGCATCACCGCCAACAGTTTCAACCTTTGCGAGCACGACCAAGAGGACGTCATCGCGGCCAACTTTTTACCGTTCGGCACCAAGATTCGGCTGCCCGAGCTGTTCGGCGACCGCGTCTTCACGGTCCAAGACCGGATGCACGCTCGTTACTCTTACCGCGCCGACATCTGGATGAAAACGCGCCTGGCCGCGGTTAAGTTTGGCAGCCGCTACACGACGGTTGAAGTTTTGGAGTAATTGGTATTTTAATTATCAGAACCAGAACGGCTTGATCCGCGTACCCCGAAGGCGAGGATATATATCCTCGCCTTCGGGGTTTAATTTTTCATTTGGGCTTGATTATTAAGCCGTTTTTTGGTACACTGGTTCAGTACTCAAGTCCGGTGGCCTGGTAGCCCCGCCAGTTGGCGGGCAGGCAAGTTCCGCCAGAGGCGGATAAAGTCCAGGCAGAGGTCTGTCCCGAAAATACCGAAATCTTTGATTTCGTTTATTTCCAAGCGAGCGAGTAAAATACAAAAATGAATTTTTGTATTTTCGAGCGAGCGCCGGAAACACAGGGTGCAATACTCCGCGGCTTGCCGCGGAATCTGGGTCTATGGCTTGCCCTGGGGTTAATACCCTTTATTTTCGAGGGTCCCGCCTTTGAAACGATTGAGGTCACGTAGCCAAGTGGTAAGGCAGAGGTCTGCAAAACCTCTATTCGCGGGTTCGATTCCCGCCGTGACCTCCACGATAAAAAAATACAATCGGGATCCTCGCAACCGGACGGACTCGCTACGCTCGTCTCGTCGTTGCGGGACAAAACCTTTATTATTAGGAGGGTTCTGTGCCGGAGGCACATCCGCCTTCGGCGGAGATTCCCGCCCAGGCCTTGGGCAGAAGCAAACCCATCCATTCTATTAGGAGGGTTCGCCCGATCATCCGATCGGGCGCCCCGTCGGATGACGGGGCGATTCCACGCCTACGTCCTAAATGGACTTCGGCCCGCTACGCCAATGCGTAGCGTGGCGAGCGGGCAAGCCGTCCAGGCCTCCAGAGAATTTTAAAGTTTGAATCGAAGATTTTAGACCTAACATCCAAGACATGAACGTAACCGAGCTGGCGCGAAAACTCAAAATTACCACCAAAGAGCTGCTGGAGATCCTGCCGGTGGTCGGTTTTGATATTGGCCGCCGGGCGATCAAGATTGACGACCGGACCGGGCGAAAGATTGTCGAGCAGTGGAGCCAGCTCTTGGCTGCGTACCAAGAGAAGACAGCCGCGGCCAAACCGGCCGAAACTGAAGCAACCGTCGCCGAAGCACCGGCGGTCAAGCAGGTGACTGTCCCCTCCACCATTCGGGTCAAAGACTTTGCCGAGAAGCTCAAGCTGCCGATCTCAAAGGTGATCGCCGAGCTGATGAAAAACGGCGTGCTCGCCAGTTTGAACGAGCCGATTGATTTCGACACGGCTTCGATTATTGGTCAGGACCTCGGTTTTGAGGTTGTCGCCGATACCCACGAGCAAGCCCGGGCGGAAACGGCGGCGTCGGCGACCCTCGAACGCCTGCTCCAAGAAGAGGACCAAACGAAGCGGAAGCCCCGGCCGCCGGTGGTAGTGGTGATGGGCCACGTCGACCACGGCAAGACCAAGCTGCTGGACACGATCCGCAAAACCAACGTGGTCGCCCAGGAGAGCGGCGGCATCACCCAGCACATTGGCGCCTACCAGACGGTACACAAAGGCAAAATGATTACGTTTATTGATACGCCGGGCCACGAGGCGTTCACCACCATGCGCTCGCGCGGCGCCCGTGCCGCCGACGTCGCCATTCTGGTGATTGCCGCCGACGACAGCATCCAGCCCCAGACCAAGGAGTCAATTAAGATCATCAACTCGGCCGGCCTGCCGATGGTGGTCGCGATTAACAAGATTGATAAACCCGACGCCAACCCCGACCGGGTCAAGCAGGACCTGGCGGCGCTGAACCTCGCACCCGAGGAGTGGGGCGGCAAAACCATCTGCGTGCCGATTTCCGCTAAGCAGGGCACCGGCATTGATGACCTACTCGAGATGATCCTGCTGGTTGCCGATACTCAAGCCGAACAGATTACCGCCAACCCCGACCGGCCGGCGGTCGGCACCATCGTCGAATCCCACATCAGTAAGGGCGAGGGGCCGGTGGCGACCGTCTTGATTCAGAACGGCACGCTCCACCGCGGCGACCTGGTAACCATCGGCGACACCTTCTACGGCAAGGTTCGGGCGATGAAGGATTTTATCGGCGGCGACGTCAGTGAAGCGACTCCCTCGATGCCGGTTAAAATCATTGGCCTGAAAGCCGCCGCCAGCGTTGGCGACATCCTCCAGGTAACCGCCGACGTTGATCGTAAGTCCCGGGTGAGCAGCTACCAGCTCAAAGAGCAGGCGACCGCCTACTCCAAGCCCCGTGAAGAAATAGGCCCGCAAGAGAACCGCCAGGCGCTCAACCTCGTCATCAAAGCCGACGTGCTGGGCTCGCTCGAGGCGATTATCTCGTCGCTGGTGGCGCTCGACCACCCGGAGGTTTCGGTGAACATCATCGCCAAGGGGTTGGGCAACATCACCGAGGGCGACGTCCAGCGGGCGGCGACCGGCGGCGCGCAGCTGATCGGCTTTCACGTTAAGCCGACTCAGGCGGCCGAACAGCTGGCGCGCGAAGCCAAGGTTGAGCTTAAGATCTACCAGGTCATCTACCACCTCATCGAGGAGGTTAAAGCCAAGCTCGAGGCGATGCTCAAGCCCGAGGTAATCCGAACCGAGCTCGGTATGCTCAAGGTGCTGGCGGTGTTCGTCAAAGAGAAAGACGTCATGGTGGTCGGCGGCGCGGTAACCAGGGGCCTGGCGGTGATCCGGTCAAAGGTTGACGTGGTCCGGGCTAAGCAGACGGTGGCAACCGGCACGCTCGCCCAGCTGCAGATGAATAAGATCGCGGTCAACGAAGCCACGGCCGGTCAGGAGTGCGGTATCCGTTTCGAGGGTAAACCGGTGATCCAAGTCGGCGACAGCCTGGTGTTCTATACCGAAGTGGTGAAAGAGAAGAAGATTGGCTAGGAAAGTTTTAAGTTCAAAGTCCAAAGTTAAGGTATCCTGCCCCCTCCTTTCTGTTTTGCCAATGAATTGCAGCAAGAAGGGGACTCCATAATTTTAAACTTTGCACTTTAAACTTTTAACTTATCTATGGCTCACCGGATCGAACAAATCAACGAGCTGATTCGCCACGAACTTACCACCCTGCTGCTCTCGGAGGTCGAGTTTCCTCGCGACTGCCTGGCCACCGTCACGTTCGTTACGGTTTCGAGCGACCTGCGCCACGCCAAGGTGGGCATAAGCGTGCTGCCGCTCAATCGTTCTGGCAGCGTTCTGGCGACGCTGCGGCGAAACGCGGGTCGGCTGCAGTTTCTGCTCAATAAAAAGTTGACCGTAAAGCCGCTGCCGCGGCTCTCATTTGTTATTGACGACACCGAGGCAAAGGCGGCGAAGGTTGAAGCAGTCATCAATCAGGCGATTGAAGAGATAGAACCGCCCACCGACCAGTAGCAGCTTGGGTTGACGGCCAGAGCTTTCTGCGCTAGAATGGCTGGCTATGGACATCGGCAGCACCGGACACAAAATTCAACGCGCGATTAACGGGGGAAAACGCTTTTTGCTGGTGGTGCACCGTCAGCCGGACGCCGACGCGCTGGGCAGCCTCGCCGCCGTCGGCGAGTGGCTGGAGCGTTTGGGCAAATCGTACGTCGCGTTCTGCCGGGAGGTAAGGCCCGGCAGCGCCAACCCCTCTTTTTTGATTGATCGAAACGACCTCCTGACCGATGCCTCGGCCCTGCAGCGCGAAGTCTTTGACGCGGTCATCGTGCTGGATTCCGGCGACCTGGGCCACGCCGGCCTCGACGATCTCGTGCCGCGCTTCGTATCCCAGCCGGTCATTATCAACATTGACCACCACGCGACCAACCAGGGGTTCGGGTCGCTCAACCTGGTTGATCCGGCGGCGGCTTCCACTACCGAGATCCTCTATCGGCTCTTCGATGGGCTGGAGGTGCCGCTCTCGCCCACCATAGCCACGGCGCTCTTGGCCGGCATCATCTTTGACACCACGAGCTTTACTAACCCGAACACCACCAAAGCCGCGCTGGAGATCGCGGCTCAACTGCTGCTGGCCGGTGCCCGGCTGCCGAGCATCAACGAGCTCTTGTTGAGAAATAAAACGGTGGATACCCTGCGGCTGTGGGGCACGGCGCTGGCCCGCCTCCAGCCCCACCCGGCCTGGGGAATCACCACCACCGTCATTACCGCCGCCGACGTGGCGGGCCTTAAGGACCCGGGTGAGGCGACCAGCGGCATCGCTAACTTTTTGAATAACCTCGAGGGCGCGACCGTGGTGCTGGTGCTGCAGCAGGAGGCCGGGGGTAAAATTAAGGGCAGCCTGCGGACCAACAGCCACTTGATTGACCTGGCGAAGTTAGCTACAATGCTAGGAGGCGGCGGCCACAAAAACGCGGCCGGCTTCACGATTGAGGGTACCTTGATTCAGACCACGGAAGGGCAGTGGCAGGTTACCTAAATTGAATTATGAATTAGGAATTATGAATTAGGACTGCCCCCTAATTCCCAATTCCTAATTCCCAATTCCTAACGTATGTACCTCATCCCAACCGTCATTGAAAAATCGAACTTCGGCGAGCGCGCCTACGACATCTACTCCCGCCTCCTGAAAGAGCGGATCATCTTCTTGGGTTCGCCGGTTGACGACGCGGTGGCCAACACCGTCATCGCCCAGCTGCTGTTTTTGGAGAGTGAAGACGCCAAGAAAGACATCAAGCTCTACATCAACACGCCGGGCGGCTCGGTCACGGCCGGCCTCGCCATCTACGACACGATGCAGTACGTCAAGCCCGACATCATGACCATCTGCATTGGTATGGCCGCCTCGATGGGCGCGGTGCTCTTGGCTGCCGGTCAGAAGGGTAAGCGCATCGTGCTGCCGAACTCGGAGATTATGATTCACCAGGTGATGGGCGGCGCCGAGGGTCAGGCGACCGACATTAAGATCCGGGCCGAGCATATTCTTAAAATTCGTGATCGCTTAAACCAGATCCTCTCCAAGCATACCGGCCAGTCGCTGAAGAACATCGAGCGAGACACCGACCGCGACTTCTTCATGTCCGCGGAGGAAGCCAAGCAGTACGGCTTGGTAGACAAGATTATTGCCTAGTCTAGGTTAAGCAGTGAGTAAGAAGTAAGTCCAGATAAGTCGAGATAAGTGAGCCCGCTTCGCTCGCCACGCTGCGCGGGCGTAGCGGGCCACCGAAGCGTGGCGAGTAAGTCGAGATAGAGTCAAGATAGAGTGAGTGAGTGGGTAAGTTGGCAAGTAAGTAAGAGATGTGCCCGGATAAGATTTCTTTTTGCCGATAACGAGATTGAAACGTACGAAAATCGTACCTTGAAATACACCTAAGTCAGGGAGGGTAGGTCCATGTTCGTTAATCTGGTTGTTGATTGCAATACCAAGTTTGGTTTACGCACAATAGCCCAAAAAACTATCACGCGCCAAGTTGGATTTTTTGCTTTTCCGGGTATGCTTTGGCACTTCTCTTGGCCAAGCCGAGGCGTCTGGGTTCCAGTTAGACGGGTCTGTCACGAAGAGGAGTATGATTCTTTCACCATTTATTTTGAGTATGATGATCGTATGATGGAAGATGTCATCACGGGTCAGACTGACTGGAAAATTGGGTGGAAGAATAGTAGTACACGAAAAGAACTTTTACAGGGGCCAAAAGAACAAGGGAGATAAGAAGGACTGAAGTAGGAGAGAGATAAAACTCTCCTTTTTTTATTTCCGCTTATCTTATAGTTTGATATTGGTTCTATACCCCCCCCTCTCTCTCTATACCCCTCTCCTCTTGACATTTTTTTTGCTTTGGTATAAGGTAAAAATACCTTAACAATCGAGGAAATTATCAAGAGTGCTACTTGCTATCCCCCTACGCCAAGGCTTCGGGGGATGAAAGGGAACTGGCCCAAAGGTAGCCAGCAACCAACCTTCACTACGCTTCGGTCGGCAAGCTCGTCTCCTAAAGAGATAAGAGCCTGCCTGACGAAGCTTCAGCGGAGTCAGGTGCTAACTCCAGCCCGCCCGGGGGAAGATAATTGTGATTAGAAAGACTCTTTGCCCAAGAGTTTTTTTAGTGCTCAAGAGCCGTCTTCCGTGGTGGGAGTCGGCTCTTTTAAATCCGGTTTTCAGCGCTGAAAACCAAACGGCTCATTTGAGCCAGAAGGAGGAAAGTGATGTTAATCACTAAAGAAGCGTTGGTACTGTTTCAGCGGCGATGCGATCGGGCGCGGCGAGAGGGCACCCTGCCCTGGGAGCAGGAGTTTCGACTCGGGCAAAAGCCGGCGCCGGAACACGGCCATGGTTTCTGTGAGTTTTTTCCGATTGACGACCGAGGTCGCCGCTTGGGTTCGCTCGGCCCGTCAGTGTACGGCCGGTTGACCATTTGCGGCTAGTCGGTCGCACTCACGTTCCTTAGTTTATGGGGAGTATCCAAGATGCTCCTCTTTTTTTAATCCCATAAACACGTGAGGATAGAAAAACAGACCCCAGTGATGATTTGAGGTCTGCAAATTGATTCGGCGCTGCGCTCGGTCTTATGGCCGAGTATAGCCGACGCCCCAGATGATGAACCAGATGACGATGGCCTGAATCCAGCCAGCGGCATCTATGACGCCAGTACCGGCGAAGATTTTGGCGTTGTACCAGCCCGGCTGCCAAATGGCCAGCGGCACAAAGAGCGTCATCGCAACGCAGGCGCCAAGACGCGGCGCGCCCGGTGTGGCCAGAAAGAACAACAAGATCGTGGTCAGTGCCCAGGCAAAGTATAGGGCATGGTACCACCCACCCCAAGGGAGCCTGGCCAAACCAGTGAATCGCGGGTCAATGATGTGGCCCGGTATTGGTTGGGCGTAGTAGTAAAAAATATGCGCCACACCAGAAATGAAGATACCAATCGCTGCGTAGAGAGCAATCTGGTATCCCGTCCACACCCGTACGTAGGGGCTGGCGAAGTAGCACAGCGCGGTGATGCAGATCAGGTCCGCGTACATACCGCCATGGTTCAACCACGGCAGAGACTTTTCACCGAGCTGGGCATGATTCAACCTCCCTTCGCCATTCGCGATTACTGCACTTACTAAGACAAGGAACAAGTTTACCACGGCGAGCAACATCTTAATCAACCTCCTTTTCTGTATTTCAGTTGTAGATGCTTGGTAAGCAGGCCTTCTAACTTACTATATATTTGTAGTTTTGTCAAGCGTGCCTGCCTTCTCTGTACCCCGCAATAGATAATAAGTCAGGGTTACCGTAATTGGGATTTTTCAGATAAGGATTGGTTACCGTTTTCTCTTTGGATTTTGAATATCTGCATACTTAGTCTATCAACTCGTTGCTTAAGATTCAATGGATTTAATTGCTCATGTTGCAGTTTAAGTTTTTCTTTAATCTCGTCAGCTATGGCTGGATGAGCCAGCACCCTCTTGTAAGGCGTTTGAGCTTGGTCGTAAGTCCGTTTGTATCTGGCGCCAATCCTGACTTTACTACGGCATTTGCGCGAAGGCACAAAATGATTAAGGTACGTTTCTAGGATGACATACATTTCATTAATCAAGGGCACAACCTCCGGCGTATCTAAACGAGTGTAACCCATGAACCGCCTAATAACGTGGCCATTTTTTTGTTCCACGTAAGCATTGTCGTTTTTGTGGTTAGGCCTTGAACGAGTCAGATCAATTTTGTTTTGGTCGCACAACCCTTTGAGGCGCCAGTTAATGAACTCTGAACCGGTATCAGGATGGATTCCTTTAAGAGGAAAAGGCAGTCGTGATTTAATCCTTTCCAAGCTGTCGCTCGTGGCTTTTTGTCCTTTGTTCCACTGGGCAGCAAGACCATGCCACAAAGTGGCAATGTCCGTGTAATTAACGCTAAAAACCAGATCGCCAACCAAAGAACTGCCGCAATGAACTACCGTGTCTACTTGTCCGTAGCCAGGCGGTTTGTCCGCCCACTCGCCAACCACAATGGGAATGATATTTTTAAGCAATGACGGACTGGTAGCACTTAAGCCATGGCGAACGTGCCTGGCTTTCATGAATGTACTAACCCTGGCTTTAACCGTGCCTTCACTCATCTGCAGCAGTTTCGCAGTCGTATCTGGCCGGTGCTGCCATTGGCCATCGCGTTGCATCACGGTAACATACTCGGCAATGACAGGCTGAATGAGTTCCCCGCAAATTTCGCTTGACGCTTCCCAGACATCTTTCAGCGCAGCGGTAACATCAGGCGTATATGTTACCGGCCGGCCACGCCGGTCAGACTGGCCGATGAAACGGAACTGTAAAATTCTAAACTTGCGGATAGCAGCCTTGCGGTGAAGACCCGTCAACTCGCATACTGCGCTTAAAATCTCGGTTTTCCTTGGCTTGCTCGCTTTTAGGTATTCCCCGAGGTAGCGCTCAAAAACCTCTAAAATGGTTGCCATAGTCATAGGTAACTACGGTAACCTATTTATTATCTATCCGCTAAGGCTACGGTAACAGTATTTATTAGCTAAGAGGGTGGATAACTTAAAAAATGATTCTATGGTATACTGAAGTAAAGACTTTTAAACATTAAGAAACGAACCTACGCTATGAAAAAATTTCTCGCTACGGGCCTCGCGCTCGTCACCATGCTGAGTTTCGCTCTTTCGATGAGCGTTGCGCCGATCGCCTTGGCCGCTGCTGAAGGCGATGTTGAAGGTATGATTCTTGACAACCTTGAACCATCGGCAAACGTCTATGGACAAGATAGGAACGACGACCCCCAAGTGATACTTGCTCAAGGCATAGCTGATATTATCAAACTTGTTTTAAGCATCTTGGGCATTATTCTTATTGTTCTCATCATCTACGCCGGCTTCCTCTGGATGACCGCCGCCGGCAATGAAGACAAAATCAGTAAGGCAAAAAAAACCATCGCCGCCGCGGTTATTGGTCTGGCAATCGTACTTTCTGCGTACCTCATTACCGCGTTCGTCATTACTCAACTAATTGAAGCCACCGGCGCCGGCACCAGCTAACCATTACAAAAAATATTAAACAACCCGGCTCACCTTGCAAGGAGCCGGGTTGTTTTGTTAGGAATTAGCTGGTAGGTTATAGGTAGTAGCACTAAGCGATGCTAAGAGTCTACAACCTAATTCCTAACTCCTGTCTCATGGCCAAACCAATGAGTGACCGGATTAAACCTCCCGCGGTACTGGCAATTGCGACCGCGATCTACATCCTCCTCTTTGGCGCTATTGGCGTCTGGCGCTACGGCAACTTCTCCTACAACGCGATGGACCTGGCGATCCTAAACCAGGTTTTTTATAATTCGGCTCACGGCGACCTCTTTGCCTCGAGCGTCCATCCCCCGACCTACCTCGCCGACCACCTCGAGCTCGTCGTGCTGATCCTGCTGCCCGTCTATGCCCTCTTCCAGCACCCGATCACCCTCCTGCTGCTCCAGACACTCGTGCTGGGCTTGAGCGCGTGGCCGGTCTACCGGCTCGGCCGCAGCGTGCTCGACCAACGCTGGGGGCTGCTGCTGGGCATTGCCTGGCTG
>Ga0209541_10013270_pt1 | contig 12619 bp, 10 predicted proteins | sample RifCSPlowO2_01_FD_184027 | JGI IMG/M metagenome (GOLD analysis project Ga0209541, IMG submission 184027) | Groundwater microbial communities from Rifle, Colorado - Rifle CSP2_plank lowO2_0.1 (SPAdes) (version 2) | ecosystem: Environmental > Aquatic > Deep subsurface > Groundwater | place...
CGCGCCGTGTTTTGTGCCTTACGCCAAAGAGTTTTCCGCAGGTTTTCGTATGAAAAACCCCGAGTGCGCGAAACGCACTCGGGGCGGTGACGGAGGACACTAGGCGTTAGAAAGAACAGAAAGGCGCTCCTGGTCTCTCTGAATCCTCTCTTTCTCTTCTCGAAGAGACACCATCTCTTTCATAAAGAAAGGAATAATGGACCTGTACGAGGATGGCGGTTTATAAATTGTGATTGCATCCCTTTCGTTACTGATAGCACCATTCGCGGGCCGAAGATACCGTGCTTTCAGCTCCGCGTCCGTCCACTCTGTGGGGAGGAAGCGCGTTTTCTCCAGCACAAGAATGGCGTCAACAACTGGCCAGCTATCTTCAGGACCACGCCGTGTCAAGTGATGACGAAGAAAGTCCGCGAGCGCATGTTCTTCGTCTACTCGTACTTCCTCCAAATCTTCTTCCCACCCAGGGTGACCTCCTCGTGGTAGATAGCAAATATGATAGAAGATGTTGTTCTTCAGGGGCTTCACTACCTGGAGCAGGGCATTTTGGTCAAGGCGCTCAACATTGATTATGGTCGTATTGTATGACCACTCAGGAATCACCCCCCAAAGATACGGGAACTCCTGTAAGAGTTTCCGCACTTTTCCGTATGGCATTGACATGGTGCCTAATCTCCCATCTTTGACCGTCACGGTCTGGCACACCACGAGCCGCGTGGCACGGGGCTTTGGAAAATCCAAAACCGTCCAAAATGGATTATGGGGTGTTACAAAAGAAAAGTCAAGCGCTCTTTTCTTTCGCCCATTTTTATGCTACTTTCTATTTACTACTAATTACTTTTCCTCCGAAGGAGCCCGCTCGGACGACTCCGGTCGGACGGGGATCCGCCTCCGGCGGACTAATTTCTCAACCTTATGACCACCGTCTACATCATTTTAGGAGTCCTCGGCGTCGCCCTCCTCTGGGCAATCTACGCCTACAACCGCCTCATTACCTACACAAACCGCGCGGAGGAAGCGTGGGCGGACATTGATGTCCAGATGAAGCGCCGTTACGACCTCATCCCGAATCTTGTGAACACGGTGAAGGGCTACATGGCGCACGAAGCGGGGACGCTTGAGAAAGTGACGGAGGCGCGCGCGAAGGCGATGCAAGCGCATTCGGTTTCCGAGCACGGCGAGGCGGAGAATATGCTCACGGGGGCTTTGAAAAGCATTTTCGCGCTTTCGGAGAATTACCCCGACCTCAAAGCAAACCAGAATTTTGTGGAGCTTCAGCGCGAACTTGCCGACACGGAAAACAAAATACAGGCGGCGCGCCGCTTCTACAACACGAATGTGCGCGACCTCCAGAATGGACTTGAATCATTCCCGACGAACATCATCGGGAATATGTTCAGCTTCAAAACCCGCGACTTTTTTGAACTGAAAGAGGATGCCGCGCGTGGAGTAGTGGAGGTGAAATTCTAAAAACCTGTGGGAAACTCGGCGTAAGGTGCGGCCTCCCTCCTTCGCACAAGGCTTCGGAGGGCACGGTAAAGATTTAAAAAGGCCGTTCCTTACGCCAAAGAGTTTTCCACCGACTTTTCATCTGTGGCTAATCCCTCGTGGTTAATTAATGACTAGTTTATACACCCACCAAGAATCAAACACCCGCAAGACATGGCTCTTAATGAGCGTCTTTTTCATCGCGGTCATTTTTATCGGCTGGGCGTTCTCGCTCGCGTTCGGCAACTCCGCGATTCTTTATGTCGCTGTCGGATTCAGTATTGTGATGAATGTCGTGAGTTTTTGGTATTCGGATAAAATTGTTTTGAAACTTTCCGGTGCCCTGCCCGCGGACGAGCGCGAATACCGCGAACTGCACAATATCGTTGAAAATCTCTCTATCACGGCGGGCTTGCCGAAGCCGCGCGTCTTCGTCATTCACGACCCATCACCAAATGCCTTTGCGACGGGGCGCGACAAAGAGCATGCGGTCGTCGCGGTAACGAAGGGTTTGCTCTCCATCTTAAACCGCACCGAGCTTGAAGGGGTCCTCGCGCACGAGCTTTCCCACATCGGCAACCGCGACATCCTGCTTTCCACCGTCGTCGTGGTGCTTGTCGGCTTCGTCACGATTCTCTCCGATATGTTTATCCGCGCTACTTTCTGGGGTGGCATTGGGCGCGACAGCGACAATAACCGCGCGGGGCTTATCATGTTTTTAATCGGTATCGCGCTCTCTATTCTTGCGCCGATAGCGGCGTCGCTCATTCACCTCGCCATCTCCCGCAAGCGCGAGTTTCTCGCGGACGCCTCGGGCGCGCTCCTCACGCGCTATCCCGAAGGACTTGCCTCAGCGCTTGAAAAGATAGAGGCGCACGCGGTCCCCATGCGCCGCGTGTCGCACGCGACGGCGCACCTTTTCCTTTCCGACCCTTACAAAAAACACGGCTCACGGCAGGTGAGCTTTCTCACGAGGATTTTCATGTCCCACCCGCCGACAGAAGAGCGAACTCGCGCCCTGCGCGGCATCTAACCTGTGCATAAACAACCGTAAGGCTTACCCCCGCCTTCGCTCAAAGCTATGGCGGGCAGGATTACGGCTAAAATCTCTTTGAAACACGCCTGAAAGGCGGATTTTTGGTATCTATTGACTTTACATACGAATTATGATATAATTGCTTTTAGAGAAGTGCATCGTACTAGGAGGAGCTATGCCACGGCAGAAAAGGTTTGAAGTCCCCGAACTCTTGGAGGAGGATTCCCCGATGCCTGTCGTCCCCGTCGCTTCATCCGCCGTCACACCGTCGGCGCGCCCCACCCGCACAACCGCGCCCGCCTTCGTGTACGAACGGGATATGCTGCTCCTGCTCACGGGAAGAGCGCACACCACCCCTTTCGCCCATCTCGTCAGTGATGGCGCGTCAAGCCCCCGTTCGGCGGTCCAAGGCAACCTCGGCAACACCGAAGGACTGCGTCGGAAGGCGGTGATGGCCAGCACCACCCAATATGGTTTTCACGGCCTTCGCAACCGCCACCCGCCCTATCGGAGCTGGAAATACGCTACGTGTGCGAAACACCAGTGGGGGAAGAAAGACCCCGACTAGAAAGGGGAAGAACGCCGTTCGGGCATCTCGCAAGAGGTGCCCGTTCTTTTTTTGTGTGGTACAAAAGAGGGACATGGAAGCATTTGAAAAAACACCGCCGAGGGAGGACGGCGACACGCTGGAATCTTTTCGCGCAAAAATAGCGCAACTAAAAACCGAGGAAGCACGCGAAGAGGAAACCGCGCATTTTACGGAGCTTGACCCCGAAGACCTCACGGAGGAAGACAGGGTACTGTGGGAGAAGCTCAATCGCGGCGACCTCACGGGCGAGGAGTTGCGTGACTACCGGAATAAGGTGGGCCGCACGGGAAACAAGTCACAACAGATGTTCGTCGGTTTTCTCGGGAACGAGCTCATGCGGCAGGAGATGAGAGCAATGCCGCCGGAGTGATGGAAAAATGCTCCCGTTACCCCGCAACCGCGGGGCTGGTTTTTGTTTACAAACGGTCCAAAAAGTTGTATTTTGTATCAACGGGGAGGGGTTTTGTAAAAGTCGGGAGGGATTCCCCGTAATGCTTGTTTTCTTTAGCGCGGAGAGGTGGCTGAGCGGTCTAAGGCGCTTGCTTGGAGAGCAAGTGTACGGGCAACCGTACCGCGAGTTCGAATCTCGCCCTCTCCGCGCTGTAGAAAACGAAAGTGTGCACCCCGCAGCTGCGGGGTCGAGGGTTCGAATCCCTCCCCCTCCGTAACGACAATTTCCGATACCGTTTCCATAGGTATCGGAAATTGGCGTCTATGAAGCGAGGGATGGATTTGAAAGGCGGAGGCAGAGAAAAGTTTGAAAAACTTTTCAATCTGCCGAGCCAGGGTCGTGAGCGCATATTTACAAGGAGCGAAGCGACTGTGTAAATAGCGACTCCTGACCGAATCCCTCCCCCTCCGCCAAGTTGTACTTTCAGCGACATCATACGATGTCGCTGATGCTCAAATTTTACGGAAGTAGTCAGTAATTAGTACTGGTGATTAGGGTTTTGGTAAAGTAATCCTATGACCCCGAAAGGAATGGTTCGACCCATTCGACAGGTTCGACGGATTCGACAAGCTCACCGCAAGCAGGCTCACTACAGGCAAGCTCAGGGCAGGCGAGCTCACCACAAGTTCTCCGCCGCCACGGCGCACAGAGTGCCGACGGATTTACGAAACGCCCTTACTTCCGCGCCAGTAGCGCGAAAAGCATGGGACGATATTACGCCGCTCGCGCGCAACGAGTGGGTCTGCTGGGTTATGTCCGTCAAAAAACCGGAGACAAGGAGCGAACACATTAAGAGGGCGGTTGAGGAACTTAAAAACGGGAAGCGCAGGCCTTGCTGTTGGGCCGGTTGCAGTCATCGCTCCAAATATAGGTCCCCTGCTGGCCAAGACCGCAGGGTATTGACTATAGTTCGTCTTCCCGCCCGAATGTACCATTCGGTACGGGCGGGCGCTCGGAGAAAATGACCCGGCCGCGGCCGGGTGCCCCTCGCTAGCCGCAATAAATAGACAAAAAAAGAGGCCCACCACGATTGTGGTGGGCCCCAGGAAAAATCTCCTTATGCGATGTTACTTCTGACGACCGCGAAGCCGGTCAATCAAGAGGTCGCGTGCGGCATACACCGCGCGTGTCTGCCTGGCCGCATAGGCCTTTACACCGTCGCTTTTACCGCTTAGGCGATCCGGATGAACTTCACGCAACTGCATGTTGGCCCACGAACGAATCTCATCCTCGGTCTCGAAGAGGTCGGCTTTGAGCATATGGAGAACGCGTTCAGCATCCCGGACGCTCCTTACCAGAATCTCATCCGCAGGCGGTTGCCAGTCGGCAGGCGGCAGAGCGATATTGCCGGTCAGGTCCCCTAGGAAGCGAACGCGGTCGAACTCCTTGTCACGGCCATCGATGTTGGCAATCCACAAACCGAGGAACCCGAGGTCGCCGTCTGTGGCGGCATGACGGAGCCAGTCAAACTCGCTCCTGAGGAGAATCGCAGCGTGTGAACACCCAGACGAGTACCCGCAACCGCCCGCGTGCGACTTGTTTGAGTGGATCGGGAATAGTGCCTGGGCGCTTATGTAACCGTCATGATAGCGATAGCCATACACGATGGTCACGGGTACCCATTTGCCGTCGACGATGAGATTGTGCTCACCGCGCCATTGCCCGAGGTAACCAATGGCTTCGTCTCCGACATTGAACTGGTCGTGTGGACGAAGAGAGGTGAGATACGGCTTCTCCGGTTGCCCCTGTTTGAGGGTCTGTAAGAATTTGATGCCACCCTGTACCTTCTCGCGCATAGCGAGCGTATCGGCGACCTCTTTCTTGATGCGGTTTGTTTGAGCGGTAATTTGTTCTGCCGTCATCTTTTGCAACAGGCAGGGAGTCCAAAAATGTAGGAGACTGTCGGGAGCATTGTCACCTCTGATGAGCTGACAGTGTGTCGTAATCATGTAATTGTAGCGCCCTGTGCCGCTGCCGTTGTGCTTGCACCAGCCGCACAGGTTGAATGTCGTGGCGTCACGCGCACGAGTCTTACTGGCGTCATCAGTCGGCTCAATGGAGTCCTCGTCTCCCGCCCAACTGTCGCGCGGTACGCGAAGCTCCCTGATGATCGGGTTCTCGAACTGCTTCGCCAACCCTTCGAAGTCAGATCCGGACTTGCCTTCGAGTAGATTCTGCTGTTCTTTGAGCTTTGATATACACACGGTCAGGCTCTTTTCATGCCCACGCGCGTCCGAGACCAAAGCGCCGATGTTCTTGCTGCCGAGTTTGGCGACATCCTCCCACGACCCGATGCCGCGGAGAGTGTACTCCGGATAGGAGAACACATCGGCGAAGCATAGGGTCGTTGTCGGCACCAGAGCGGTTTTCATCAGTTGATTTGTCATGGAACAACCCCATGTTGGCAGCTTCCGAGTTCATACAACTCGGCGTTGGCTGCTGGGTTAATGTAGATGGGCGAATCCCAACTACTCCATTTCGTATTATATATTACAATAAGACAGTTGTCAAATCGCGCTCTGAAAAAAAGCAAGGGAATCCTTATTTTGCTTGTGCAAGAAAGTTCTCGGCCGACCCTCACCGTAACGAGCGAAGCGAGTAAGGGTAACGCCATGATACAATTAAATAATGTCCCTCAGAGGGTCTCTCCAGAGAAAAAGAAACATCGGGACGGTTAAGGACGGGGGGAAGGAGCACTCGCTCTCCGTCATAGAAATCATACACGACTCCGCTCTGCCTTTTGTATTCATCTCCGCGGGCATTCACGGCGACGAGCCAGCGGGGGTTACGGCGCTCGCCTCATTTCTTAAAGAATCCGCTCCCTCATACGCTCGGCAGTTTAATTTCATTATCTTCCCGCTCATGAACCCCGTGGGTCGCGCGCGCGACACGCGAGGGAACGCTCTCGGCGCAGACCTCAACCGCAATTTTTCCGCCGCCGTCCCGCATGACGAGGTGCACGCCGCGAAGCAATATCTGGAAACGCTCAACCAAAAATTTCTTTGCGCGATAGATTTGCACGAAGACCCGACGGACACCGCGGAACCCGGTTTTGAAGCAGGGGATAGTCCGCGCGGCTTTTATCTTTATGAAGTTGCGCCTATGGAACGGAAAAAGGGAGAGAAGATTACCGCCCACCTCGCTACTGTCGGCTTCCCGATAGCGGAGGAAAAGACGATTTACGGCGACCCGTGCGAAAGCGGCGTTATCTTTCGCCCCCCCGTTGTTCCCGAAAACCGAGAGGGGAGTTTTGACCAATATCTCCTGCGTTTCGCGCCGCACACGCTGGTGTTTGAAACTCCGACTTGCTGGGAGTTTGAAAAGAGAGTTGCCGCGCACAAAAAAGCGCTCGCGTGTGCGCTCGGGACATTTGCGTAGCAAACAAAAACCCCGCCGCGCACCAGAGTGGCGCAGGGCGGGGGAGAACGAACGAAAACTAAAAAGAACTTACCACGGGAGCAAGCCGCCTTTGTTTGGTGTGATGCCTGCCCCAAAAACACAGGCGAGGTTTGTTGCCCACGCGGGCGCGACCCCCTCGTCCACGATTTTTTGCGCTTCTTCCTGCATGCGCGCATAGATTTTTTCGGCGATGAGGACCTCATCCTCCCACCTACCGGAAGGAGTGCCGAGCGAGCGAAAGAAAGCATTGTTCGGACGCGGTTTTTTCCCTTTTTCGTAGAGATAAAACCCTTTGTCCGCTTTCTGGCCGAGAATCCCTCTTTTCACGGCGTCGGCAATGACGCCGGTGTCCAGAGTCCTTCCCGCGGCATAGTACGGGGAGAGCGTTTTGAGCACCGAGAGCGCGGTGCCAAAACCAACGAGGTCAAGGGTTTTGAATGGCCCCATCTTCATCCCCATACTTTCAAATACCCTGTCTATGTCATACGGGCTCGCTTTTTTCGCGAGTACCGCTTCAAGCGCGCCATGAGGATAGTGAAAGAGGACGCGGTTCACGATAAACCCCGGACACGACGTGTTGAGTACCACCGGTGTCTTTTTGAGGAGTCCTGCGAACGCGATGGCGCGCGCGAGGGATTCCCCCCATGTGCCCGCATGCCCCGCGATTTCAATGAGCGGCATCAGGTGAACGGGGTTGAAAAAGTGCATCGCGAGAAAGCGATGATTGCCGTGCACCTCCGCCGCCATCTCGGCAAGCGGAAGCGACGAGGTGTTCGTCGCGATTATCGCGTCGTGGGGGAGATGTTCCGCGAGTGCGTCGTAGACCTTCCTCTTTATCGCGCGACTTTCCGTGACTGCTTCAATCGCGAAGTCAACGCGGCTGAACGCAACGTAATTTCTATGACTTTCCGTGAAGCGGGCGAGTTTCTCTGTCGCCTCTTCTCTCGTGAAGATTTCCTCCCGCACGGCGGTCCTGAAGAGCGCCTCAATGCGGATGAGCGCCTGCGCCACTACCGTGGGGTCAATGTCGTGGAGTACGACTTCTCTGTCCTGCGAGAGCGCGGCATAGGCAATGTCGGCTCCCATGATACCAGCGCCGACAATGCCGATGCGTTTCGGGGGGAGGGCACTGCCCGCGCCCCAGTCGCTTTTTTCTGCCTTTTCTCGCGCGTTGTAGATACGGACAAGATTCCGCGCTTCAGGCGACCCCACGCATTCGGCGAAAAGCTTCACCTCGTGTGGGAGCCCCTGTCCGCGGAAAAGGTTTCCTCCGGCGTTCTTCGCCGCGTGGAGCGCGGCAACGGGCGCCGGATACGCGCCGTGAGTTTCCTTGAGTATTTCTTTCTCCGCGCGGCGGAACACATACCACTTGCACAGCGCGGACGATAAGAGGTGGTCCCAAAGGGGGAGCGTCCGGGTGATTTTCCTTCCCGCGGCAAGCGCCTTCGCGAGGGCGACCGCCTCCGCGAGAAGTACCTCGTGCGGGACGACTTTATCCACAAGACAAGCGCGGCGCGCCTTTTTCGCGGAAAGTTTCTTGCCGCGGCAAATCATCGCGAGCGCCATCGGGAAGCCGACAAGCGGGGGCGCGGTCTGCGTCCCGCCAAAGCCCGGGATGATGCCCAACTGCGTCTCCGGAAACCAGAATGATGTTTTCCGGTAATCCGACGCAACGCGCGCCTTACAGAAGAGCGCGAGCTCAAGCCCACCGCCAAAACATTCGCCCGCAATAGCGGCGACCGTGGGGAAGCGCAGTCCCGCGAGATACAAAAATACGGAATGTGCCTCCGCAAGGAGGTCTTCTGTTTTCGCTCTCGGAGCATCCATGAGCTTTTCTATCTCGCCAATGTCCGCCCCCGCGCAGAAGGTGCGCGGTTTTGCGGAGGCGATGACGAGTCCGCGGATGTTCCCGGCTCTCCATTTGCCGTTGAGATAGACGAGCGCGCTCTCCATCTCGCGGAGGACCGATATTCGGAAGATATTCTGTTTCAAGAGCGGGCTTTCGTGGTCGTCGCGTTCCCGCACAGCAAGTTTGAGGACCGCAATATCGCCGTCCCCCGGGTATTCAATCTGCCAGTGCATGTACATGGTCAGCTCCTTCGGAGAACGATTGCGAAGCCCTGTCCGCCGCCGACACAGGCGGTCACGAGCGCAAATTTCCCATTTTTCAGTGCGAGTTGAAGCGCCGCGGTCAAAATGAGCCGCGCGCCGGTTGCGGCGATGGGGTGGCCGAGCGCAATTGCCCCGCCGTTTATGTTCACACGGTCGGCGGGTAGTTCCAGTTCCCGGATGCAGTATAGGCTCTGCGATGCGAACGCCTCGTTCAACTCGAATAGTTCAATGTCCTTGATGGCCAGCCCCGTCTTCTTCAGTATTTCGCGCACGGCCGGAACCGGCCCGATACCCATATATTTGGGCTCGCACCCCACCGAAAGCATTGCTTCCGGAGAAAGTGTCGCAAGGACGGGTAGTCCGCGCGCGCGCGCAAATTCTTCGCTTGCGATAAGGAGCGCAACGGCGCCGTCGGTAAGTTGGGAAGAGTTTCCCGGCGTCACGGAACTGCACTTTTTAACCGGACGGAGTTTTTCGAGTGCCGTCATCTCTTGTCCATGGCGGATGCCGTTGTCTTCCGTGAGTCCGCGGAAGGGAATAATCTCTTCCGCAAAGCGCCCTGCTTTTTGCGCCGCCGAAGCGCGGCGGTGCGAGTCCAGCGCGAAAAAGTCTTGTTCCGCGCGCGTGATGCGCCATTTTTGTGCGATGGCTTCGGCGGTCTCACTCATCCCCATCCCGCAGAGCGGGTCGGTGAGGCCGGTCTCAAGTTCCCAGAGTGGCGCATCGCCGAAATTGGCGGAGAGGAACGGCTTGTGGCCGTGCGCCCATATCCCCGCTTGCGCGGCGAGCACCGCGGGGACTTTTTTCCACCACTTTTTCATGTTGCTCGCCGCGACCATCCGTTCGTAGCGCGCACGCTGTTTCCGCGCGAGGAGCAGGGTGTAGTCGGACATCGCCTCAACAGCAGGGACGAGCACGAGATCTGCTTTACCACACGCAATCCTCATTGCCGCTTCTTCCACAGCCGCCATACTGCTCACGCAGTTCATATTCATGGTGCGCGCGGAAATGTTTTTTGGGAGCCCCGCTTGTACGGCAATGATGCGCGCAATGTTTGAACCGTCCGACGGAAGAAGTTGGTTTCCCACATTCGCGCCGATGACGATGTCAATATGGTCGCTAAGATGCGGATAGCGTGCCATAAGCGCCTTCACGGTCGCAACGCCCATCTCGGTTGCGGTGATGCCCTGAACCGTACCCGCCTTGAGAAAGGGGGTACGGCATCCGTCTACGAGAACGACCGAGTGCATATGACCTCTCTTTGGTTGTCAAAGTTCTCTGTGTTTCTGTTTTCTGAAACACACTATACTCTCGTTGGGGACTGGTTACAAGACACGGCAAGAAAGTCGTCAACATCGCTCCCTTGCTACTGACGCCATTGACACACTCTGTCAAAACAGGTACAAAAAAGAGAGCGCAGTTTTTTTGACTCACCCCTTCTCATGGTGGCGCATGAACGGCACTGTTCTCGTGGTGGGAGGCGGCGGACGCGAACATGCGCTTGCCTGGAAACTCGCGCAGACGGCGCGAAAGGTCTTTAGCGCGCCGGGGAATCCCGGCACGGGCGAGGTGGGAGAGAATGTTCCCATCTCCCCGATGGATTCTCCGGCGCTCATACGGTTTGTAGAAAAGAACAACATTGACCACACGGTCGTGGGCCCCGATGCGCCTATCGCCGCGGGGATTGCGGACGCGTTCAGCGTGCGGGGTCTTTCCATCTCTGCGCCGAGCCGCGCCGCCGGGGAGGTAGAGTGGTCCAAGATGCGGACGAAGTTTATGCTTCTTGATATCGGTGTTCCCACTGCGCCGGGGACGGGATTTTACAGCAGAAAGCATGCGCTCGCGCATGTGCGCTCGCGCCCGACCCCGTTTGTCGTGAAGGCGGACGGCCTCGCGCTCGGAAAGGGCGTCTTCGTCTGCGCGACCGCCGAAGAGGGAGAGGAAGTTGTGCGGAAGCTCATGTATGAGCACACGCTCGGCGAGGCGGGCGACAGAGTCGTCGTTGAGGACTGTCTCTTCGGCACGGAGTTTTCGGTTCACGCATTGTGCGGTTTTAGCCGGACGCAGGGGGCATGCTTTGATGTCTTCCCGCTGTCGCAAGACCATAAGCGTCTATTGGAAGGCGACAAGGGTCCCATGACCGGCGGTATGGGCGCCGTGGCGCCGCTCCCGCATGCGGATGCGGAAAGCATGATTAAGAAAGTTAAGGAGCTCATCATCGCGCCGCTTCTTCGGGAGCTTGCGGCGCAGAAGCGTCCGTTTGTGGGGCTTCTTTATCCGGGCATCATGGCGACCGAGGACGGTCCCAAAGCGCTTGAGTTCAACGCGCGCTTCGGCGACCCGGAAGCGCAGGTATATCTGCCGCTTCTTGCGAGCAATCTCTCCGCCACGCTCTCGGCGTGCGCGCGCGGAGAACTGTCGTCGGTAACGCCATTGTCGTGGCGCTCCGGCTATGTGACCTGTGTCGTGCTTGCCTCGGGCGGATACCCTGGCGCCTACAAAACCGGCGCGCCGATAACGGGAATCAAGGAGGCGGCGCGTCTTCGGGATGTGTACCTCTTTCACGCAGGCACCGCATATGATGAGAGCGGGCATCTGGTGACCGACGGCGGGCGCGTGCTCGGCGTGTCGGCGTTTGGCGTAACGATGCAGGACTCCATAGAGCGCGCGTACGAGGCAGTCCGCCATATCTATTTCCCCGGCATGTACTACCGGCGCGATATCGGGTACAAGGCGTTGCAGGCGGTTATATAGATACTTTCCACAAAATAACCAAACCCACGGCTACAAGATCACCTATTCGTTGTTCTTTGGGGCTACCGGGGCGTTTTGTGGCCGGTTGTCGAAAAACGATGATAGCGGCTGTTAGTGCAGTAGCTAAACCGAAAGGCCAAACTAACTCGTTGTTTAATCTGCCTAGCAATAAAAGAAAGATAGTTACAGCCCCAAATGAAGCTAATGCAGCAGGTAAAATTAAGGGCAATGCCTCAATGAACCGACCTAGCCAAAGAGTAAATTTAGAACTATATCTACGCTTTCCTGTTGTGTGCTCCACGTTAGCCCAAGCATACGAGATTCTTTACATATGAGTCAACGCAAATAGCTACTTTAGCATTTTTAGCACACCCAAAACTTATTGCCATAATATTAAGTTTTCCACAGCTAACCGTAAGCAGGTTGACTGCCCAGGTAGTATCTTCTAGTATTAGGGAGTACAAATCCCAACAATGTATATAGCAAAATTAATAGGGGGCATATTATATGACGTATATTATTAACTTAAAGAAAGTAGCTGTTTCAGTAGCTTCAGGTATTGCTAGTGCAGTATTACTTGTTACTCCAGTAGCCGCTTTATCCGGTACGAACACTGTTGATAGTGGTGACATTATTAACGGTACGATTACGGCAGCTGATCTTGCTGCTGGCTCAGTAGGCGCATCAGAAATTGCCGCTAGCGCCGTCGGTACGAGCGAGGTTGCTGCCAATAGTTTAACGGCAGCTGATCTTGCTGCTGGCTCAGTAGGCGCATCAGAAATTGCCGCTAGCG
>Ga0209541_10013271_pt1 | contig 12619 bp, 11 predicted proteins | sample RifCSPlowO2_01_FD_184027 | JGI IMG/M metagenome (GOLD analysis project Ga0209541, IMG submission 184027) | Groundwater microbial communities from Rifle, Colorado - Rifle CSP2_plank lowO2_0.1 (SPAdes) (version 2) | ecosystem: Environmental > Aquatic > Deep subsurface > Groundwater | place...
AAAGCGAGCCGATAATGTCAAAGCATCTTTTATAAATCCGCCTCCATCCTTCCAGCCGGGTGCGCTTGATTTCCACAATCGGTATGCCGGCAACCGTGGTCAGCCTGAAATTTTTCATTGTCGTGGAAAAAGAATCCGCGCTGTATTTAAAATTAATCCTGTTCTCTTCGCAAAAACGCAACATCTCTTGATGGACTTCCCTGTTCGGCGGTCCGGCATAAATAATTTCATCCAAATTGTCATTGATTTTTAAATTTTTCACCGCTATCTTCGCCATCTCGTCAAAATACGGAAAAAAGGAAATCACTTTTCTGCCCAAAAGGGCGTTAGAAAAATATTCGCGACGCAATGCCTCGCCGGCCCGGCCTCCGCCGATAATCGCCACGCGCAAAACGCCCAGTCCCCTTTTCCGGCAGAGATAATAAATAAAATTTATAACCGCCCGGCCGATTAAAACAAAAATCATTGATAAAATCCAGACGGCCAAAATCACAAAGCGCGAAGCGAAAAATTCGCGGTTGAAAAAAATTAAAGCGATTACAAACATGATGCCGGTTGAGCAGGCAAAAATAATTTTTGGGATATCGTCAAAAAACCGGCGCTCTTCTATGCGGTAAAGGCCGTTTAGAGCAAAAATCGCGAGCCACACAAGCGGTACCGCGAGCGACAAAATAAAATACCAGTCAAAAGGAATAATAGAAACTGCCGGACGGATTTCCACCAAAAAACCGGCGCCAAAACGCAAAAAATAGGCCGCAAAAGCCGCCGACACCAGCATCACATAATCTACGGGAAGCAGGATTGTGGAGAAAAATAAACGGAGACGCATGATTAATTACTAATTAATAATTACTAATTCTACCTACACCGTATCATCTTTAAGCTTAATTTTCAAGTCAGGAATCGATTCCTTGCGGTGTCATTGCGAGCGGCTAAAGGGGAGCCTGCCGGCAGGCAGGCGCGGCAATCTCATTTGGGCGGGATTGCTTCGTCGTTCCTCCTAACAATGACCAAAAATTGTTCTTCAAATAGGCCCTTGACAAAAAGGCCAAAATATGCTATATTTAAATAGTTCAGGCAAGCTGGATGGCTGCTCCCGATTTTATTGGGAGAGGAAAGTCCGGACACCATTTCTTTTTAAAAAAAGATTTACGGGCAGTCGCTAACGGCGACCAATATAAGAGTAGAAATTTAAGCTCTCGCGAGATAAATTTTTACAGCGAAATTTAGGGAAAGTACCACAGAGACAATACTATCCCACACATAAATTTATGTGTGGGAGAAAGGTGAAAAGTGAAGCAGTGTGTTTCAACGCTATGCTTCTCTGCGGCTGGCGACAGCCGTACGTGGCAAACCCTGCCCGGTGCAAGGCCAAGATTGGTAGGCTGCTTGAGGCTCCGAGTAATCGGGGTCCCAGATAGATAGCCATTGTCCTCGACTTGTCGGGGAAACAGAATCCGGCTTATTGCTTGTCTGAACAATAAAAAATCCAAGGCTCTCGCTTTGGCTTTTTTATTATCCCAATATCTAATATCCATTATCTAATACCCGTTTTCTTTCTGACTTCCGTCATTGTTTGCTCGGCAACTTTGGCGGCAACTTTGGCGCCGTCGGATAAAACTTTTTTTACTTTGGCGGGATCTTTTTCCAACTCTTTTCTATGCCGGCGGAACAATTCAAAATGCTCAATAATTTCATCGGCCACTGCTGATTTTAATTCTTTGTAGCTGATTATTTTTTCTTTTTTAAATTTTTCGTATTGTTTTTTATTGCCGAGTAATTTTAACATTTCTAAAAGATTAAATGCTCCGCGCATGCCGGCATCTTCCTCCGCTTTTTTAGCGTCAATTTTTCCGGTCGTCTCGGTTACAGCTTTGGCGATTTTGGCACGCACGACATCTGCTCCGTCGGTTAAGGCGATGTAGGATTTTTCTCCGCCAGACTTGGACATCTTTTTTAGGGGTTCAGTCAAACTCATTATTTTTGGCGATTCGGTCAAAAGCGGCTGGGGTTCGGGAAAAATTTCGCCAAAAGCAGAATTAAAACGTTTAGCAGTATCGCGGCTAAGCTCCACATGCTGGACTTGGTCAACGCCCACCGGCACGGCATTGGCTTTAAACATCAAAATATCGGCGGCCTGCAAAACCGGATAATCAAAAAGCCCCATATTCACGTTCTTTTTTTGTACGAGCGCCTTATCTTTAAATTGCGTCATCCGTTCAAGTTCTTTTACCGGCGTAATGCAATTGAAAAACCACGCCAGCTCGGTTACTTCCGGCACATGCGATTGGACAAAAAGCACGCATTTTTTGGGGTCCAGGCCGATGGCTAAATAATCCATTGCCAAGGACATTATCTGATTCTGTTTTTCTTTTGGATTAAAATCAGCGGTCAAAGAATGGAGGTCGGCAATAGCAAAATAACATTCATATTCGCTTTGAAGCGCGACAAAATTCCGCAGCGCGCCGAAATAGTTTCCCAGATGTAACTGCCCGGTCGGCTGAATCGCGGAATAGATGATTTTTTTTCCGCCATCCGCCGGCTGGCGGAGCGGATTTTTTGCTTTTTCCATATAAATATATTTTAACAAATCTTATGATTTTAGCAACTGTAAGCATAAATAAAAATCCATACGGAAACCCATATGGATAAATTAAATATCTTTCGTATCTTATCACTACTGATTAATATTCGACGTTACGTTCGGCGTTTCCTTTATTTTTGAATCGGGGATATCCGCCAGATTCTTTTTATCGGGTACCCCATCATCAGACACCCCGCACATTTCTTTTATTCCCTCAGCTTTTTTAGTTGGGTCAGTTTCGTATTTATACTTTTCGTATAATAAATTGAGCCGTTTCCGTTCAGAAATACAATCTATAAAAATTTTCTTGCCAAGCCAACGAAAGGCTAAGTTTATAAAAATAATTTTCCGTATCCAATGTTTAATCTGTGGGTAAGCACCTATAATATAAATCAAGGTGCCACAAACCATCAGTGCTGCATAAAAACCCATCAAGGTTAAGCCGCTTATTCCTCCGATTTCGTTGAATTTTGCCGTGAATATAACCACCCATGCCGGTACTATAATCAAGATATCTTTAAAAGATACTCTGGTACGGTTTGCTTCACCAAAATCATTCATGTGTATTTTGAAATCAGCCTCATTAATGCTTACGAAATCAGGGTTCGGATATTTATAATACTTAGGCTTGGTCATATTGAGATTTTGATTTTATTCCCTTATATTGTATCTTTACACAAAACTAAAAAATGGGCAAGATTACCCAATTTTTTTGCACATACATGTTAAAAATAAACGCCCCGCTTAGCGACAAATCACATAATGCAAATATTCCATCGTCTTATTGGCTGCGTATTTCCTATTTTTATCGGCTTTATAACGATTATATTCTTTGGTAAAACAGCCGTATTTGCCCCTTGAACTCATTATTTCTTTTATGTCATTTGCAGTCATTAGCCCCTCGTTGTTATAACTTAAAAAAATGTATTTAACTTGTGCGTCTGAAATCAAATCTTTAAACGCTTGCTTTACTGCGATTCTTGAACAGTAAGACGACTTCTGCTCGTTATAATCCCGAAGACCCGTTTTGCCATGAATTTTCGGATTATCATATCTAGCAATAGTTTCTAATATGTGATAATTCGTGGCATATTGTCTTTGATTATAGGGCGGATCTAAATACAGGATATCGCCTTTAATTTTTTTTATAACCGTATTTATATTTTCGTTATAAACTTTATGATCTTGATCGTTAAGGGTAATATCTAGCGGCCGCAAAATCATTTTTTTCTGCGCGCTTCTCTTTAACCCCTTCAGGAAAGCTCCATAGATAGAAGCGGTATTAGCATATTTATCAATTGATTCTATTAAAGTTGCGAGTAGAAAGAAATATTCATTTTTATTGATCAGTTTCTTATTTTTCCATTCTTCAATTCTTTGTCTTATGGCATCGCACTCCATACCATTTTCATCAGAAAAATACTGCCTCTGCGCATTTTTATTTTTTGTACCACCTAAACAATAATTTCTATATATAAAGCCTCTAACTCCCGATAGATTTTCTAAGTAATTACAAACGTATTTTTTTCTATCAGCTATTTTTATGTCATTAAGTCCGGGCAATTCTTTAACCAATCGTTTAAAATATAATTCCCTATGATTACCAACATAGTGCTTATTTAACACATAGCTGTAATATTGTATATCATTTGCTATAATCTTATAGCCCCTTTTTTTAAAAAAATTTCCGACAATTCCGGTGCCTGCAAATAAATCACAAAAAATATGGCATTTTTTATCAACTACCTTATTTATTGATTCTTCTAAAAAATTCAATAATGATAATTTGCTACCGATATAATTCATAAATCATTTATCATTTTCTTCAATCAATTTATTCAGTGCCTCTCTCCATGCGTCTGGGTTAAACCAAAAACATCCGTAGCAGCCCCTCTCGTCATCAGATGGTATTTTTGGGTTCCACCTCTCCTCGCCTGCAAAGAAAAAATCAATGCCGATAAAAGTACCGCGCAAATCTGTTTTTTTACAATGCTCACAGTAACGGCTTTTCCATAAGTTGTTTTGCCTTGTCAGTAACTGAAATTTTTTCCTTATCTCTTCATCGGACATATTAACGTCGTAACTTTCGTCCTTAGACCACCTGACTTGCGGGAAACGATGATCAACTTCTAATAAATTAGGCACCATCTCTCTTTGTGAAATAATTTCTTTACTTCCATATAATTCCACAACCCTCTTTCTTAATTGAGCTGGAATTTGCAACCGAATAAAAGAATCTGCCACTGGTACGGTTGAGACCAAACATCTATGCACAGTTTTTTCTTTGCATTTTTTACAATATTGCGTTTTGTTCTTAATCTCAAAACCGTGCTGCCTAATAATTTGGATAGCTTTTGCAGGTTGCGTTCCGGGCAGTTCATGCCGACCACAATGCCATTCGCTATCTGATAAGATCAAAAAAAACTTTTGCAAGTTTCGTCCCCTCCGTAAACGGATGTTTTGTCATAAAACTATTTCTTAAATAATAGAATGTATTCGTGCTTGAAAATGTGATAATCGCTTGATAATGCTCTATACTTCCAAATCGCCTCTTGATTCCTTTTTGCTCTGTTGCCCTCCATATTTTTTACAATTAAACTTTTCAAAGTTAGCCCCAGTTTCATCGCTTCATTCATACAATAAAATCCCAATGGCACCCATTGCCCTTTCGTATATTTATCTCCAATAACAATTACTAAATACCTACCGTCTTCTAAAATATCGGCGGTATTATACAAAACATTTGAAAATTTATTTAAAAAATCTTTCAATGAAGTAGCGTTTGATAAATCCTCTTTCTTATCGCTAAATTTTATTATATCAGCATAAGGCGGATGCAATATAGCCAGCTGAACCCTTGATTGTTTTTTTCCTCCAGAATATTTTTAACCGTTAGAAAAGTATCTTGGTTAGCGCTATCTCCGTTTAATAATTCAAAAAAATTATCTTTTGAATCTATATTGCCCCTTATTCGTTCTATTAAATCATTCTTAATGTCTATGCCGATAAAATTTCTTTTTAAAGTTTCCGCTTCGTAGGCCGTTGTACCGCTGCCAACAAAGGGATCTAATACAATCTCATCTTTTTTTGTATATCTGCTAATAAATTGTCGGGGTATTTGAGGTATAAAATTTCCATGATAGAACCCGCTGTGCTTGCCAGTTTTGTCTCTTTCCGGTATAACCCATAAACTATCCGTCCATATGTCTAGATTTTTCCAATTCTTTAAATTCAGATCGTTATAAAAAGGCATATTTTCTATATAAATTATACTTGTATTTTAACATATTATCAAAGTTAATAAAAATCCCCGCACACGCGGGGATTTTTTGTCACATGTTATATGTTCTATACTATATTCACATCTGGATTCCTAAATAAGGCTTTTGACGCAAGGAATACTACGGGAGGTCGGGTTGCAATTATTATAACTTACTCTTGTTGTTCCGCGATGCGGAACACTTGGGGCAACCCGACCTCTTACACTTCAATAAGCACCGGTAGAACCATCGGGCGCTTTTGCGTTTTGCTGTAAAGAAATTGGCCAACATCGTTTCTGATTTTGTTTTTAATATAATCTTCAAAAGCTGGCGATTGCGGATTGGCGTCTTTTAGCAAGTGTTTTACGCGGCTCCTGGTTTTTTCAATCAGCTCTTTGCTTTCTTTCAAATACACAAAACCGCGAGAAATAATGTCAGGATTGCCGAGAAGCTCGCCGGTTTTTGTATCCATTGTCACGATGACGACAAACATTCCGTCTTCTGCCAGCTGGCGCCTGTCGCGGAGCACCACGTCATTGGAATCTGACACGCCCAAACCATCAACCATCACATAATCCGCCGGAACTTTCTCGTCAGTCAGCTTGCCGCCGGTTTTGTCAAAAGCAATCACTTGCCCGTTTTCCGCCACAAAAATTTTTTCTCGCGAGATGCCGACTTTCTCCGCCAAATCCGCGTGCATTTCAAGCAAATACCGATTGCCATGAATGGGAATAAAATGTTCGGGTTTTACCAAGCGCATCATCAATTTCAAATCTTCCTGTTTGGCGTGCCCGCCGGCATGCACGTCCATCATTTGATAATGAATAACTTTGGCGCCCTGCTTTACCAGCGTATCTTTGAGATGCTGAACCGTACGCTCATTGCCCGGAATGACTGAAGAAGAAAAGACAATCGTATCCCCTTTTTTGATATGCAAAAAGCGGTGCTCGTTATTGGCGATGCGCATCAAGACGGCATTTTTTTCGCCTTGCGCGCCAGTGCAGATAACGACGATTTTTTCATCCGAAATGTGTTTCATTTCTGATTCTTCTATAAAAGTGTGCGGTTTGACTTTGAGATAGCCCAAACCGTGCGCGATTTCAATATTATCTTTCATGCTCCGGCCTTGGATTAAAATCCTCCGGCCGTGTTTTTCCGCCAAGTTAATCAGCTGCTGGGCGCGGGTCAAAAGCGAAGCAAAAGTGCCGACGATAATCCGGCCCGGCGCGTTTTCAATAATTTTTTCCAAATCATTGCCGACTTGTCGCTCGGAAATCTGATAGCCCGGGCTTTCGGCATTGGTTGAGTCCGACATCAGAACCAAAACTTTTTGCGTGCCGTAAAGCGCGATTTGCGTGAGGTCGGCCGGCACATCATTAATCGGCGTGAAATCAAATTTAAAATCGCCGGTTGTGATTACATATCCAAGCGGAGTTTTTAAAGCCGTGCCAAAAGCGTCGGCAATATTGTGATTGACGTGATAAGGTTCAAAAACAAAATTTTCTCCCAACTGAATTTTGTCGCCGATTTTTACATTTTGAATTTTTAAAGCCGGCGCGCTGCGAAAATCTTCCTGCCTTTTTCTCATAATTCCGGCGGTTAAGGGCGCGGTATAAATCACCGGATTGCCGATTTTTGCCATCAAGTGAGGCACAGCGCCGATGTGGTCATAGTGGCCGTGGCTGATGATGACCCCGCGGATTTTTTTCTCTTTGCCTTTCAAATAATCAAAGTTGGGAATGATGTAATCAATACCCGGCATATCTTCTTCCGGAAATTGCAAACCCATATCAACAATGACAATATCATTGCCGTACTCAAACAGAGTGCAGTTGCGGCCGATTTCTTCCAAACCGCCCAAGGGAATAATGCGCAACTTCCCCGGCCTCGACTCGGCTCGGCCGAAGGCGGGCAAATTAGCCGTTCTTTCAGCCGGCTTAAATCTTTGAGGCGGCCTATGAGGCCTTCTGTGGAATTCTTTTCTCGGCATGCTCGGCCTTTTTATTTGTTTTTTTTCTACCATAACGTTAGTTAATTAGTTAATTGGTCAATTAGTTTGGCCTGCCATTCGTAGTTTTTTGCACAAGCAAAAAGCGAAGAATGGTGCCCGGAGTGGGATTTGAACCCACACAGCCTTGCGGCCACTAGCTCCTGAAGCTAGCGTGTATACCGTTTCACCACCCGGGCGTACTATAAAAATATAAAATTATAAAAAACTAAAAAACTAAAATTATGACGGCACAAAAATTTTTATATTTTTATGTTTTTAATTTTTTAGGTTTTTATTTCAAGATTCTTCTCGTATTTATGTACGCGCCAAAAAGATTATAAAATCTGTCTGACGGGGTAACGATATTGCTTATCTGCATGCCTTGGACTTTTTTATCAACATAATAGGTGTATTTCGGCTGCCACAAAAATATTGCCGCAAAATCTTCCGCCAAAATCGCCTGAAATTCCTGATATTTTTTTTGCCGGACTTCTTTATCGGATGATTTCCGCGCCGCATCAAGCAGGGCGTCAGCCTTGCTGTTTGAGTATTGCGCCAAATTAAGGCCCGGATATTTTGCCGCCGAACTGTGCCAATAGCTGTGAGGGTCCAAATCCGGACTGTACATTTCTCCAAAAAGCAAAGCCTCAAACTTCCTATTATATATATAGTCTTTGGCAATGGTGGCCGCGGAAACGATTTTTAATTCCGCCTCCGCCCCGATTTCTTCCCAATTGCTCTTGATGATGCCGGCGACTTTGACATTCTGGCTTTTTTCTATGGTCATCAAAACTATTTTCAATTTGTCCTTTTTCTTGGCCCTGTATTTTTCTCCGTCTTTTAACAGCCAGCCCGCGTCGGTTAATAATTTCTGCGCCGCTTCTTTGTCATACAAGTTTAGCGCGCTTTTGCCGTCATCGCTCAAAAATCCCGGCAAAATCGGCCCGTCTATCACTTCTCCGTCGCCTTCCAAAGCCTCTTTAACAATTTTTTTTCTGTCAATGCCCAAGGTCAGGGCTTTTCTTACGGACTTGTCTTTTAGAATGGTATTTTGATTGCCGTTGAAAAATATCGCGTTATATTGCGGAAGGGCTGCGCCATAGGAATCCAAACGGCTCTTTAATTTCAAGGCGCTCCGCGCTTCGCTTGGCACAAAAGCCAATCCGTCAATTTGACGGCTGTCCAAAGCATTTACGGCCGATGTATAATCCGGAAAAAATTTCAGATTTAATTTTTCAATATACGGCTTTGCGTCGTAATACGATTTGTTCGCTTCCAGCTGGTAAGATTTTATGACGCCCAATTTATCTTTTACAAAAGATTTGAATTTGTAATGGCCGCTGCCGACGGGCTTATTATTTGATTCGGCCAAATTAATATTGGCCACCGGGACTTTTTCCCAGATATGTTTTGGCAAAATGCCTGTCGTCAGCAGAGATAAGAACGCGCCGCTTGCTTTGCTTAATTTGAATTGCGCCGTATAGTCGTCTATTTTTTGAACGGTTATGTCGCTCCAGCTCGCGCGCAACGGGCTGTTATAATTTTTATCCTGGATGCTTTTGATTGTAAAAACAACATCATCCGCGGTTAATTTTTTTCCGTCATGCCAATAAATATTATCTTTGATTGTGAAGGTGTAAATCTTTTCATCATCCGCTTTATAGCTTTTGGCGGCATCCAAAACTATCGCCCCGCGGGAATTTCTTTTTGTCAGGCCGGAATAAACCAAAAGAATGAGGTCTTTGTCAACTTCATTGTTCGGGCCGTACAAAGGATTGATAAATCTCGGATAGCCGACTATTCCTTCGGTGTATTCGCCGCCCAAGGCCGGCGATAATTTTGTATTGTCAAAATATAGCGATGCAAAAATGCCGAACAGCGAAGCAACGGCAAAAAAACTGAAAAATACCAAAGCGATTTTTTCTCCTTTTGTTAAAAAACGGGGCAAATATGATAATTGGGAAAGCTTGGGAAAACGCCTTTTTTCCAAAACATTTAAAATAATTTTCTTTTCAACCTCCGCCCTCCTTCGCCTTAATGAAAGACTTCTAAATCTCAAAAAACGATATTTTATCCCCTGGTAGAAGCGATTATAAAGATTGAACAAAAATTTAAAAAAATTTTGAGGCACAAAAAGAATTAAGGTTGAAGGATTAAAGATTAAGGAAAGAAAAAATCCTTAATCCTAAATCTTTAATCTTTAATCTTTAATCGAGCATTAATTTTTGTTTATACAAAAATTAATGCTAATGAGAGGCCTAAGAAGATAGCGGCCAAAATAATTGAAGAGAGATGCAAAATTTTTTCAATTCCGCGCTTGGTTCTGAAAACCATTCCTTCGCCGCCGAAAGCCGCGCCCAAACCGCTCCCCCGCGCCTGCAAAACAATGCTGCCGATAAGAAGAAGAGAGATGACTATTTGGATGATATTGATGATAAATTTGATGTTCATACTTATTAGAAAGTATAACAGATATGCGGGAAAATGTCAAGCTGTGTCTGCTTGTTATATTGCTATATTGTCATATTGCTAAATCACTAGCGCAACTCTGCCAACAATATAACAATTTAACAATATAACCATTCATTTCTTGCTTTTTGTCTCTATCAATCTTGCCAACTTTTTCACGCCCGCCCCTGATACTTTGTGGCCCCTGCGCTTGCGGCGCTTTTCTTCCCGTTTTTCAGCTTTTATTTTGAGCATAGATTTGGAATACAGAATTAATAATATTATACTATAATTATAACGAAGATGATATAATATATACGTATGTCCTCCGACGGAAAATTTATTTTAAAAATAATCATCGCTATTTTAGGCATCGGCCTTGCCGCTTTTTTAGCTTTGGCGGGGAATTATTATTTCAGGATAAAAACGGGAAAAGTAAGCTCTCTGCAATTTACCAAATCCAGCATTACCGTTTCCAATGTCAGCAAATTGGACGCGAATAAAATAATGTCCTCGAAAGCTCCCTATTTCGGCGCCGCAAGCCCGGAGCTGACTGTGGTGATGTTCGGCAATTTTTCCTGTCCATACTCGCAAAAATCCAGCACAATCTTCCGCGAAACAATGATAAAATACAAAGATAAGGCAAAATTCGTTTACAGGGATTACCCGATGGACGATATTTATCCCGGTTCAAGCTATCAAGCGCTCGCCGGCAAATGCGCCGATGAACAAAATAAATTTTGGGCTTTTTACGACAAAATTTATCGGGCCCCGAAAAGCGATGAAAAAAACATAGCCGCGCAAATCGGATTGGATATTTCAAAATTTACCGATTGCCTGGACAAAACAAAATATTATAACGATATAAAAAACGATTTGACTGACGGATTTAACAATGGCATCCGCGGCACCCCGACTTTCTTTTTTATCAAAAAAGGGTACGAGAATGAACCGCTGAAAATTGAAGGAGCGATGACGAAAGAGATATTTGAGAAGATGATGGAAGGATTGCTGAAATAACTTTCAATTTTCAATAATCAATTTTCAATGAATTTTCAATTCTCAAATTTTAAAATTAGAAATTACTTGATAATTGAAAATTGATGATTGATAATTAAAGCTATGTCTTTTTCTAAAAAATTTGCTATCGGAATAATCTTTCTTGGAGCTCTCGCTTTTTATGTTGCGCCTGTTTTCGCGGCTGACGCTTCTCCGGTACAAACCAAATCTTATTGCTGGCTGGAGAAAGATTGCAAAAGCCAAGGCGGAACATGGTCGGCGGAAAAATCAGGAGACTGCCTTTCTAATTATGGTTATTGCGCGCCAAAAGAAGAAGCAATAAATCTGCAAATACCGATCGGCGGCCTGACCAATGTAACGAGTTTGGAAAAATATATTCCCGCCATTTATAACTATCTCGTGGCTATCGTTGGCATCGTGGCGATTGTAATGATAATGGTCGGCGGCTTGCAATATCTGACTGCCGGTTCAAGCGGGCGGATAGCGGAGGCAAAAACCAGAATTATCGGCGCGGTTATCGGCTTAATCGTCGCCCTTTCCGCTTACACAATTTTGCAGACAATAAATCCGGCTCTGATCAGCGGAAAGATTCCGACAAAACTAAAAATGATTGCTCCGCAATTGGCCAGCCAATGGTGCCCGAACACGAATGTCAAGAACACGGATTATACCGGAGAATTTGAATGCGGAAAAAAATACGGACCAAATAATACTAAAACCGGAAAAACCGGCAAAACAGTTCCGGTTTCATCGGGATATTGCAACGGAACGTCCTGCGAGAAAAAAAATAATACAACGCAGGGATGCTACTCCACTTATCTTAGCCAAACGCCCCAATGTTTGGATACCGCCCTGGGAAAGGCGTTAAAAGAAATAGAAAGGCGGGTCGGCTTGTGCTCCGGCACTTTCAGCCAGCAGTTAAGCGGACAGTGTTCCAGCCGCATCATAATATCAATGGGCACGATACAAGAATATAATTTAAAAAATTCCGCCGTATTTAAAGAACTGTTCGGGCTTGGCAGCGTCTACAGCTCATTTACTTCCTTTGGCTCTTCGCAGGCGGAAATCCAGCTTTGTTCGGACTCGATATTGCAGCCCGGAAGCAGCGCCTTTACCTGCCAGAGCAACCAAACCGCGGTCATAGCGGCATGGAATTATTTACGTGAAGCTTATTTGACTGACCAAAATTTTTATAAAGCAATGGTTAGCGCTTTGGGCGCATAACCAATCGCCCACCCTTGCAATCTTGACAGGATATGTATATAATAATGGGAGCCATTTGGCTTCCATTTTTAATTGCATAACTTATGCAAAAAA
>Ga0209541_10013272_pt1 | contig 12619 bp, 16 predicted proteins | sample RifCSPlowO2_01_FD_184027 | JGI IMG/M metagenome (GOLD analysis project Ga0209541, IMG submission 184027) | Groundwater microbial communities from Rifle, Colorado - Rifle CSP2_plank lowO2_0.1 (SPAdes) (version 2) | ecosystem: Environmental > Aquatic > Deep subsurface > Groundwater | place...
CTCCGGCTTGCCTTCTTTCACGTGCCAAATGTTCAGCTATGGCAAGCTTTGCAGAGTAATAGCAGCCTCCTATAAGCGCGTAGCCTTTCTTGCCCTCGTAGCCTTCGTGGTCGCCGTAAATTTCCAGATGATCTCCTATAACCTGCGGGAAGAACGCCTCCATTGTCTCGTATTGCCACATTGTCGGGGTCAGTATAACAACAAACCTGTTGCTAAGATTCTGCGTCTCGTAGACCCTATATTCATCTATTATTGGGAGGAACCTGACTTGCTGCAGCAGATTTTTCCCCAGCATGTCGTCCACTGCAGTAATGCTCCAGCGCGTAGGCACCAGACGGCGGTTTTTCTGAAGGCCGAAAGCGCCGACGCTCAAGGCTTTCTGCAGGCTCGAGACTGCCAAGCCTTTTTCGTACAGAGAAATGACTGCGTCTCTTGAGAGAAGATCAGTGTCATAGAATGCCTTTTCCATGTTAGGTTCAAATTTCTCGGCACTGGCGCTCACTTCTCTCATTGGCGCGCTTGGACCAAACGGCTGCACATCCTCGTTGAAAAACCTGCCCCTGGGGAGCTTTGAGAACTCGACTTCAACATCAACCGAATCTTTTGCCAGAGCTATCTCGCGAACAAGATTCACAGTCCTGTTAGATTCAATGCCTTTACTGGCGTGTACGGCTTCTTTCCCCCTTACAAGCTGAAGGCGGAAATTTATGATATCCGCAGCATCTTTGCTTCCGATCCACTGTTCTGGCAGATCCATTATGGCTGTATCGCCATGTGTCGGCGGCACCAAAGGCCCGATGAAGACTTTTGGGTATCCATATCTGCCAATGAAAACACTGGGCGGCGAAGATCCGTCTATTTTCTCGCCAACAGAAGCTGAATGGAATTTCATCCTCTTTGTTAATCGTTCAATATAGGCAGCTTTGCCGCGAATCATCCTGGACACCACACAATGTTATTTATTTCTGCCTGAAGAAATAGTTTTGGTTATATGAAAATAGGTGTTCTAGGTACAGGCGAAGTCGGGCAGACTCTGGGCGAGGGTTTTGCAAAACTAGGCCACCGGGTACTGATAGGTTCCAGAGACCCGTCGAAGAAGGAAGTGCAGGAATGGCTGGCAAAAACAAAGGCTGAAGCGGGCAGTTTTGCAAGTGCCGCTGCTTTCGGAGAATTGATAGTTCTAGCAACCCACTGGGAGAAGGGCGCCACGGAAAATGCCATCAAGCTTGCAGGCAAAGAGAATTTTACAGGCAAGATTGTCATAGACGTTACGAACCCCCTTGACTTTTCAGCGGGCGCCCCGAAACTGGATGTCGCTTACCCTGATTCTGCCGGCGCTAGAATCCAGGGATGGCTGCCTCAGGCAAAAGTAGTCAAGGCATTCAACATAATAGCTGCCAGTTACATGACAAACCCTCATCTCGCAGAAGGCAAGCCTGACCTTTTCATAGCCGGGAACGATGGAGCTGCAAAAAAGACGGTAAGGGAAATAGCCATGAAGTTCGGCTGGGAAAACGTGCACGACATGGGCAGCATAGAACAGTCGTACCTCTTAGAAGCGTTAGCGATGCTCTGGATACGTTACGGCTTTCTTAACGACCACTGGACGCACGGATTCAAGCTTCTGAAGAAATGAAACTAACAGCAAAATTCAATAGCATGATTACGTGGATAAAGCAACAATAAACGTATACTTGGCCCATGCTTTTGTTATCGGATGCTTGTCTTGGCTTTTTTGCTGTTCCCTGCAAATAACTGCACTTAAAAATTATCTGTCTTTCCCGGTTTTCCCAAAGCTAACAGGAATTCTTTGTTCTTTTTTATTACTTCTTCCGTAGCTTCAACCCAGGAAAATTTCTTTTTAATTTAATCACCTAATAACTTCCTCTAATGTTCGGCTACCTTGCCTTACTTCAATTAAAAATTTTGCGCCTTCCTTTCTTTTTAAAGATGAAAGCCGTAGCAGATAGTCAATGAAATCTGTCATAGGTCTTCCATCAGGCAAATTGCAGGGTCCTACTTATGAATTTCTTTCAGAAAGGGGAATTAAGCTGCCAAATTACAGCCCTGAGCTTGGAATTAGAAATTACAGAATAGAAACAGCTGATGCTGTTTTTGTTATAGACACGTCCAGGGATCTTCCAAAGAGAGTTGCGACCGGAGATATCGATGCTGCAATTGCAGGCGAAAGCGAGATCCAAGAATTTTTAGGAGAAAGGGAAACTGCCAGAATCAATGGGGTTAGAAGCATTTTCTACGAAGCTTCTGAAGCATTTTATGTAAGACCACTGCCTCCTTACCTGACATGGAAGCTCGTAGTGCTTGTCAGGGAAGATGCAAGGGACAGGACATTTCATGACATGTTAAAAAGGCTAAATGCCAGGGACATGAGAACGCCGCTAATTTCCTGGACAGAATATCCTTATTCAGAAAGAAGGCTGCTGCAGGAGCTTATTCCTGACATGACTGTTGGAATGTATCCTTACTCCGACGGGGATGTAGTTATCATGGCGTCATCTGGGGCCACAGAATCGAAACTAAGAGCCGGCGACTCTAGTTTCGGCCTGGAAGTTGTTTCGTCCGGCAAGACAGCAGAGATCAACAGGCTAAGGCCATTCTCTGAAACGGAAAAAACCTACAGGTCTGTCGTGATGCAAGGTATAGGAACAAACAACGGTTTTGTGAAAGAGCTTGTCAAGCAGCTGGAAGAATGATTACACAACCACGCCTAAAATGCTGCCGATTCCGTAGCCTACCAGCGCAGCAGCCATGCCTATTGCTGTGAGTTCAATGCCGCTTTTTATCCAGTTCCCTACTGTGATTTTAGCCTTGACAGCACCAACCAAGAAAAGGAAGAGCACGGATACAATGATTGAAGCTGTTATGCCTTGTCCTATATCGAAGAGAGCAAAAGGTATGAGAGGTATGAGTGAGCCTAAGATTGCAGCAAAACCGACAATTGCTGCGCTCTTCAGGGGGTTTCCTCTCTGTTCCTTGTAAAGATGAAGTTCTTCGGCCATCATGGTTTTCAGCCAGACTTTATCGTTTGACGTTATCTTGTTTACAACAGCGTTCAGCAAATTTCCACGGAATCCTTTCTTGTAATAAATATCATGGATCTCCTTCTTCTCTTCGTCCGGCATCTCCCTCATTTCCCTTTTTTCCCTCTCAACCTCGCTTTTGTAGAAGTCTTCCTCTGCTTTTGTGGAGGTGTAAGCCACCGCCGCCATTGAAATGGATTCGCCGAACGTTGCTACAAGGCCTGCAATAAGCACGATTCTTATGTCATTCGTGGCTGTAGCGACCCCAAGTATTATTGCCAGAACATTGACAAGCCCGTCCTGCCCGCCTAGAATAAAATCCCTCAGGTATGAACCCCTTGAAATTTTGTGCGTCTCTCCAGCTACCATAGATAAATCTCGCAGTTGCAGCAATTTAAAACTTCTTGCGGACTACTTCACATTACTCAAATTTTTTATCGCCAGAGCAGCGATTGCGCCGAATAAAAAGCCGCCAATGTGCGCCCAGAAGGCGATGCCTGACCCGACGCCGCCCAGCAGGCTTGCAGCCCCGAAGATGAACTGCAGCACGAACCAGAAACCTATCATTACATAAGCCGGGACGGTGCCGGCATAAAAGTATGACGCTACATGAACGCGCACGTGCGGGAACATCACAAGATACGCCCCAAGCACCCCTGAGATTGCTCCGCTTGCGCCAATGGCAGGCACAGTAGAGCCGGCGTTTGTCAGGAAATGCAACGCAGTCGCTGCTGCGCCGCTTGCCAAGTAGAACACGATAAACTTCATTTTTCCGAGCCTGTCTTCTACATTGTCGCCGAATATGAAAAGAAACCACATATTGCCAAACAGGTGGTCCAGCCCGCCGTGCAGAAACATGGACGTGAAAACTGTAAGTAGCGCGGGGATTGCAGGCGTGAACCCGTATGTATTTATGATATTCTCGAAGTCCGTGAGGCTCCAGACAAAGATTATGACATTCATTGCTATGAGCACATATGTCACGTGCGCTATGTTCTTTGCGACGTTCTCGTCTTTATACGGAAACAACTGGCCTTTCATACTCAGGATACCATCTATCTTTATGGTGGAAGAAACCATTAAACCACCGGTATTACAAGTGGTTTCCTGATATCACAACCATCGTTTGAAAACGATGGTTGTTGATGTGCATCACGCATTCTGAAAATTACAGGATGACGGCCTTGGTGATATTCCTGAAGCCTAAGAAGCACTTCAGCACCAGCAGGCTCCGGGGAAAACATCGCATTTGCGATATGAACTGAATTGTCAGACTCCCTTAAGAACGGTTTTCCACCCTCGAAATCCAAACTATCTGGCAGACCATCAACAAATCTATGAAATGCATCAACATACTGGAAGCACAAATCCATTTCAGGTGGAAAATTGCCCTGCATATAACTGATGCTAATTCCTGTTTCAAATATCGCTTTCTTTGCTTCAGGTAGAATGGTTCTATATGCGGGATCTTCTAGAATCTTTCCATCATCAATCAAAAAATTAAGGTACATGCCGGCTCGGGATAAAGGGCCTCTCAAGCATTCAAACTGGTGTTCACGGGCTGCTTGACTGCCTTGTCGGGAGAGTTCATCATAGTATCTTTTGACATCGGTGTGGTCGAACCTGACAGGCACCCTCATGGTTTTTTAGTCATTTGAAATTTTAAATACTGGAATATACAATGAAGCATAAATATCTTCGGCCTAAAGGCCGAAGTATTTCTTGCATGAATTTAGAAGTTAGATAAGCGGTCTGAAGATCGTAGTATTAAACTAAATTCATAGCAATAAAAATGAGGTGATAAGATGGCACATGTTGTTGTTTCACAGGTTAAGGAAACAGTAAAGAAGCATGAGATGAATTGCGGAGGCGATTTCTGCGAAGCTCTTGATAAAAAGATAGAGCAGATGATTGCCGATGCTGTTGCACGCGCAAAAAGCAACGACCGCAAGACTGTAAGATCAGGAGACGTTTAGCTGCTGTTTCTTCTGTTCTGGCTCCTGTTTGCTTGATTTTGTTTTGTCAATATTTCTCCAAAGGACTGGCGCCTGCATTGCAGAGCTTGCAGAATCAATAAGAATAAAAATAATTAGAAAAAGATCCGATAAAAAAATGAAATCCTCTTCGTTATCTTTGACTAATTCAAGAGAGCATGACTCTCCTGAATTTCTCGAAGGATTTTAATTAAGATCCTTCGCAAAATGTGCTGGCTTTCTGAAGAAGTCAAAAATAAAACTTACTTTCCAGCTATCTTATGCTTTTTAATATATACCCAAAGTTTTTTTGTCATTTCGCTCGGTGGCAGATCCTCTTTTCCAAAGACTTCTTCCATGCTTTGATCGCAGCCTTTGAAGCAGATCTTGTATCCGCCGAAAGCTTTTTTTGCCATTCTTGAAACCTCCATTATTTGTGACTGCTAATAACTATCGTAAAAATAGCTTTTTAAACCATTTCTTTAAGCGATATTGCATATTTGCTATAATAACTAGCTATAGAACCAGCCTCAAGTCCTATCTTCTTGGCGGTGAACCCTGGCAGTTCTTGGCGTAATTATGAGCCATTCCTCGCCGACGCCGGCTATGTCTCCGTTCAACGAAGTGACAGCCGTCTTGATTCTGTTGACAGACTGCTTGAGTTCGTCCATGTTTGTGTCTTTCAGGTCCTTTATTTTTGCTATAACAATGTTGTTTGATTTTATCTGCCTTATTATGCGATCGCAAGAGGCATAAGAATCAATCTTGTCAACTATTATCGTTGACTGGTGGCCTGCAAATGCGGGCTCAGGCACTTCACCCATTTCGTCAGGCTCAAGCTCTTTTTTTTCCTGTTCTTTCTTGCCGAAAAGTCTTTCCATCAAACCCATTTTCTCATCTCCGCTATTTTCACTTAAAATCAAGCATCTGAAATTCTTAAAGCTATGGCATAGGTCAGGCTTAAATATCGGCAGGCAATAATAAACTAGCTGGCAATTTATACCTGAACATACCACCTATCTTTTAGGTGGTGGTATTTAGTGGTATGTTAGGTGTAAAAAACACTATGTAGATTAAGTGGCATCTTTTATAAATTCCAAGATGCCACTGGCTTAGTCAGTGGTTTTTCACATGGCAATAATAGTTAGAGAACGGTTGATGGGCAGGCCCAAGTGCATCATGTGCAGCGGCGACCTCGACAAAGCGACGCTTGGCAGCATATGCAACGCCTGCAAGGACAAGATGCACAAGTGATGAAATGGCCGGCAACAAGGAAATGAGAACAATGGGAGTAACAGGATTGTTACTGGGCGGCGTTTTCATATACGGTGGAGGCGGCGACTCCTTGAATTTCTTGAATGGTGTGGGTGCCGGATTAAGTGCTATGGGCTGTTCAGCGTTTTTATTACCCGAGATTGACAGGCTTGGGTATTACATATACCGGGAATCCAGAAAAAACTACCCGCGTTAGTGCCGGCATTTCATTCTTTTCTCGTCTTCATCCTTCTCTGTATCTTCTCTTTAAGTTTTGCAAGCTCATAGGGATAGTGGAATGTATATTCAACTGCATGTGTAAATCCTCTTGCCGGCTCTACAGCAACTGCTCGCCAGAAAACATAGCGCAAAGGCACGATTTCATGTTCCCTGGAATCCGGTTCTTTCACGCCTGCTAGGAAAACAAGCGATACTGCCCTCATCATGAAGGATATCAGAAAGATAATCTGGATGCCATAGAATCCCAGGAAGACAGCAGTTTCAAAATGCTGTACAATATACGCCCCCAACAACGCGCCGCCTACAACAGCAACGCCCCTGAGAAAACGGTGGTTTGCTATATATTGCGGCCTTTTTTCTGATGGCACGGCAGCAATAAGGAAATTGAATGATACAAGATCAAAACCTGCCCAGGCGAATGCTGAGAATGCGTTAGCCAGCAGGATATGTGCAGGCGCTGTGACAAAAAACCAGAAAAAAGGGATTAAACAGACCATTGCAGCCGTGAAAAATATTATGACGCGTTCCCCGTAACGGTCGTTCAGCTTGCCCCAGTATGGCTGGCATATGATTGAAACAAGGGCTTCAAAAGCGATCAGCAGCCCGAAGATCTCGTATGTGATTCCAAGGTCTTTCAGCATGTAAACAGTGAAAAATGGCGCTGCAATGTGAACTGCAAAATTCATTGCCATGATGAACAGTGTAAATAGTGCAAAATTCTTGTTGATGCGAAGGCTTGTCACAAGTTCTTTTCTGTTGAAAGTTACGCTGTGTTTGTAGTGGAATACGGTTCTCAGCGGCGGTTCATACATCTTCACGAAGAATATTATGCCAAAGAGGCCAATCGCTGTGGATATTGCGAATATGAGCGAAAACCCCAATAACGAAAGAAAGCTTCCAGCCACAAGCGTGGCAAGAAGGCCGCTGAACCCTGCTATCATGTTCCTTCTTCCAAGATAACGGCCGCGGATATTCTCAGGCACGATATCACCCATCAGGCTTGTCCACGCAGGACCATTGAGGGACGCAAGGAAAGTTATGATTCCAGTGAGAAGTATCAGGATCTGAACTGAATTCTGAAGAAAAATAAACGGCAAGAGAATTACAGGAATCCAGAAGGCTCTTGATGAGATCCATGACAACAGCCATATGGCTTTCCGGCTCGTGTATTGCGTCAGCAAAGCCCCCGGTATCTGGGCGGTTGTCTCGGCCAGGTTTTTCACGGAAGCAAGCAGACCTATTTCAGGGCTTGTGGCTCCAAGTGAAAGTGCAAAAGGCGTCAGGTAGCTGTTTGCAACAGAGTTAGAAACAGAAGTTATTGCCCCTTCTGCGGTGGAATATTGCAATGTCTTCTTGATTCTTTTATCTTCTTGCTGGTTTCTTGGTTTCGTCCTCAGATAGCCTTCTACAAGAACCTCTCTTTCCTGTTTTGAGATTTTTCGCATAAAGGCACCAAGGCTGTCAGATACAGGCTTTCTGCAATTCTCGAAATCCAAAGGATTTCGGAATCTCAGAGAAACTTCGTTTCTCTGAAATATTCCATTAAAAAACAAACTATTTCCATGCGGACAAACGTTTAAAACCATTTTAGCCCATATTTACTTATGGCAAAAGCCAACTTACTTGTAACGTATGATCCAACACACCCGGGCAAAGCAAAAGATGAAGTAAAAGCACTCCTCGGGGAAACTGGCGAGGATCCGGAATTTCTCCAGTCAGATATTGAAGGAATTTTTCTTATTCGCATAGAGGAACCAAAGAAGACCGTAAAAAAGCTGGTTGAAATATGCAGCGGTGAGCCGGACAAATTTGGCTATACATTCAGGTGGATTCCTGTTGACAAGTGGTCTTCTTCAGACATTGGCGATATGTCAGCCGAAATCAGGAACCTTGAAGATAAGATTGATGACAATGAGAAATGGAAGCTCGACCTGACAAAAAGAAAATACGACAAATACTCGACTACGGACTTGATCATGAGCCTGACAGAGAACATAGGCAAGCCGAACGTGGACCTGAAGAAACCTGACAAAATAGTAAAGGTTGATATCATCGGCGAGCAGGCAGCTATATCGCTCCTTAATGCAGGCGAATATTTAGACGTCCAGAAAATGAAATCCCATTTATAACCACTGACTAATTCGAGGAAAGCTTCGCTTTCCTGAATTTCTTTCAGATTCATTGCGTTTCATCTGCTGTGTAATCCTAAATCAAACAAAGTTTGATTTGGATTTCTCAAAGGACTTTGAAGAAATCCTTTGCAGAAAAGACAGCAGTTTTCAATGAATCTGAAATCAAGAAATAGCCGGGCGGTTCCTTAGAATATCTATACGCGGTTCTTTATCCATGCCACGTCTCCCCGGAGATCGTCCACGCGTTTTTCTTCATGAGCCATGCAATCAATCCCTTCCTTGCCCTTCTGCTCGGCATGCATGTACATGGCAATCCTGCTGCCGGCTTCGGTGTCATCAATCTGGGCGTTCCACCTGAGACGTATTTCGCGGCCAGTCGTGTACATTTCCCTGAGAAGATGCGTGCATCCGGTAGCGGGATTTCGTGAAATGTAGTCGGATACCAGGCCGATAGTTCTGGAATCCTGCTTGGGCATCACGACAAACCATCTGGACTTGATTTTTTTAATGTCCGACTCCAGCTCATTGAATTTTTGCCAGTAAGACATCACAAGCTTCTCGGTTCCCTCATAGAGCACCCCGAGGGCATGCTTGTGTGCCGCCAGTTCTGCGTAGTAGTCGCGCGTTTCCTGGGCGGCGGGCGCGAAAGGAAGCAACGCCAATGCTGCGGCCGCCATATACCTCCCGAATCTCATGACTTTATTGGATCATCATATCTTCTTTAATACCAGCACCTAAAGGTGATTGGTTTGTTTGAAGATGTGATCCTGTCGACATTGCATTTCATATGCTGCCTAAAGGCAGCAGTTTCCAATGTCGACAGGATGATATTATTTAAGAATCTTCTTCGTTGTCCTGAAATGCATCTTTGCAATCGCAGATAATCCTTCTATTCCGTAGTTCTGAATTATATGTTTGGCTGCTTCTTCAACGTGTGTAGCACCTTTAGGCAAAACATATCCTATTTCCCTTGACAAAGCTCGCAATGTTTGCAAGAATTCAGCACGGGCAAGAACTGAGGCTGCTGCAACTGCAATATCGCTTTCAGCCTTTATCATCTGCAAAATCTTGACTTTCCTGCCTTTTTCCATCAAAGCGTCTTCTAGGAATTTTTCATCTCCGAATTTGTCGGTTATAATGAATTCGGGCTTTAATGGCGTTGAAAGCAGATTCTCTATTGATCTTGCAAACGCCCATGCCAAAATTGTATTGAGGTTATTAAATTTCTTATAAAGCGAGTTGTATTTTTCCGGGGAAATCTTTACAATGTCATATTTGCATATTTTCTTTATTTCTTTTGCAAGTTTCAAAGCAGTTGAATCGATAAGGAGTTTTGAATCCTTTACTTTCAATTCTTTTAATTTCTTTTCCATTGTATCATCCACGTATACTGCAGCCACGACAAGATAGCCGAAGTAATCGCCCTTGCCTGATTCGTCCACGCCTATATGTGACATATCATAACACCTATCAGAATTTTGTTGTTTGAACCTTATCAAGTTTTATATGCGATCTAGTTAAAAGTTAGATATGTTCCTGATTGACATTATTTTCGGCAAGAAAAAAATTTATCGGCTGCGGAAGAGCTACGACCGCACAAGGGAAAAAGCCGACAAGATCAGGGGCAGGGATTTCAGGCTGCCTGTGCTTCGCATGCTTGATCAGGCCGAACCAACGCTGGTGCTGCTGGAGGAGCACAAGATTTCCCGCTTCGAGAAGGCGCGAATGATAAAGTATGTCGAGGCAGGGATAAGGGAAGCAAAGAAGATGATGGACGAAGAAAAGGCCGTTAAAATCTAAGAATTCCACTGTATTTACACAGCGGTGTGGAATTCTTCCAAGATCGAAGAGTCTGCAACGCTGCAGCAATTGGCTGAAAACCTTTATATTAGTCCAGAGTCCTAATGATTATCTATGAAGTTGTCAATAGGCCGTTGTTCTGTCTGCAGTAAGATACGCCTAGTCGACAGGTCTTCCGAGAAGCAGGTTTGCTTCGCATGCAAGCAAAAGACGAAAGTTAAGCACAGGATTTCTGCCTGATTCTCGTATGATATTCTTGGCATGAGGGCAATAGAAAGCTTTTTAAATCTTATTGTTACCTATAAATAGTAACATTCAATTGTGTGATATTATGCCAGGAATTGCCCAAAAGATCGGCCTTGCAGGCGCCCTGATAGGCGCGCTGTTTGCTTCGGACATAGCCAAGCCAACCGATGCAGAAGCCAGAGGCGGATACGGCGGTTCTTTCTCATTTAGCGCCTGCATAGGCTGCGGCTTCCCCGGATTTTATGCTCCTTTTGTTCCTATAAGATACGTCCAGCCTGCTGTCGTTAGTGTTCCATATTATGTTCCTACTTATCCGGCTGTAGGTGCTTATGTTGTTGGTTCTCCTGCGTATGTAGCTGGCCAGCCTGGCACTGCCAGCGCTTCTGCAGCAGCAAGCGCAACTTCTCAAGCTGATCTGGACAGACTAGAAAGAATCAGGAAAGAAGCCCGCGACGAAGGAAAAGAAGTCGGAAGGCTTCAGACAACTGTAGAATACCAAGGAAAGCAAATAGAAGAGCTTAAACAGCAGCTTGCAAGAACTCCTGCGCAAGCACCTGTGCAGCCACCAGTTCAAACACCTACACCGGCTCCTGCTCAACCATCAGCACCTCCAACTTATACTTTACCAAGGGCAAACAGGGCAGGAGAAATACAAGGGCAAGACTGGGCTTATGCTGAAGCGGCCGGTAACCTTCTAATAAGGGTTCTAGGCCCGGGAACAATGCATGGCCAAAGATTTGCCACACGAGACAGGAAAGAAACAACTTGTTTTTATGATGCAATCCGCCGGGAACAAAGACCAATATCTGATCCTAAAGCGCCTGTAAAATGGAAATATTGGGCAGTGGTTGTTGGAAAAGAAACCAAAGAATGTGAATCTAAAAGAAAAGTTGTCTTAGAAAAAAACCCGGCGCTTGATGTAGCTGTATTTGAATTCAATCTTGCTGATATTAATGTTGGCGATTATCAGACTGCCAGAAAAGCCACAGAGGCTTGGGTAGATAATAACAAAATCCCAAGAATGAATGAAGCTAAAGCGCCTCTTTTAGCCAGATGACAGCTAATCATACTTCTCGACGTGAATTCTTGTTTTCGGGAAGCCTTTCTGCATCATTATTTCCTTGGCGTGGTCTACCATCTTTGGCGGGCCGCAAATGTACGTGTCCTCCAGCTCTTTGCCGCCTGTGAAGTCAAATCCTTCCAGGAGTTTCTGCACATAGCCCGGATTCGGCCCTTCTCTTGATGCTATCGTCAGCATGCCAAGGTTCTCCATGTTTGCAGCAAGTTCCTTCAGTTCCTCAGAATAATAGTGCTGGTTGCCGTTCCTGTACCCGTAAAAGAGCCTCAGGGGAATTTTCGCCTGGCTGAGCGCAAGGTCTCTTATCATGCCCATGATGGGTGCTATGCCTGTACCTGCTGCTATCAGGTTTATCGCTTCCGGATTTTCACGAAGCACGAAGCCGCCATAAGGGCCTTTCACATTCATTTTTCCTCCTGCTTGCACATTCTCGTTCATGAAATGCGTGAAGCTGGGAGGCTCCTTGATTGAGATGCAGAGTTCTATATCGTCCTGCAGGGGTGATGAACAGATTGAATATGCGCGCCACAGCTGCTTGTTTCTGTTTTCTCCGGGCTCATAGCCGTGTATTGTGATCATGGCAAACTGCCCGGCTTTGAAAGAAAAATATTCCGGCTTCTCAAGCCTTATTATCCGGGCAATTATCCGTCCATCCTGAACAAAGTTTTCAATATCCAGGACTTCCGACTCGAATTCCCATATTTGCAGCACGCGAAAATCACCAACATTTTCAAAAACCAGAGGGTTTTGAATATACAGAAAGCTTTGCTTTCTGAATGAAATCCCTTATGCAACCACCACATGAATGTGGTGGTTTCTTTGAGGATTTCTTTCGCTATCGTGTTCATCTACTGG
>Ga0209541_10013273_pt1 | contig 12619 bp, 12 predicted proteins | sample RifCSPlowO2_01_FD_184027 | JGI IMG/M metagenome (GOLD analysis project Ga0209541, IMG submission 184027) | Groundwater microbial communities from Rifle, Colorado - Rifle CSP2_plank lowO2_0.1 (SPAdes) (version 2) | ecosystem: Environmental > Aquatic > Deep subsurface > Groundwater | place...
GCGGATGCAGAAGTTTGTTCGCACGCTCTTTCGTGCGTGCGAGAATCTCTTCTGCAATTGTTCGGCCATCAACGATCATGCGAGTTTAAATTCTTTTTTCAATTCTGCGATTCCCTCTTCAAGCGTGATGGTTGGTTCCCAGCCGAGAAGTTCTTTCGCTTTCTGATTATCCGCTTGGGAGTCATGCGCTTCGATGCGCGGGGGGAGCGTTATGCGCTCGCCGCCAAAAAGCGCCGCGAGTTCATTCACCGACCGATTCTTGCCCGTGCCGATATTAATGACCTCTCCCTTCCCCACCTTCTTGCTCGAAGCCGCGAGCATGGTTGCTCGCACAATATCACGTACATGGGTGAAGTCGCGTGTCTGCGTCCCGTCGCCGACGATGGTCAGGGGCTCTCCATTCTTACGCTGTTTGAGAAATTTACCAATCGCGAGTGCGTAGGGTCCCTCTGGGTCGATCCCCGACCCGTACACATTGAAATAGCGGAGTGAGACGCCCGGCAGGCCATACACCTCAGTGAACATGCGCACATAGAGTTCGCCTATATATTTTTGAAGCCCGTACGGATTTGCGGGCATAGCCCTCAAATCTTCAGAAAGGGGGAGCGTCTCTTGGTTCCCATACGCTGAGGCCGACGCGGCATAAACCACGCGCTTGACCTTTGCGTCTTTCGCCACAACGAGTACAGATAGGGTTCCGTCTACGTTTGCATGGTGCGATTCGAGAGGGTGTTCAATAGAGAACGGGACACGTGGCAAAGCCGCGAGATGAAAAACAACTTCCGCGCCTTCGAAGATCGGTGCGAGTGCGGCGGTGTTGCATACATCTTGTTTGAAAAACTCCACCTCGCGCGGTACACGTTCGCGTTTACCGTTTAAAAGGTCGTCAACCACTCGCACCGTGTAGTCGCCAGCAAGAAGCGCTTCGACAAGATGCGAGCCGATAAACCCTGCCCCGCCGGTGACTACAGCGACCTTTTTCATGTCCCTGAAAGCGAGAGGAGCGCGCGCAAAGTCTTAAGCGTGATCGCGAGGTCGAGGCCGAAGGAGCGGCGCTTGAGGTAGTAGAGGTCGAAGGAGAGTTTGCGCCTTGTTTTTTCAATATCAGCCGCTCCGCGAGGCACATTGTAATCGTGGATCTGCGCCCAACCAGAGAGGCCGGGCGCAATCAGGTGCCGTAGGTGGTAAAAGGGTATTTCGCGCTCGTATACCTCGGCGATCTTGGGGAGCTCGGGCCTAGGGCCGATGAAGGAGAGCTCACCCTTGAGGACATTCCACAATTGAGGCAGTTCATCGATACGCGTTTTGCGCAGTAGTCTCCCGAAAAGCGTCACGCGATTTTTCTTTTGGAGCTCTGGGTCCCCATGGTCGTCAAAGAGCATGGTACGGAGCTTGTACACCCTGAAGTGCCCTCCCCCTCTCCCGATACGCTCATGCCGAATAAAAGCCGAACCGTCCGTAAGAGAGAGCACGAGCGCGGCAAGCACGATAAGGGGGATGGCGAGGAGAAAGCCCGCGAGGGCGAGGGCGAGGTCGGTACCGCGCTTCACAAGGTCGTAGAGCGAGCGTCGGCGCGGCAGCGATTCGAGTAGGCGCTCGATGCCGACATGATCAAGGGGGACTCGATTGAAGATGTCTTCGTAAAACGAGACGAAATCGATGAAGGTCGTGCCTTTGGTCATGAGAGGGTAGAGGCGCGGCAAATCGCGCGTGACCCTCGGGTCGCGCGTATCGAGCACTATCGTCCGTACGCCCCCTGCAACTGCCTTGTATACCGCATCGGCAACCTCGTGATCTCCTGCGCGCGCCGTATCGAGATAGCTCGTAAAACGGATCCGGTAGAGATCATTCTCGGTCACCTCTTCAAGGAGCTCGGCGACTGCTCTTCCCGCACCAATGAGGAGAGCCGAAGCGCGTGCGGTCGTTGTGCGCTCGCGGTTCATCCGATAAAACCGCCAGAGCGAAACCGCGACCACTGAAATCACAAGATAGAGCACGAGGATCGTCTTCGGCGCAATCGTGAGGGGGAGCGCAAAAAAGATGAGCGCCGCGATCACGATGTTCGCAAGCTGGGCCCCAAAAATGCGCATGCTCATCACGCGACGGATCGGCCTGGTCTGCTTTTCATAAAGTCCTGCAGTGTAAAAGACGACCAGCGAAATCACAAAGATAGGTATGAAGGGGAGGATATTGATCAGCCAGTAACGAAGTTCGGGTATCTCAAGGTTACGGAGGAGTAAGGCCGCAAGGAGCGAGAGAAAGAGGAGCAAAAAATCACCGATAAGGAGAATCGCCGTCTCGCGGCGCGAGAATGCCATAGATGCGGATATTATAACGAATAATTCTGTTGTACAGTTGCACCATGTCCGAGGTCGGTCGCAAGAAAATTCTCTATGTCATCACCAAGTCAAACTGGGGCGGCGCTCAGACGTATGTCTATACCCTTGCGACATATTTTAAAAAAGAAGGATCTCGGGTTGCGGTCGCGTTGGGGGGCACGGGCCAAGCTAGAGCTAACGCGGGGCTACTTGCAGAGAAACTTGCTGACGCAGACATTCAAACAATTTTCGTGCAGAACTTTATGCGAAACATTTCTCTATTGCGCGAATGCAAAGCTTTTTTTGAATTGGTGAGGATTTTTAAGAAAGAAGCCCCTGACATTGTTCACCTTAACAGTTCTAAAGCCGGGGGAATCGGGGCTCTCGCTGGCCGCATCGCTGGAGTGCAGAAGGTCGTGTTTACCTCGCATGGCCTCGCGTATGACGAGGACAAAGACCCGCTCACTCGCCTCTTCAGATGGCTCGCGACATGGCTCACCTTCATGTTCGCCCATCAGGTTATCCTTATCTCAAAAGACACCTTCGAACGCGCGCGCCGCATGCCCCTCTGCGGCCGTAAAGTGCACCTGGTCTACAACGGCACCCCGCCCATCGAGTTTTCGACCCGCGAGGAGGCGCGCGCGGCCCTATGCAAAGAGGCGCGCGATGAGTTTTGGGTAGGCACGATAGGCGAGCTTACGCGCAACAAAGGGCTCTCCTACCTAATCGACGCCGCCGCTATCCTCAAGAAGCGCGGGCTTCCCTTCACGCTCTGCATCATCGGCGAGGGGGAGGACCGCGCGGCCTTGGCGACCTCGATTGCAAAAAACGACCTTGAACAGCAGGTGCGTCTTCTCGGTTTCGTGCCGCACGCCGCGGCCCGTCTCAAGGCCTTCGACATCTTCACCCTCACCTCGATCAAAGAGGGTCTCCCTTATGTGCTCCTTGAGGCGGGAGCAGCTGGTTGCGCCGTCGTCGCGAGCCGCATCCCGGGTGCGACCGACATCGTCGACCGCGAGACCGGCATCTTAGTTGAGCCGAGAGATCCTGCGGCGATCGCAGACGCTATCGAAACTCTCATGCGCGACCCGCGCTATCGCCAGAGTATGCGTGAGAAATTGCGCGCGCGAGTGAACGAACGATTCTCGACACAGAAAATGGCGCAAGGGATAGCCGAAGTCTATCTCATTTAACCGCCGAGGTACTCATTCTCGACGGCTGAAGTGCGCGGCGCACCTCGACCGAAACGTGCGAGCGAGGTCACGATCCCGAGCGCCAAAAACTCCATGACAAGGTGCGATCCGCCGCTCGACATGAAGGGTATCGTCGTCCCGGTCACTGGCAAAAGCCCGACATTGATGCCGGCGTGTATCGTCACGTGCGCCGCAAAAAGTATCAGAACGCCAAGCGTGAAAAAGGCATCGAAGTTCGTCGAGGCGATGCGCGCAATTTGCCCCAGCCGCCATAAAAGAAGGCCGTAGAGGAGAAGAAGAAAAACCACTCCAACAAAGCCCCACTCCTCGGCAAAGGCCGCAAAGATAAAATCGGTCTGATACTCCGGTAAAAAGCGGAGCTTACTTTGCGTCCCGTAACCGATGCCTTTGCCGAAGAGCTGCCCCGAGCCGATCGCAATGCGCGCCTGGTAGGCGTTGTAGCCGGCGCCCTGAATATCACCGGCGGGGTTCACGAACGCGAGGATACGCTCGCGCTGATACTCTTGAAGGCCCTCGAACCACAGGCCCGCGATCGCGACAACAAAGATGGCGGCGAGAAAGGCGAGGTGTTTTTTTGAAATACCTGAAATGAGCATCATGCCAAGCCACAGCGCCCCGAGGATGAGCGCAGTGCCAAGATCGGGCTCGACAAGGACAAGGAGCGTGAGGGCCAGCGCGTAGACGCCCGAGACAAGGATGTGGCGGACATTCTGTATCTCGATGTGCCGTCGCGAGAGGTACTTCGCAAGGAGCGCTACGAGCGCGAGTTTTGCGAAATCAGCTGGCTGAAAAGAGACGGGACCAAAAGTAAACCACGCCCGCGCTCCCATCACCGGCTCAGCAAAAAATAGGAGTGCGACGAGGAGCACGAACGCGCACCCGTAGGCCGCCATCACGACCGGCATGCCGCGGATAAAACGCATATCGAGCGATGCGGCGACAATGTACACTCCTATCCCGAGAGCGAGCCATACGAGCTGACGCGAAGCAAGCGACTCGCCTGCTCCGAAAGTGCTCATGGTGAGGATACCGAGGAGCGCGATGGCAACGGCAGAGAGGAGGAGCCGCCAATCGAAGGTAAGGTGCTGCTCTCGTTCGCTAAGCGTCATGAGGGGAGCACCGGCAGGGGCATCACCTCGATGCGCGCCGGGGGCAAACCGAACGGCTGCCCCCACGTGAAGGTCGCAGTGACGCTCCCCTGCGGGGGGATCGTTTTGAGGAGGGTTTGCGACGCCGCGATCACATTGTCGCTCGCGTCATACACGACCCCCACTGCGATGATATCGGTCATGGGAACAAAGGTGGGGTTTGAAAGAGTCGCGGTCACGCGGGGAGCGCCCTCTGTCCCCCCGACGGCTGGGCTTGCCACCTTGGGAAGTGTAAGGGTGCCCTTAAAGGTGAACCAGGTGACTTTGCTCGGGTCGATAGTGAGAAAGGCCTGCGCACCCGCGACATTGCCGGTGAAGAACGCCGGTACATAGACCGGGACGCTCCGAAACGGCGGCAGATCGAGCGTGCCGGTAGCTTGCTTAAGGATAGTGCGGTCGGCCGCGTACAAGGTGAGCGTGTAGGGAGTACGACGTGCTGCAGCGCCCGTGTTCGGGTTATCGACATAGGCGATGACATCAACGCGATTCGGTGCGGGGAAGAGTGCTTTGGTAAAACGCACTACGGGCGCTTGTTGGAGCGCCGTGCAGAGGAGGCTGCAGGGGCCGCCGCAATCAACGCCCTGCTCGCCCTGATTTTGCGTGCGGTCGGTGCACGAAGGTGCTTGATACAAGGTCGGTACCAAAATGAGCGCGAGCACAAAAATAATCAACGCGGCTCCGATAGCCGTAATCACAAATCGCCGCCTCGAGGCCCAATTCATGTGTGCAGTATAAACGAAAAACGCGCGCAGAGTGTTGGCGGCTAGCTACTCTCCCCACCGGTGAAGGTAAGTACCATCGCCGCTAAGAGGCTTGACTGCCGTGTTCGGAATGGGAACGGGTATAACCCTCCCGCCAAACCACCAACACTCTGCGCGCGTTTTTCTAAACCCTCTTGGGTCGGACAAATATTTGCAAAGCAAATGTTTTAGTCGCGCGACAAAATAAATACGCAAAAAGTATGTTCAGTGCATCTATGATTGTGCTGTTCAGAGTTCCGCACAAGAGATATCGGCGTATTAGTACTCCTCTGCTCAATGCCTTGCGGCACTTTCACATAGAGCCTATCAACCTCGTAATCTTCGAGGGGCCTCATAACGATTACTTATCTTGGAGCGCGTTTCCCGCTTAGATGCTTTCAGCGGTTATCGCAACCCGACTTAGCTACGGGGCGGTGCCGTTGGCACGACAGCCCCCAGACCATAGGTCAGTTCATCCCGGTCCTCTCGTACTAGGGACGACCCTCCTCAATAATCAACGCCTGTAGGAGATAGGAGACCAACCTGTCTCACGACGGTTTGAACCCAGCTCGCGTACCTTTTTAATTGGCGAACAGCCAAACGCTTCGGACCTGCTCCAGCCCGGCGCTAAGGTGAGCCGACCACTTTTATATACATTTCCTTATATAGTTCCCGTATTACTACGGGCGCAGACTATACCATATGCAAGATTACCGTTCTTACATATCAGCGTCTTATAGCGGCAATTCGCACATTCCGCTATCTTCACCTCCACGTTTTCACGCTTCGGATCCAGTCGTTACGGGGTTAATGAGAACCTATCTTATACATCATGCTGGGCACGATGTACGGGTAAATAGTTCGTACGAGCTTTTGAGTCTCGCTTTTGTTGCAATACATTCGATATCCTTTGTCTCTATCTTTGTGATATCCAATGCGCACATTGAAATTTCTTTCAAGCGCTTCTTTCAACAAATGAATTTCTGACAGTTGAAATGAGTAGGTGCTGATATCGATACATCCTCTCGAATAGCTCCCGTCGTCCATAATCCAGACAGCGAGCGCAAATGCATCAAGATGAGTCGCAATATCACTCGGTACAATCTTTCTTCCTACACGATATCCATCACGCGTATAGAAGTAATTGTAGATTTCTGTGAGAATCGGGTGGCGTATGGTTCGAAACCACCATGACTTTGCATACGCACTCCCTTGTGGGTCGTAGCGCATGCTTATCTTTGGCTCCGTAAACACCCAATTCGTTAGAATGTCATACTTCCAAAAAACATATTCTTTTTGTTGTAAACCCTGTTCTGCCTTGAAGTTGGCATTGACGCCTTTCTTCCCGACTCGCATGGTTCCATCGCCAAGCAATGATCCAATTATGAATGACCGCTGTAACGGCGAAAGCGTTATGTCTTTTTTAAGTTGAGACCATTTCTTCTGCCAGTGTTTGTTCTCACAACTTCCCACGGGGTTGACCATACATTCTTATTGTACCGCGAAGTACACGGTGCATGGCTTTCTCCGTTATGAGCTGATTTTATTTCCTCGACATCCGGCTTGGTTTATCGAGGTGCCGAACACCGCCGTCGCTATGGACGCTTGGGCGGTACCAGCCTGTTATCCCTAGGGTAACTTTTATCCGTTAATCTCTGGCCGCGTCTAAGGCGGCGCATCGGTTCACTAGATCCTGCTTTCGCATCTGCTCGACTAGTATGTCTCGCAGTTAAGCCAGCTTTTACTCTTACGCTATCGGCACGGTTTCCATTCGCGCCTAGCTGACCTTGATGAACTCCTCCGTTACTCTTTAGGCTTGATGTTCTCCACTTTGTAAGCAAGCGACGGCACTTCAGTAAGTATCGGCCGAACAAATTGCTCAATGATGAGCGAACTTGCGTAGGGCAGATACAGTCGGAATGAACCATTGCGTTGCTTGTGCAGGGCGGCTTCGATACCGAAGTGTCGAAGTGCCTCTTGCACTAGAACAAGATCTTTCTTTGTATATCCGAGTGAATGTATCACGAGCGAGCGGTGCTTGGATGATTTTGCTGAACCATCGTCAAGAAACCAAATCGCAAGTGATAGCGAGCTCATCAATTTCTTGATAAGCGGTGGGATTCGCTTCTTTCCGCTTTGATAGAATTGTGCACCATAAAATCGAAGTGCTGGATGACTCACGGTTGTGAATCCATACACCACTTTTTCTCTTTTGTGCTTTTCATACCAACCAGACAGAATCCATTCTTGAAATTCATGCGCGAGCCACTCAAGGTATTCGCGCTGGGCGGAGCCGTGTTCGACTTTAAGTCGATACGTCCTGCCGCCGTTTTGAGTCTCAAGATGCCCGTCGCCGAGCAAAAGCCCGACGATCAATTCTCGCTGTCGTTTGGATAACGTAAGATCTTTCTTTTTCTCACGAATTTCTTTCGTGTTCATGGATGTGTAGTTATTGCTACACCTTCGTATCGCTACGAAGATCGGACTATATCTTCATCGTCTTTCGACGAGTCTGGCATGTAGTCTCTGAGGGTTCTGCTCAAGAACTGAAAGATGGGGAGGAGCGAGTCCTCCCAAAAATGGATATTCCATCTTCCAGTTCTCGAACAAGCTTCCCTGCTGATTGTCCGCACTTCAAGATTTTCACTACTCGCTTACGCGAATGAGTACTTGAAGATCCTCGGATGTTCCAGCATTTGGCCAAATTGCTTACGCAGATTTCTCCACGCAGTCCCCCTTATTTTAATTCTCCATTTTTAAGACATTGGTCGGACGGGCGCTGCTATTCGAGGATAGCGCCCCACCAAAACTACCCGCCACGCACGGTCCCCCTGTGGATCCCACAGAGGTTAGACCGTACACGAGACAAGAAGGGTATTTCACTGACGAGTCCATGCCACCCGAAAGCGGCACTTCAACCTCTCCCCTCTATGCTACGCATGTATCACGTACGGCCAATACGAAGCTGTAGTAAAGCTCCTAGGGTCTTTTCGTCTACCTACAGGTATCCGGCATCTTCACCGGAAGTGCATTTTCACCGAGCGAGTCCTCGAGACAGTTCCCCAGTCATTACGCCATTCGTGCACGTCGGAATTTCATGTTCTCCCCGTATTTCTACGGGCACTGACTATATCTTCATCTGATAACGGGCGCGAGCTAAAATCTCATCGCGTTTATATTTTCTCATCCCGCTCGGATTCATTTTGAATGCGAGTCGGGTGATTTCTTTCAATCCATTCAGCGTTGTATGCCTTCCCTTATCCATAAGGAGGCAGACTTGCTTGAATAGTTTGAAGTCTTTGGACTTTCCTGACCGTAACGGATAGTTCTCGAAATGCGGAATGACTTTGGTAAGAAGATCGTTGAGGGAACGGACTTCGTATTTCAAAGTCCGGTCTTTCGCATCTCTTCTCATGAATCCACATCCGAACTTCTTGTGCATGAGAAACAACACTTCAGCTCGGTCGTGGTTTTGGGCCACACAAAAGCTTGGTTTTGTCTCCCATCCAATCAAGAATTTGTCGCGCTTGGAGAAGGATACTGAAAAGCATCCTTCTCCGTCAGAAAAACCTGAAATATATTCGTTGAGATTCCGCACATTCGTCTTCAGCGTTGGCGTATTATGGCGTCTCATCGTATTGCTACATGATACACCATCTTGGTCGCCAATGGACATTGGCGACCAAAGTCGATACGGGGTCAATCCTTCGATTTCTCTCAGGACGACTTCCCACGGTATTCTCCTGCCTTCATCGCATCGATTTGGGCGACGCTCCAGCGAGGACTCCACCGTTATAGCCAATTTTGCTTCCAGAATCGCTTCTGGAACGGGCATCTTCCATACCCGACAAGGAATTGCGCTATCCGTTCCTTTCAACGGAGTACTCTGTCTTCACCCTGCGTAGCTTTACGCGAAACAGGGGCACGACGTTTGGTATCTGAGGGTTCTCGCGCGCTTCGAAGCACACGAGTCTTCCCTGCTGATTGCGATTACGAATCGCTTCCCAGCATATAGTCATGTTTATTTTAGGACCCATCATGCATTACTACATGACGAGGCAGCATTCTGCGTAATTACCAAAATCTTTTCTACAATCGTCCTAGTCCTGCCGGGTTCGATCCGAGGATCAAACCCAACACCTTAGGACGATTATAGTTATCGCCGACATTCACCGGGGCTTACACAGTCCAGCTCATTTCTTGCGAAATGAACCCACCGTGGTTGACCTTCCGGCATTGGTCAGGCGTCACCCCCTATACCTCCTCTTACGAGTTCGCAGGGAGCTGTGTTTTTGGTAAACAGTTGCCAGGGAAACTTTCACTGCGGCCCCGCCTTGCGGCGGGGCAGGCCTTATCGCTAACTTACGGCCGCTTTTTTGCCGAGTTCCTTGAGGACATCTCACTCGTTCGTCTTGCTCTACTCGAGCTGACCACCTGTGTCGGTTTGCGGTACGGACAGAGTTAAGTTGAATACTAGAAGTTTTTCTTGAGACCGCGCTTTATGCTCTCTCTCCCTCCGTAGAAGAAAATTGCGTTAATGCTTGGGATCCCGCCTTTCGGCGGAGCGCTGCGGATTTGCCTACAGCGCGCCCTCACACCAATAACCGAGATCCAATCCCCGGCAGCATATACAGCAGTCCGTCACTCCATCGCCCTAACTCTGGTCACGGAATATTGACCGTGTGTCCATCGGGTGCGGTTTTCACCATCCCCTTAGGCCCGACTAACCCTTAGCTGATTACCATGGCTAAGGAAACCTTGGTCTTTCGACGTGCGGGGTTCTCACCCGCATTGTGGTTACTTGTACCGGCATTCTCACTTCGTAGCGCTCCAGCATGGGTTACCCCTTTACCTTCAGCGCACTACGAACGCTCTCCTACCACGAGCACATAATAAATTATGTGCTCATCCGCAGTTTCGGCACGACATTTAACCCCGATTATCTTCGGCGCACGGACTCTCGATGAGTGAGCTGTTACGCTTTCTTTGAATGGTGGCTGCTTCTAAGCCAACATCCTCACTGTCTATGAGTCCGCACTTCCTTGTGATGTACTGAATGTCGATTTTGGGGCCTTAACTGGCGATCTAGGCTCTTCCCTTCTCGATCGATGGAGCTTCGCCCCCACCTTCTAACTGCCGCGCAGGTGTCTGGCATTCGGAGGTTGATAGGGACCACGAGATTTCTCCCTGTTGGTCCCTTCCAGTGCTCTACCTCCAGACACATATATCGCGACGCCAGCCCAAAAGCTGTTTCGGAGAGAACCAGCTATTCCCAGATTCGATTAGCTTTTCACTCCTTGCCACAAGTCATCCCAATGCGTTGTACAACATATGAGTTCGGGCCTCCCGCCTCCTTTCGGAGACGTTCACCCTGCTCATGGCAAGCTCATCTGGCTTCGGGTCGTATGTATGCTACAAACGCGCTTATCACACTCGGTTTCCCTATAAGCTCCGCCCCGGAGGGGCTTAGCTCACGCAACATACACACACTCGCCGGCTCATTCTTCAATAGGCATGCGGCAACGGAATAAATCCGCCGCCACCCTTTGTAAGTACGCGGTTTCAGTTCTATTTCACTCCCCTCTCGGGGTTCTTTTCACCTTTCCCTCACGGTACTTGTTCGCTATCGGTCGTAGGACATATGTAGCCTTGCCAGTTAGTCCTGGCAGATTCGCTCGAGCTATTCGTGTCTCGAGCTACTCAAGAACAGTGACACAAGAGGCGATTTGTTTTCGGATACGGGGCCATTACCCTCTGGGGCTCCGCTTTCCAGCAGATTCTCCTAACGCATCGCTTCGTAACTCCTGTCGTGTAAACACGATATCACTGCCTTACAACCCCGAGCACGTACTTGCGTACATGCTTGGTTTGGGCTCCTCCCTTTTCGCTCGCCGCTACTTGGGGAATCACAAGAGTCGCTTTCCATTCGCACGACTATACGCGCGAACAGAAAGCAACTCGCATTTGTTCTCTTTTCCTCTCGGTACTGAGATGTTTCACTTCCCGAGGTATGCTTCCCTCAACGTTACTTGAAGGATTCTCGCCAAAGGCGAGAGAGTTTCCTCATTCGGAGATCTCCGGATCAAAGGCCACAAGCCGCCTCCCCGAAGCTTATCGCAAGCTAGTTACGTCCTTCATCGCTGTCCTAAGCCAAGGCATCCACCGCGCACCCTTTTCAAATCTCCTGTGCGGAGACCTGAATACCACAATCATTATTTGCACTTACTATACCTTTTGCGTATTTAGTTGTCAGAGAACTCGTGCCTACCCTTAAACACGAACCGCCCCTTCAGGGGCGGTTCGCGCGAGAAACGCGTGGGCCTCGCGGCCTATCCGCTCCGAAGAGTTAGGGTATTGCGTTTCGTAGACACACTCGCAGTATAGAGCGATACGGCTTCTCTTGTCAATCCACAGCTCAAAAGGTAACGCGCCCCCCTAGGGGGGCGCATTACCGCACTATCAGAGGACAGTGTCTAGTCTTTGATCGAGCCCCGTAGGTGCTCGAGGTAACGAGCCGCGGCTTGCTGGCCGCCAAGCCCGAAGGCGAGGCCAACGGCAAGAGAGACGGCGATCACCACGCCCATGAAGAGGGTCTGGACAAAGGCGGTTGCGACCTGGAGCTGGGCCAGGGCCGCAAGTATCGCGAAGATCCAGATCGCATAGCGAGCGGTAGAACCGAGGAGATTCGCCCCTTGGAGACCGGCGGCACGTGCCGTGCCAGTGACGACGCGCTGGGCCGCATCTGCCACAACTGCCGCGACCAAAAGGATCAAGACCGCGACAATGACCTGCGGGAGATACCCGAGAACCACATCTCCCAAAAAGGCGTTAACCGCTCCAAGACGCAGGACATCGAGCGCCGCGACCAAGAAGACGACAATGACGAACCACTTGACCAAGATGCCGATGAAAAGCCCCGATGAGAGGCGGTACCCGGCACGCTCGACGATACGCTCCACTCCGGCAGCTTTGAGCGCCGTGTCGATGCGCAAAGCGTCAATAACTTGCTTGACGATGCGCTCGAGGCCGAGGCCGATAAGCCAGCCGATGATGAAGATGATGATCGCGATGACTAAATTGGGGATGAACCCGATCAGCCCCGACAAGAGACCCTGAAAGGACTGGTTCAAGACATCCGCCCACGTGGTGAAAACCATAGGTAATTGCTAGCGTTTTGACTTAATAATGCCCACAAAGAG
>Ga0209541_10013274_pt1 | contig 12618 bp, 7 predicted proteins | sample RifCSPlowO2_01_FD_184027 | JGI IMG/M metagenome (GOLD analysis project Ga0209541, IMG submission 184027) | Groundwater microbial communities from Rifle, Colorado - Rifle CSP2_plank lowO2_0.1 (SPAdes) (version 2) | ecosystem: Environmental > Aquatic > Deep subsurface > Groundwater | place: Rifle...
CTTCTTTAAGCTTTGTAACCATTGCTCGGCCCTCATAATATGCTTTCTCGCGGGAAATTATTCTTGAGAAAGGTTCTATCATTTCTTCGGCGATAAATATATCGAGTTTAATCAAATCATGGGTTTTATAACCGCTTAGCTCATAACTCATTGAAGCATATCCGGAAGAAACACTCTTTAATTTATCATAAAAATCGGTAATAATCTCCGAAAGCGGAATTTCATATCGCAATAAGGCCGTATCTTTGCCCACATACTCCATGCTTTGATAAATATTTCTTAGGGAAGCAACAAGTTCCATGACCTTGCCCAGATACGATGCCGGCAAAATTATTTCTAGATTTACTGTCGGCTCAGATATTGATTCGGTTTTTGAAAAATCGGGAAGCATGGAAGCCGACCTAATGTTCATTTCCCGACCATTTTTTAACTTAACTAAATATTCTACAGAAGGTGAAGAGACTATGAGATTGAGGTTATATTCCCTTTTTAAGCGCTCGGATACTATCTCCACGTGAAGCATGCCTAAAAAACCAAGGCGAAAGCCCCTTCCAAGTCCGGCAGATGATTCCGGTTCATAAACAAGCGAAGCATCGGTTAATTTTAATTTGGACAAGGCGTCTTTCAGATCGTCATAATCATCGGCGTTTTCTGGAAAAAAGCTTGCAAACACCATCGGCTTTGGCTCTTTGTAACCCTCTAGAGGTTTAAAAATAGTATAATCAGTCTCATCAATTTTTATTTTTTCATTTTTAACTTTTAATTTAGCAATCGTATCCCCAACCCTAATCTGCCCCGGATCTTTTAACCCCGTCGCAATATATCCGATTTCTCCGACAGAAAGACCATCGGAAGGTTTAAGCGCCGGATTAAAATATCCAACTTCTATTACATCGGCTTTGGCTCCGGTAGCATAAGCAACTATCTTCTCCCCTTTTTTAACTGATCCTTCGAAGATTCGCACATAAGCAACTACACCCTTATAAGCATCAAATGACGAATCAAAAATTAAACATTTTAAACTTTCAACATCGGATGTCGTTTCGACATCCGATGTTATCAATTTCGGCGCAGGCACACTGGTAATTACTTGTTCTAGCACTCTCTCGACATTGGTTCCGTTCTTAGCTGAAACTTCAAGAACTTTTTCCGACTTGATGGACAATAATTTTGCCAATTCTTCTTTTATCTCGGCGGTTCTCGCATTGGGAAGATCAATTTTATTTATAACCGGAATAATGAATAACCCCTGAACTTGGGCCAGGTGTAAATTTGCCAAAGTCTGGGCTTGTATGCCCCTTGTCGCATCAACCAATAAAATTGCCCCTTCAACCGCCGCCAATGACCTCGACACTTCATATGAAAAATCAACATGGCCGGGAGTATCGATCAGATTCAAAATATATTCTGAATCTGCAAATTCTAAATTCGAATTTCGAAATTCGAAATTGTTTCGGATTTCTGATTTCGGATTTCGATATTTATACAGCATCCTGACCGGCTGCAATTTTATTGTAATTCCCCGCTCACGCTCCAGCTCCATGGTGTCTAGATACTGCTCTTGCATTTTTCTTTTTTCCACCGTTCCGGTCAATTCTAAAAATCTATCGGCTAAAGTCGATTTCCCGTGATCCACGTGGGCGATAATACAGAAATTTCTGATATTATTCATAGGATAAACATATCAAAAAATCTCGATTTGTCTAAATCGAGATTTTTCTGTTATTTATTCTCTAGAGGTAAAAATTCCTGTTTTTGCCGTTCTTGACACCTTTTACACCAATTTAAATGGCGCTTAACTTCTTCTTTGTGGTTCTCTTCCGTATTATCCGGGGATAATATAAAATCCCGAAAGATTTTTTCTTTAACATGGCCCCTATTATCAAAAACTTTTAACGGATCGGCTATCCCAGCCTTTTCTAGAACGCTCATTTCTTTTGTCATTTTTCTTTTAATTTTAATTTTAACTCAAAATCTTTTTTCAACAGTTCATCGAATATATATATATCCCCCACCTTATTCAACTCCGGAATAACACTGGTTATAACATAATCATCTGACTTATTGAGCTTCAGGTTAAAATTCTTCCAGTCTAAACCAGGCTGTTTTTGGAAATAAAAGCTATAATCATTCCGTCCTGACAATCCTAACAATCCTGACAAGATGCCCTTGTTTAACAAGGGCATCTTGTATTCAAATTCTATTTGTTTGGTTGTACTGGGGTCTGTAATCATCCAAAAACCGATTCCTTTCTTGCCTGATTCTTCAAATTTATCAACACCGGTAAATTTATCCCCATAGAAACCCGACTCGAAAATCGCCAAATCTCTGTCCTTCTCGAAACCGCTTTGAATTGAATAGTTAATAAGCGGAATAAAGTTAGGCAAATCATTTCCTGAAATATTCAGTAATTCAGCCTCTTCCGGTAAAAGTACCCTGACATAGGCCAGATTTTGCCGGTTATAAAAGCCGTGTTCATGATCCCCGCCCTTATGGTTCCTGGCAATAACCACCCTATGTATCGCCTGTCCGTCTTTAAAACTTGTTTCTATATTTATTGACGAATCGGTAACCGCATCGGTTTTAGAACCCTTGATATTTGAGAAATTTACGTTCAAATAATCGCCCTTAGCCATCTTTACCTCCCCGCCCAATCCTTCCCTAATCACAAAATCCTCAAGATTCCCATCGCTAAAATAAAATAATATATCCTTCTCATTAAACCCGGCCATTAAAACATTAAATATCTTCATCCACTTATCGGCATCGGCAGAATAAAGTTTTTCAAGAAAGCGGGGGGCAAAATCAGATACGACTTTTTTTGGCTGGGCTCGATTCGGACCATATTCAACTTCCTCCTGAATATTCTCAAGAAAATTATCAGCCGTTAAAGTCAGTCCGTATTCAGACATTTTAATCGGACCGACAATTTCCAATATCCCGGAAACAATATCCGGATTAAGGGCTATCACCCCATCCGCTTTATAGCCGGCTTCTTCCAGAAAAAATGACAGCGCTTTTTTAGCTGAAGTTGGAAAATCGGTAAACCAAGTCGAGTCCCTCATCCCCCAAGTCGGAGTAATGTGCTGAAGCTGGCGCGGCGGAATAATATTTCTCTTTAATTGGCCGTCAAGATTATATACATCCTCAACAAAAAAATCAGCCAACCCGCCCCCGGAAAAAGAAACTACGCCGTAAGTGCCGGGAAAACCGCCGGTAGGTCTTAGCTCGCTGTAATTCTGGAACAGAAAAAGATATTTTCTTGGTTCATCTATACCGACAATTCCTTCTAAAAAATCTGCATACTCAACCGCATTTTCAAGATATTTTTCCAATAGCGGCAATTTATTTTTAAAATCGGCAAAGCTGCCTTTTTTATCATCTGGAATTATTGATTCATCGATATTAACAATTAACGCCTTGGCTTTCTGGAAATTTGCGCTTGAAAATACCAGAGCATCTTTTAGCTGATTGATAATTCGCAAAGGTTTGGTCTGGTTTTTATCAGCCGGATTAAGAATAGAGCCGGTTTGAGAAAGAAAGGCCAAAGCTTGAGACATCGCCTGACCCGACTGGGCAATAAGTTTGCCGGCCGCAACTATATCCTTGGCTGATCCAATCTGCCCCAATCCGCCTCCGGCAAGCCTATCTAGCCCCGGTAAATCTTCAAAAAAACCGGCTAATCCGGCTCCGATTAAATTCAGATTTTGGCTGGCTTGTGAAAAATTCTGGTATGACTTTTCAAAATTTTCAGCCGCCCCGCTGAAGTTAAACCGCTTCAGACTTTCGCCCGCATTTTCCAAATTATCCAAAGCGGCAATTCCTTCACGGACAATTTCATTCTTTAGAGTAAGTCCATAAACCATGGCTCCAAATAAAATCAAAAAAAACAACCATAAACTTGTTCTCTTTTTTTTAGAGGGAGAAGAAAAATTAAGCGCCTTGCCCCTAAAAAACAGTTTCTCAATATTTTTTTTATTTAAAACCTCGCCCTTGTTTTCAACAGGAATTGCTTTCCCGCCGATTGAGGGCTTATTGTTATAAAAAGAGATTACTTCTTCGGCAACAACTCTAGCTTGATTTAGATTTTGGTCTTGACTAAGATTATCTTGACTGAGGTTAAGCCTCAGTAACTGAGGTTTAACCTCAGTTATGGTTACCGGATTGATTTTTGTTTTATGGCTTGAAATTCCGAAAGCAATTTTCGGCGAAACCGGTTCGTGTATTTTTGCAAGTATTTTTTTAAACTCATTTTCGGATTTCGTATTTCGGATTTCGTATTTATTAAATACGGGCCTATATCTGGGCTTAGCCATACTAGACGGTCTAACAACTTCTACGCCCAAACTGGCAAGTTCGACCAATGCTTCCTCGGATTCGCTCATGATAACTTCTACTTCCTGTTTTGCGTCCTCGCTTAAATCACCGTCCATAATCTTGGACATCAAACTATCCAAACTATTTTGTTCGATTTCTTCATCTGAAAGCGGTTTTTTATTTTCCGGGTTGCTTCTTAAGTCAATCTCTTCTCTTCCATAAATATCAAAATTATCCCGATCTGCCACGGGTATTATATCAATTACAGTCCTGGTTTTATTCTTTAATCCAAACACACCAATCTCTATTATAAACTATATTAAGACCTCTTTAAACTGAAGCTGAATTTAGTGCCCTTGGCCTCTTTGGATTTGAACCAAACTCGGCCGCCCATTTTTTCCACAAGCTCCTTGGTAATAAACAATCCTAAACCGGTGCCCTCAATAGATTTAATTTTTCCGACTTCAGCCCGAAAAAATTTCTCAAATAAATGTTTCTGTTCCGCTTCCGAAATTCCAAAACCGTTATCTTCAATATGGGTAATCACTTCTTTTTCTGTTAATTCGTGACAAACCCTCACCCGGCCGCCTTCGTTGTTATATTTAATGGCATTGGAAATAAAATTCGTGATTACTTCCTTTAGTTTGGCCGGATCAGCCATTACCTTCGGCAGTTCCGGCAATTCATCATAATTAATTTTAATATTTTTCTGGTCGGCAATCAGTTTGATCTCGGCTAGTATTATTTTGATGCTTTCTGCCATGTCTTGGACCGAAACTTCAATTTTGATTCTACCCGATTCCGAACGGGCTATTTCCAAAACATCGTCAACTATTTTAGCCAGACGGTCTCCGGCACCAATAGCCCGTGAAACATATTTTTGGGAAGTTTTCGATAAAAAGGGCTCCGATTCATCTTTTAACAGCGATAAAAATCCTTTGATCGCCGCAAGCGGCGTCCGCAATTCATGGGCAGCAATAAAAACAAATTCATTCTTTAACTCCTGAAGGCGTTTTAGGCCTTGGGCCATTTTATTAAAAGAATGGCCAAGCTCTTCAAGCTCATCTCCCGTTACAACTTCGACTCTTTTTTCAAAATTGCCCTTTTCTATTTCTAAAGTACCGGCCTCAAGAGCTCGAATCGGCTTGACCAACCATGAAGCAAAAAATAAAGCGAAAATGACAACTCCAAAAATACTGATTAGCGTCAGCCGAACTACATTATTTCTAATGCTTAAAATAATTTTATCGGCGTCCCGAATCGGCCATTCAACTAAAAGAAGCCAGTCCGTTTCAGCTATTTTTCTACCGGCTCCGGCTACAGCCTCTCCGGTCAATAAACTATAATAGCGGTCTCTTTCCCCCAATCCGTTGAACTCTTCTCCGTTAATTAATCCGCTTATTCTTTCCGTTGTACCCAAATCATAACCAAGCCTTGAATTGTCAAAATTTTTATAGGCGATTACCAGGCCTGTTTTGTCCAGCAAAACAAGATAACCCTCCTTGCCAAGCCCTGCCCGTTCAATAGATTTTTTAATTTCAGAAAGATTAACTTCGGCAATTAAAATCTGGATAATTTCGTTGTTTCTATTCTTCACTGGAGCTCCCATGGTAACAAACGGGCCATCCAAAGTATAATATATTTCGCCTATAAAATTACTGCCTTCTTTTGTTAAGCTAAATCTATCCAATTTGGAAATATTATATAATTCTATTTCGAAATTATATCTGTTCTTTTTTGACGCTTCATGACCGTCAAGATTTACAAAAGCAACCTCTTCAAAAGCTGAATTATCATTTAATAAGTTTTCCAAAATAAAATTCTGCTGGGAAACTTCTATCTCCGATTTTTGGGTGAAACCAACCCGAAGTTCAAGAATCCCCAAGGTATCGGAAAGAAATTTACTAATTTCCTCTATTTTTTGATCTATCAGCTGAAGTTCTAAATTTGAAACGTCATGTTTGTGGGAGTTTTCTAAATAACTCAAACTTATTCCGCCTAAAATTAAAACCGGCGCCGCCGCCAAAATAACAAAAAATAAAATAAATTTATCCCTTAATTTACCAACTCTGTGTTTAGTCTCTGACATATTTAAATATTGTTTTACATTCCCATCTTTTTTAATGTCTCTCGGGATATAAATGTGTTATCAATCGGCCTTGAAAGACCTAAGCCCATAATATCCTGCGACATCGGAATAGCCGTCGGAATTTCGTAAAAATCCGGAATACCAAGAGTATGATAGAATTCATGAGCCACAATTGTCGCCCGTGTAGTCTCATATTGAGGATTGGTCATAAATGTATTTGATGCCAAGGCCACATTCTCGCTTCCCGAAGCTCCCACTCCTTCATATAAAATCAAGACTACCCGATACTCGCCACTCAAACTATCAAGGTCCGACCTCGCTAGCGAGGTCGGACCTTGAATAATCCCCCGTTGTTCAAGTTCGGCAGAAATTCGACGCAATCCTTCTGGATTACCATGCTGGGTAAAATCAGAATCATATTCTATATTATCTAAAAATCCGACAACGGGTTTATCTAAAATTTCGTAACTGATAATCGAACGGCCCTGAAATTGTAAATTGTGGAATTCCTGCAGTTTTTTTAGGTTTTCTTCCAATGAATCCTTCCAGTTTGCCGATTGCTGGCTAATTTTATTTTTTGGAATAAAATAAAGAGCAATTATTTTAATTGCTTTGATGGATTGTTGAGAATTATTATAAAAATGGGGTGGAATTGGTTCCTTAACTTTCTCCGAATATATATTCGGAACGCCCACTCCAAAATTTATCCAGATTAAAGCTCCGAGAATGATAGAAAAAACAGAAAGAAAATATTTAAACATGGCTTGAGCATATAGGTCCCAATTTACTTCCTTAAGTAAATCGGTATCTGATTTACGGAGGTATAGTCGCTACCCTTCTGATACCAATTAAATTCTCGGCTGTTAATACAGAATACCTTTTTGAAAAAAACAGGATCATCGGCTACCGCTTGTTCGCCGGTAGTATTAACCCAATGAAGTATTCCGGCATCTTCACCCGTCGCCTCAACACCGTAAACTTTAGGATCATTGGTCTCGCAATTTCTAAATAATCCCGATGTGCCAAACTTATCCCGGGTAGTTCCAGTCACATTTTTAACTTTTCCAAACCCTCCCAAATGACCGTAAAAGTTGAATATAATCGGATTCAAAAATAGTCTCTTATAGCCGTAAATATTGACAATATAGACATCGGGGTCGTCCGAACCGGCGGCGCTGACCACATCGCCGTCGTTAAGCCCATATATCGCCGGCTTTTGGCTGGAAGTGCCGATTGCCTTCACTGCCGTCTGTTTTGTCGTCGCACTCTCATTACCGGCCGGATCAACCGACCTGATAGAATAATAATAAGTAATGCTATTCGTAACACCCTCGTCCACATATTCATTACCGACAATTTCAGATGCCGCAATTTTGCCAAGCGAACCGGCTGTTTCCGATTGATATATTTTAACGTGGCTGAAATCTTTGGTCGGATTAGTCCATGCAAGTCTTATTTTTCCTCCCCCAAGAGCAGCTCCCGATACGCTGGTTACATCGGCCGGAGGCACAATATCGGCCGCCGCTACTATCGCATAACGAGTCAGGTGTTTGGTCCTAACAATTATCACATTCTTTTCTTTATCAATAGTATAGTTATCGGCTCTTACCCAAGCTCCCGTTCCTTCATCATAATAACTTGGAGAAATGCTGTCTTCGGTCAATCCTTGAGATTTAATATTGGCTTCGTCGTAGGGCAATATAATTTCTAGTTCTTTTTCAAATGTTTTCAATTCCTGGCCGGCTTGGTTTTTAATTACCACGTCATAAGCCGTACCGATAACTTTCGCCGCCGCTTGCGATGGCGCTTCTATCGTCGGCTTAACCTCGACGGTTAAATTGCCGACGCTTGAAGCAGTGGCATCCGGAGGTACAAATAATTTTGCCCCATCAGAAGTTTGCGCAATAATCTGCTGACTTGATGTGCTGGTAATTGTTGCCGGCTTGGGCAAAGGAACTTCGCTGAATTTAGATAAAACTATTTCAACAAAAGTAGAGCTTCCTCCAACCGGAACCACAACTTCCGAAGATTTATAAGCCAATCCTTCAAATTCTTTTCCGGCGCTAATATGCCAGCCGCTATTAGGCATAATTTGAAGCACAAATAAACCGTTACTATCAGAACGTGTATTTGAAAAACCGCCCTTCTCCGACCAAGCCCAGACATAAGCATCTACCGGCCTGCCATCTTCCAATTTAGTCGTTCCTTTTATAAAAACAGCTGTAGCTTGATCTCGTTTTATAAAAACCATTTTAATGTCATTTGTTTCACCTGATTTTATTGAGATTGATTGTTCGGACGGATTAATATACCCAAGCTCGTCGGGCAAATAGGTTCTGACATAATAACTCCCGGGCTTTAAGCTAAATATAGCTAAGCCATTTGAATCGCTTTTGGCAAATTGGGATTGACCGACAAAACTTGTTGTAGAATACTGGCCGGCTCCGGCAACATCAACCACTACTCCCACATAAGGCAAGACCCTGCCTTCATTATCCACTGTTCTAATAATTAACTTTGCATCTGCTGTTGGAATTGAGAAATTAATTTCTTTGGTTTCAGCCATAGCATCTTGGTAAAACTCCGCAACCGGATAGGGACCGGCGAAAAACCAATCTCCCGCCCCATCCTTCGGCCTAACTCCCACTTCCCATCTTCCACCGCTCACTTTCAAAACATACTTGCCATTTTGGTCAACCATGGTGCTTACCCATTGGCCGGTATCTTTGGAATAAGCTCCCACCTCTGCATTTACTACCGGCTGACCGCCAAAAAATAAAACCGTACCTGTAACTTTCTTGCTTCCGGATTCAAATTTAAAAATCAACGATTTTGTTTCTCCTCCTGATATGCTGAATTTTTGCGGTTCCGATCTTAAAAGATTAGGGGATGTTTTAGATGGAAAAACTTCCGCCACATAAAAACCGGCAGGAACGGTAACTTTAAAATAACCTCCGGAATCGGTAGTGCCGTCAAAATTTAAACCGTAATCTTCCCTGAATAGATGATACCAGGCTCCGGCCACCGCCATTCCTTGTGAATCAATAACTTTTCCGATAACAGTGGCATTAACAGTGGGAGTTGGGGTTGGACTATAACTAGGCGTTGGCGTCGGTGTAGGTGAATATGTAGGTTTCGGAGTTGGGGTTGGACTGTAATTTATTGTTGGAGTAGGACTTGGACTGTAAGAAGCTATGGGTATCGGCGTAGGAGTCGGACTATAACTAAGCGCGGGAGTAGGTGTTGGAGTTGGTGAATATGTCGGTGTTGGGGTTGGAATAGTAGTACTTAATGTAAGGGCTACTGAATTAGATTCAGTTTGGCTTGAACAGCCATACCCGCTTTTACAGGCCTCAACCTTATAACGATAGGCATACCCGCTGGTAACGGCTGTATCTATATAAGTAGTAGAGTTGGCTCCAGTTGGTCCATATATCCAAGAATAGGATCCGGAATTAACGCTTCTATAAACATTGTAATGAGTAGCATCGGAAACCATTGTCCAGCCTATGCCGACACTGCTGTCAGACTGACCAGCCGATACCATAGAGGGAGCGACTGGAATCGAACCGCCATCGCCTCCGCCACCTCCGCTACCGCCGCTTGATGTTCCCGATATAAAACTACTTGCGCCATAAGCCACACAACCGGATGTACTGCAACCGGATGGAAATGACTCAACTTTATAATAATAAACAGTGCCGTAAGAAAGGCCGATTAGATTAATACAATGCTCGGCAACATATCCCCCGCCATCGCATCTCGAATTAGACAATAATCCGTAAGAAGTGCTCGTACCGTAAAAAATCTTTGAATCGGAAGCAATATTTGTTGTCCATTTAATTTGAGCGCCTGATCCCGCAATATTTTCAGCCCTTAAACCAAATATGGACAGAACAGTTTCGGCCGAAACAAAACTAAACAAAATTAAACCGACAATAAAAAATAATATATATTTCATATCTTACATTATAACAAAAGACTTGAAATTACGCTGTGGATTAAAATATCGGTTTACTGTTTATAGTCAATCCCCGCATCATTAATTGAACTGACATTAATTATTCTATTCAGCTCAATGTCATACAATATCGCCTTATCGGCCTTTTCATAAAACAGAACCTTATCGCCCTTTTTGGCTCCCTTAAAAAACGGATTATTCTCAAGCGGTTTATAATCGACAATAGTCGCTATAAATGGTCTCTCGTCTGGCAGAACAATCAATCTTGCTATCTGAGCAACAAGCTCGTTGTTATATTTAGCACTACTAACATCTTGAATTTTTATGGCTGAACCTTCTTTATTAAAAATTACAAACCAGATTACAAAAAATACCGCTAAAACCGGTCCTGCAACCTTTACAATTTTTAACCCCGCGAATATCATCTTCCGGATCGCAACACTAATTCGGTTCGTCCTGACCGGTTTTTTTATTTCCAATGGCATCAATACCTTCTCCAATAATTGTTCGAAATTATTCCGCATAATCGTTTTTGAGGTTTTACTGAGGTTTACTGAGGCTAAACCTCAGTAAACTAAATCTCGGTAAATTAGTAAGTTTTACTCTAGCATTATATCTCCCAATTTTTCGTCTAAATTTATGCTCAACATACACTCACGCGCAAATTCTTTATATTCTCTCATATCTAAAAATAACTCAGAAAAAATATCCTTTTCAATAATACCCCTGTTCTTTTCTTCAATAAAATCGCTCAAACTTCCATATGGATAATCCGCCACCCAATCATAGGCTTTATTAAATTCACTAACCGCTTTCTTTAATCCGCCTGGATAAAATTCGAAAATGTTTTTTATCTGTATATAGACGCTCAGATACTTTAAATACAAATTCTCATCAATAACCTTGGCTTTATAAGATCCCTGAAATAGTGAACCGGATTCTTTATATTTGGTGTTATAATACATGGTTAATCCTGTTCCTAGTCTTTGCATAAATTTTGAAATCCCGCTTTCTTTAATTTCTTTTAATAAGAGATGGAAATGGTTTGGCATTAATGCAAAGGCAATAATTTTTACAATTGGCTTGTGGGGTGGCCAATCCTCAGGCCACTCCAATTTGCTGAGGTTTAACCTCAGTTTATTTAATTCTCGAAACGGGGTATGCGGAGTTTGTTCAGTATTAAAGTAAAATAATGCCTTCAAAAAATAATCCCTATCTCTGTTATGGTGAACTATGGGCTGTTTGCGATTGCCTCTATTATACACATGCACATAATTGTCTAATGAAAATGACTCTTTTCTCATATATATATTTATACTGCAAAGGTTATACTGCTGAGGTTAAGCCTCAGTAAGACAACCCGTGTGACAAAATTATGCAAAATTATACTGACCGAGGTTACCGACTGAGGTTTAACCTCAGTAATATCATGTTTGTATTTTAGTCTGAGAATTTTAGAAGTCAATTGATCAAAAAGTTGATAAAAGTGCAATCCCCTAGGGATTCCTCTTCTCCTGCCCCCCGATCATATAAAACGTTCTCAAGAATGATTGATTAGTGTATTCGGTGGTGATCCAGCCAGCGGAGCGATTAGTTTTAGATATTCTTATTTCATCAATTTTCCCTGTAAAATAATATGCAGGCGTTGCTTCGGCGCTAGAACCGATTGCCGAATAGGCCGGAGTGATTGGAGTATTATCTACGGTCTTCGGTCCGGCACTAAGCGAACCATTTAAATACAGTCTTATAGCATTGCTCGAATCACCAGTGCCAACGACATGAATCCAAGTGTTAGTTGTAACACTAGATCCGGCCTGGCAGTTAGCGGCACATCCCCATGATTGAACTTCCCACTGATTAGCGGAGTTTTCCACAATAGTCGGAGAATTGCCACTGCCGCTAAATGCATCGCCATAGTTTGCAATTATATGATAATTACCATCGGCAACACTAGTATTCACCCATGCTTCAATTGTCCAGTTCTGACTGGTTGTATAATTAGTCAATCCAAGCGCAATCCTGTCATTGCCATCAAAACTTCCGGCTCCCGGACCAATTTTGCCGACCGTTGCCGTAGTTCCACTGTTAGTTCCGTTATTACCGGAAGGTGAAGAGTCGGCCACGCTTAATGTCGAGCCATTGCCCAAATGGTAAATCCCCACATAATTCCCATCCCACGTCCCCGTCTTATTCTGATTCGTGGCTCCACCGGCCGAGGGTCCCCCGTAATACATATATATAGAAGTGTCTT
>Ga0209541_10013277_pt1 | contig 12616 bp, 23 predicted proteins | sample RifCSPlowO2_01_FD_184027 | JGI IMG/M metagenome (GOLD analysis project Ga0209541, IMG submission 184027) | Groundwater microbial communities from Rifle, Colorado - Rifle CSP2_plank lowO2_0.1 (SPAdes) (version 2) | ecosystem: Environmental > Aquatic > Deep subsurface > Groundwater | place...
CTTCAAAAACTACCGCAGTGAGCATTGAAATGTTCCAAAAAATATTAGATGAAGGAAGAGCTGGAGATAATGTCGGCATCCTTTTGAGAGGAACAAAGAAAGAAGACGTGGAAAGGGGCCAAGTTTTGGCTAAACCCGGTTCCATCACTCCTCATACTGAATTTGACGGCGAAGTTTATATTCTGACAAAAGAAGAAGGCGGTCGCCACACTCCGTTTTTCTCCGGCTACAAGCCCCAATTCTATATCAGAACCACCGACGTTACCGGCGACGTTGTTTTACCGGAAGGCACGGAAATGGTTATGCCAGGAGACACCGTTAATTTGAAAATTAAATTGATAGTTCCCGTGGCTCTGGAAGAGCAACAGAGATTTGCTATCAGAGAAGGCGGCAAAACCGTAGGAGCCGGCGTTGTTACTAAAATAACTAAATAAATGGCAAAAGCGGTTAAACCAGCAACTGAACCGGAACTCAAGTCCAAGCTTCGCATTAAGCTAAGGGCCTATGATCACAAAGTGATTGATAAATCAGCTCGCGAAATTTGTGAGACCGCTTTGCGCTATGGCGCTGAAGTCTTGGGTCCGGTTCCTTTGCCGACGGAAATCAACAAATACACCGTTAACAGATCAAGTTTTGTCCACAAAGACGCCAGAGAACAGTTTGAAATGAGGGTTCATAAAAGATTGATTGATATCTTAAGCCCCAATCCTAAAGTGATAGACGCCTTAATGTCTTTAACTCTCCCCGCCGGCGTGGATATTGAGATTAAAATGTAATTTAAAAAAGCCGTCCCGACGTTCGTCGGGGCGGCTTTTTGGCAGGGAGGGACTTGACAGACATGTTATACGTCGTATATACTTAAGATATATGGAAAAAGCTATTATTAATATCAAAACCGACAAAGAGGTGAAGGCAAATGTCCAAAAATTAGCCGAAGAGCTCGGCATTTCTTTGAGCGACGTTATTAATGCCTCTTTAAGAAATTTTATCCGCACTCGTGAAGTGCGAATTTCTTCTGTTCTCCAAATGACTCCCGAACTCGAGAAACTCATCGGAACCGTCAGAAAAGATTTTAAAAACAAAAAAAACATCAGCGGTCCATTTTTCACCGCAGAGGAAATGGATACGTACCTCGACGCGCTTTAATCTCTCCATGAAAATATTTTTGCACAATAATTTCACTAAGAAATATGCAAAGCTTCGCCAGAGCGAAAAGATAAGATTCAAGGAGCGGCGCAATCTTTTTTTAGATGATCCCTACGATCCTATTTTAAACAATCATGCGTTAACGGGAAAATATGTTGGGAATCGCAGCATCAATGTAACCGGGAATTTAAGAGTGGTATACGATATTATTAATAAAGACAGCGTATTGTTTATTGATATTGATACGCATAGCAATTTATATAAATAATACGTCATGGGCTTATTCGGCATTGCCGGTGTTGATATTGAAATAAAAATGTAGAATGTAAAAGAGCCGTCCGAAAGGGCGGCTCTTTGGTTTACGCTTTATTGTAGCCCCGCTTTTGAAAATACTTTTCTCATACTTTCGTATGATTCACGCCAAAGCTTTTCTTTTTTTGAAATAATGCCGATCTCTTGCTTGTTCCCGTTCTTATCATAAGGGAAACAGATTCCTATTTTCCCATCCTTAATGAGTTTTTCAATGGCTTCCTCGAACGGCAAGCTATTTTCATCAAAGTCATTTTTTCCCTGCTTGGTCAGTTCCACTAGAAGATTGTCTAATGTGTAAGCCCTAATTTGACGGTTGAGTATTCCTTCAATTACTTTTACTTTTGTAAGGTTTGTCATATTTCCTCCTCATTATTTTCATAGTAAGAGCCACCTCTCTACTTAAGGATAGTTTATTGTTTCGGGTACGTCAAGGGTGTTGACATTCAAATCAGGATATAATAATATACAAATGGTGAAAATTATCTTATTTTAAAAGAGAGATTTTCCAATGGTTGCGGATAACACCCCGCCATAGCGGGGTTTTCAATTATTAAAATTTTATGAAGTTTATTTTAGGAGAAAAAGTTTGCATGAGTCAGATATTTGATGAAAAAGGAAATGTTATTCCGGTTACTTTGGTTGAAGCCGGGCCTTGCGCCGTTACGCAGGTGAGAACAAAAGAAAAAGACGGTTATGATGCTCTGCAAATTGAATACAAGAAGAAAAAGAGAGAGTTTGCGGGTACAGAACATAAAGTTGGAGACAGTATTGATGTTTCAGTTTTTCAAGATGGCGATAAGGTCAAGGTTTCCGGAATTTCCAAGGGAAAGGGCTTCGCCGGTGTAGTAAAAAAATGGAAGTTTAAAGGCAGGCAATCGGTAACTCACGGCACGAAACACGAACTCCGAACACCGGGTTCTACGGGAAGCTCCATGCCCGACAGAGTAAGAAAAGGCAAAAAATTTGCCGGCCGCATGGGAGCCGAAAGGGTTACCGTCAAAAATTTGAAAATAGCCAAGGTTGATAAAAAAAAGAATTTATTAATGATTAATGGCGCGGTTCCCGGACACAGAGGGACATTTTTAGAAATTAGAGGGTAATCGAGCAATTACATGTTAATTAAAACTTACGATCAAACAGGCAAAGAGTTGGCCCAGACGCGTTTACCCGCAGAGATTTTCGGAGTGGCGATGAATAAAGATTTAGTGCATCAGATAGTCTTGTCTCAAGCGGCAAATCGCAGACAAGTTTCAGCTCACGCTAAAGGCAGGGGAGAGGTTTCCGGAGGAGGAAAAAAACCTTGGCGTCAAAAAGGAACGGGTAGAGCAAGACATGGTTCTACGAGGTCTCCTATATGGAGACATGGAGGGGTGGCGCTCGGACCAACTAAGGAAAGAAACTTCAAACAGAAAGTCAATAAGAAAATGCAAAGAAAGGCCATGTTCATGGTTTTGTCGCAGAAAGCCAAAAGTAATTTACTGATATTATTGGATAAACTGGAGATGGAAGCGGCCAAAACTAAATTAATGAAAGAAATTTTGAATAAATTTCCAATTAACGGTTCTTGCTTAGTTGCCTTACCGACGATGGATAAAAATATTATTTTATCAACCAGGAATCTTCCCAAGATTGAAACGGTTCAGGCCAAAGATTTAAATGTTCTGGATTTGCTTAATTCCAAATATTTATTAATGCCCAAAGATTCCATAAAAGTTGTTCAGGAAACATTCGCCAAATAAAAAATTATGGCCATATTAGATATATTTAAGAAAAAGCCCGCCGAAGTAAAGGTTGCGGTTAAAAAAACGGAACGAGTTGAAAAACCGGCGGCCAAGAAGATTTTAGGAGAGGCCTATAAGGTTTTGGCAAAACCCCATGTAACTGAAAAAGCCAGCTATTTGGCGTCAAAAAACCAGTATATTTTTGAAGTTTTTCCAAGAAGCAATAAAAAACAAGTCAAGAAGGCGGTTGAGGATGTTTATGGAGTTGACGTGGCGGATGTCCATATAATCAACATTCATTCAAAAAGAATGAGACTGGGAAGAACCGAGGGCTGGAGTTCCGGTTATAAAAAAGCCATAGTTAAAATAAAAGAAGGTCAGAAGATAGAAGTTTTACCGAGATAATATGTTAAAAAACCAAGCTACAAAACAAGATTTCAGCTTATTGACTAAAAAAGAGCCGGAAAAGAGGCTTCTCTTGAAGTTGCAGGAAAAATCCGGCAGAGGCCAAGGCGGCAGGATTACCGTAAGACATCAGGGAGGCGGAGCCAAACGGCTTTACAGGATTGTTGATTTTGGCCAGGAAAAAATTAATATAAAAGGCAGGGTTGTGGCCTTAGAGCATGATCCTTTCAGGAATGCTTTCATAGCTTTGGTCCAATATGATGACGGCGACAAGAGATACGTCATCGCGGCCCATGGATTAAAAGTTGGCGACGAGATAACCTGCGAAGACGCCGGCCAGTTAAAAACCGGCAATAGAATGAAATTGAAAAATGTTCAGATAGGCTCGCAAGTTTTTAATATTGAAATTGAGCCGGGAAGGGGAGGAAAATTCGCTAAGAGCGCCGGATCTTCGGCAAGAGTTTTAGCTCACGACGGAAAATATACCCAAATGGAGATGCCCTCGGGAGAAATCAGAAAGATTCTTCAGGAATGTTTTGTTACGATCGGGTCGGCTTCCAGGCCGGAATTTAAGTATATAAAATTAGGAAAAGCCGGAACAATGAGATATAAAGGTATAAGGCCGACGGTGAGGGGAACGGCCATGAATGCGGTTGATCATCCGCACGGCGGAGGCGAAGGCAAGACGCCTATCGGCTTGAAATACCCCAAAACTCCATGGGGCAAAATAGCCAGAGGAGTCAAAACAAGAAGAAGAGAATGGACTGACAAATTTATTATTCAGCGTCGCAAGAAAAAGTAATTAATAATTATGCCAAGAAGTCTGAAAAAAGGCCCATACACATCAGAAAAGCTGTTGAAAAAGCTTGAAGGACTCAAGCCCGATGCCAAGAACGTAATAAAAACTTGGTGTCGTTCATGTACCATTACTCCGGAGATGGTTGGTTTTACTTTTGGCATTCATAACGGCAAAGAGCACGTTGCGATATACTTAACCGAAGATATGGTGGGCCATAAGCTTGGCGAATTTTCTCCGACTACCAGGTTCGGCAGGCACGGCGGAAAAATGCAGAGAGAATTGGAGGCTACGGCCGCCGAGAAAGAGGTCGCAAAAATAGAAAGCGTTAAAGCGGCGCCAACTAAACAAATTAAAAAATGATCACGGCAAAATTACGAAATTTGCATATAGCTCCAAGGAAGGTGAGGCTTGTTGTTGACATCGTGAGAGGAAAAACCGCGGCGGAAGCCGGAGCGATTTTAAACTTTACCACCAAGAAAGCGGCTTTGCCGATTTTAAAACTTTTGAATTCCGCAATGGCTAACGCCAGAAATAATTTTCAATTGGATCCCGATAATTTATACATATCCAGAATTACCGTAGACGAAGGCCCCAAAATTAAAAGATTTATGCCAAGGGCCAGAGGTTCGGCCAACGAGATTCAGAAGAAAACTTCGCACATCAACTTATTTTTAGACGAGATCAAGAAAGGCGCGGGAAAGATTGCGGAGAAAGTCGCTCCCGAAGGGAGTGAGCTTCGCCCCGCCAAGGCGGGGCGGGAAGAAAAACCGAAGTTAAAATCAGAAGCAAGGATAAGCGCGCCTAAAACAGAAAAAAGCGCCAGAAGAATTTTTAGACGCAAGGTAATTTAATTTATTATGTCGCACAAAGTTCACCCAAAATCATTCAGGTTAAAATCAGCCGGCGACTGGGAGTCGCGGTGGATAAACGAAAAAAGATTCCGAGATTATTTGGAGGAGGATTTTATAATCAGGAAATTTTTAGAAAAAAAATTAAAGGAATCGGGCGTTCAAAATATTGAGATTGAGCGTTCTTCGGGCAAAGCTAATATTATCATCAATTCCGCCCGGCCCGGATTTATCATAGGCAGGGGAGGCAAGGGCGCCGAAGATTTAAAGAAAGAATTGGATAAGAAGCTTCCTCCTTCCAAGGGAGAAAAAAGGGAAATGAAAATTGAAATCAGAGAAGTAAGGAATCCGTGGCTTTCGGCTTCTTTAGCCGGCCAATGGATGGCCAGGGAAACGGAAAAAAGGGTTGCTCACCGCCGGGTCATGAAACAGGCCATGGAAAAAATAATGGCCAATAAAGAGGTTAAGGGCGTAAGGGTTGAAATGTCCGGCCGTTTGGGCGGAAACGAAATTGCCAGGCGCGAGTGGCATGCCAAGGGCCGCATGCCTCGTCAGACTATTCGGGCCATAATTGATTATGCCGGAGTTGAAGCGCTTTGCACTTACGGCATTGTCGGAATTAAAGTTTGGATATATAAAGGAGAAAGATTTGACTAAAATTTATGTTGATGCCTAAAAAAGTAAAACATAGAAAATGGAGAAAGGGGATTGTCCGGTCGGCGATTGAAAATCGCGGAACCGAATTGGCTTTCGGCAGTTTTGGCTTAAAGTCATTGGAAACGAAATGGATCACAGCCAGACAAATTGAAGCGGCCAGAAAGACCATATTAAGATACTTGAAAAAAGGCGGTAAATTTTGGATAAGAATTTTCCCGGATAAGCCAGTCACTAAAAAAGGAACGGAAGTTCCCATGGGAGGAGGCAAGGGCGGAGTTGACCATTATGCTTTTCCGGTAAGGCCGGGCAGGATTATGTTTGAATTGGAGGGCGTAAAAGAAGAAATCGCTAAAGAGGCTTTTGATATGGCGTCTGACAAATTGCCGGTTAAAACTAAATTCATTAAGCGATAATTATGAAAATCAGCGAATTAAAACAAAAACCGGCGGAAGAATTAAAGAAATTGCTTCAGGACAACCGTGAAAACTTGAGACAGTTGAAATTTGACTTAGCTTCTGGTAAGGTTAAGAACGTCAGAGAAATTAGAAAAATTAAAAAAGATATCGCCCGCATACTAACATGCCAAAACGCCAATTAACAGGCACAATTGTATCAACTAAAATGCAGAAAACCGTCGTTGTGGCGGTAGAGAGCATCAAAAAGCACCCAAAGTACTTGAAGACTTTTAAGATGCACAAGAAATACAAGGCTCATACCGACGAGCTATTTCAGGCCGGCGAGAAGGTTATTATTGAAGAATGCAACCCAATAAGCAAGGATAAAAAATGGAAAGTCATTAAGAAAATATGATCCAACTTAGAACAATGTTAAATGTGGCGGATAATACCGGCGCCAAAATTATTCAGTGCTTCCATATTATGGTCGGTTTTCATCATAAGTCAGGCCAGATCGGCGATATCATCGTCGGGGTAGTAAAGGAGGCCGAGCCCAGGAGAATCGTTAAAAAGCACGAGGTAGTCAGGGCGGTTATCGTCAGACAAAGAAAGGCCTTAAGGAGAAAAGACGGTTCATATATCCGTTTTGACGACAATGCATGCGTGATCTTGGAGGCAAAAACAAAAGAACCGAAAGGCGGAAGAATTTCCGGTCCCATACCAAAAGAAATCAGAGAAAGGGGTTTTGAAAAAATAGCCGCTTTGGCCGAAGAAATAATATGAAGATAAAAAAAGGCGATCAAGTATTAATAACGTCAGGAAAAGATCGGGGGAAAACCGGCAAGGTTTTAAATGCGTTTCCCGGTGAAAGCAAATTATTGCTGGAGGGTTTGAATTTAAGGAAAAAACACGCAAAACCGAAAAAGCAAGGAGAAAAAGGCCAGGTAGTTGAGGTGCCGGCTCCCTTGTCTGTTTCTAATGTAAAATTGATTTGTCCAAAGTGCGGAAAACCGGCAAGGATCGGTTATAAAATAATTGAAAAGAAGAAATATAGAATATGCAAGAAGTGCGAGCAAGAGATTTGACTTCTGCAAGCTCGTAGAAGTCAGGCTTCTACACCATGAATATTATGTTGAAATTAAAAGATAAATATCAAAAAGAAGCAATACCGCAAATGATGGAAAAATTCGGCTATAAAAGCGCGATGGCTGTGCCACGTCTTAAAAAAGTAGTTGTTAATACCGGTTTCGGAAAAGAAGCGGTAGCAAAAACGGGAGACGAACTGAAGAAGCTCCAGGCCAATGCCGTTGATTCCCTCACTATGATTTGCGGACAAAAAGCCGTTTTGACTCACGCTAAAAAAGCTATTTCCACTTTTAAATTAAGGCAAGGCCTTCCCATAGGGGCTATGGTCACCATGAGGGGCAAAAGAATGCATGATTTTCTTGAAAGAGTGGTTAATATGGTTTTGCCCAGGTCGCGCGATTTCAGGGGAATTGATCCGAAGTCCATAGATAAGCAAGGAAATTTAACTTTCGCCATCAAGGAGCATATCGCTTTTCCGGAAATTTCCCAGGAGAAATCAAGGCAGATTTTCAGTCTGGAAATTACCGTAGTTACCGACGCGAAGAATAAAGAGGAAGGATTAACCTTATTAAAATTAATAGGATTTCCGATAAAAGTTTAAATTATTTTATGGCGACAGAGGCGCAGATAGCAAAATCAAAGAAAAAACCTAAATATACAAGCAGAATAACCCGCCGTTGTTTTCGTTGCGGCAGGAAGAGGGCATATATGAGGAAGTTCGGATTATGCAGGATTTGTTTCAGAGAAATGGCAAACAAAGGTCTCATTCCGGGCATTAAAAAATCAAGTTGGTAAAATATATGACAGACCCGATAGCCGACATGTTCAATAGAATAAGAAACGCCCAAATGGCCGCTAAGCCGGAGGTTTCGGTTCCTTTTTCAAATATCAAGTTTAATATCGCCCAAATTTTGGAGAAAAATAAATTTATCGGCCAGGTTGAAAAAAAGGGAAGAAAGGTTGATAAGTTTATTGATATCACCCTCAAGTATGACGATAAGGTACCGGTAATCTCCGGGATTAAAAAGTTTTCCAAGCCCGGTCAGAGGATTTATATTGCTTTTGGAAAAATTAAACAAGTTAGGGGAGGTTATGGCATAGCGATAATATCCACATCTAAAGGATTGATGACCAACAGGGAGGCGAGAAAACAAAAATTAGGAGGAGAATTAATTTGTGAAGTATGGTAGTTCAATTTCGTTCACTATTATGTCAAGAATAGGCAAAAAACCAATTTTAATACCCCAGGGCGTGGAAGTTAAGATAGATGGCCGGAAGATATCAATAAGGGGGCCCAAGGGCGAAATTTTTAAAGAGTTTCGACCCGAAGTTAGTATTACCGTAAAAGATAATAACATCACAGTTGGGGCCAAGGGGGAAACTAAATTAGCGAAATCTCTTTGGGGACTTACCAGAGCTTTAATTTTTAACATGGTCAACGGCGTTGTGGCGGGTTACGAGAAAAAATTAGAGATAGAGGGAGTGGGATTCAGAGCCAATATTGAAGGAGATCAATTAGTTTTAAATATTGGTTTTTCGCATCCCGTAAAAATAAAGACGCCCGATGGCATTAAATTTTCCGTGGAGAAGAACGTCATTACCATTTCCGGCATAGATAAAGGATCAGTCGGCCAAATAGCGGCAAAAATAAGAGACGCCAGGCCTCCCGAACCCTATAAGGGCAAGGGAATAAGATATGCCGGAGAACAGATCAGAAGAAAATTAGGCAAAAAAGCGGTAGCCACTACTAAATAATATGTCTATAAAACAAGAAAAACGAGATAGGCGCCACAGAAGAATAAGGGCTAAAATACAAGGTACGGCCGACAGACCGCGGCTTTTCGTTTTTCGATCGGCAAAGCATATTTATGCCCAGCTGATTGACGACGATAAAGGAAGAATTATTGTTTCAGCCCAAGATCTAAAAGTTTCCGCAGGCAAGAAAAAAACAAAAACGGATAAAGCCAAAGAGGTCGGAAAATTAATTGCCCAAAAAGCCGTTGAGAAAAAAGTGGAAAAAGTCGTCTTTGACCGCGGCGGTTATAAATATCACGGCAGAGTCAAATCATTGGCTGAAGGTGCCAGAGAAGGCGGTTTGAAATTTTAAATAAAAAATTATGTTTAAAAGAGAAATAAGAAAAGATTTTAGAGAAAAGCCAAAGGACGAATTTGAATCCAAGCTTTTGGATTTGGCCAGAGTTTCTCATACAAGGGCCGGAGGCAAAAAAATGAGATTCAGGGCGGTGATCATCACCGGCAATAAGCTGGGTAGGGTTGGTTTGGGCATAGCCAAGGGCGCCGATGTCCAGTTGGCCGTGGAGAAAGCTACCCGTTTGTCTAAGAAATACTTAATCAATGTTCCGATTGTTGAGGAAACAATTCCGCATGAAACCTACGCTAAGTTCGGGGCGGCCAAAATTCTTTTAAGGCCGCAAAGAAAGGGCAGAGGCGTGGTGGCGGGAGGCACGGTCAGGGTGGTCTGCGTTTTAGCCGGAATAAAAAATATATCTTCTAAGATTTTGGGAAGCACCGGAAACAAAATTAACAATGCCAAGGCGACGATGCTGGCATTAAAGAAATTAAAATATGCAAATTCACGAACTTAAACCAACTCATAAGAATAAATCCCGGAAGCGCGTTGGCCGCGGCGGCAAACGCGGCACTTATTCCGGCAAGGGAATGAAAGGACAAAATTCCCGATCGGGCAGGAAGTTTATGCCGTCTATCAGGGGGCTGATTAAGAGGTATCCTAAATTGAGAGGATACAGATTTTTGGCTCAAAGCATGGATACCAGAGTTGTCAATCTTAATATCTTGGAAAAAAGTTTTGAATCAGGGCAAACGGTTAATCCTCAATTATTGCTGGAAAAGAAAATAATCCGTAGAATAAAAGGAAGAACGCCCAAGGTTAAGATTTTAGGCGACGGGAAAATAACCAAATCTTTGACATTTGAAAATTGTTTGGTTTCCAAGCAAGCTAAAGAAAAAATAGAAGCTGCCAGCGGCAGCGTGAAAAATAATGGATTGGTTAAATAGGGTAATTCAAATTTTTAAAATTCGCGAACTCCGAAACAAGATATTATTTGTTTTGGGAGTTTTTGTTATTTTCAGGCTGATGGCGAATATACCGATACCCGGCATAGATATGGAGAATTTAAAATCGTTTTTTGCGCAGTTTCAGGTTTTCGGCGTTCTTAATGCTTTCACCGGCGGAGCTTTGGATAATCTTTCAATTATTATGTTGGGTCTGGGTCCGTATATTACCTCAACCATTATTTTACAATTATTGACGATGATTTTTCCTCAATTGGAGCGGATTTATAAAGAAGAAGGCGAGCAGGGACGCCAGAAATTCAATCAGTACGGCAGAATTTTGACGGTTCCCCTGGCTATGTTGCAGGGCTATGCCATGCTGAATTTACTTCAAAGGCAGGGAGCCATAGGCGCCATTACTCCCGAGGTGATGTTGAGCTCAATCATTGCGGTATCGGCCGGCTGTCTTTTATTAATGTGGCTGGGAGAATTAATCACCGAAAAGGGCATTGGCAACGGAGTGTCTTTGCTGATTTTTGCCGGCATCGTGGCCGATGTGCCTAATAGCATCAGGCAGATTGTTTTTCAGTGGGATCCTTCTCAATTGCCGGTTTTCTTGCTGTTTTTTGCCATGTCCTTATTAATTATCGCCGGAGTGGTTTTAGTCAATGAGGCCCGCAGGAATATTCCGGTTTCTTATGCTAAAAGAGTAAGGGGTGGCAAGATGTATGGAGGAGTTTCCACCTATCTGCCTCTGAATATCAATCCGGCGGGAGTTATTCCGATCATTTTTGCTTTATCCATTATGCTTTTCCCGGGAATGATTGCTAATTTTCTGTCGGGAGCGGGAGGAGCCGTGGGAAATATTGCCCAAAGCATCGGAGCTTTCTTTGAAAATCCCTGGACTTACGGCGCGTCATATTTTATTTTAGTCTGCCTTTTTACTTATTTTTATACGGCAGTTACTTTCGATCCCAAGGGAATTTCTTCCAACCTTCAGAAAATGGGCGGGTTTATTCCGGGCATCAGGCCGGGCCAGCCTACGGCAAGTTTTCTGTATTATATTTTAAACCGAATTCTGCTGATCGGCGCTTTGTTTCTGGGGGGAATCGCCGTCATGCCTTCAATTATTCAGGGAGTGACGGGAATTACCGCTTTCCAATTCTTGGTCGGCGGCACATCTTTAATGATCGTGGTTTCCGTTGTTTTGGAAACTATGCGCCAAATCCGATCCCAGCTTCAAATGCGCGAGTACGACACTTTTTAAAATTTATGCAAAAGAAATCATCAATCATTATCATTATGGGAGCTCCCGGGGCAGGAAAGGGCACTCAAGCCGAACTTTTGGACGAGAAATTAAAATCTTATTATTTTGAAACAAGCAAAATTATTGAGGCCAACGTAATGAATGCTAAAAAAGGCGACTACGAAATCGTTAGCAAAAAAAAATACGATTTAATAAAAGAGAGGGAAAATTGGTCAAGCGGAATATTAAATACGCCGGAGCTTGTTGCTTTTTGGGTAAAAGAAAAAATAAAAGAATTGGCGGGAGAGGGAAGGGATATAATCTTTGCCGGATCTCCGAGAACCCTATACGAGGGGAAAGAAATCATTCCTTTTTTGAAAAAACTTTTCGGAGCTAAAAATATTAAAATAGCGCTTATTGATATTAGCCCGGAAGAAACTATTAAACGCAACTCTCGCAGGAGGATCTGCGAACTGATGCGCCATCCGATTCTTTCTACGGAGAAAGAATTTCTCGGGCTTAAGAGTTGCCCCCTTGACGGCTCAAAATTAGTGAGAAGGGCGGGGTTAGACGACATAGAAACCATCAAAGTCAGGTTAAAAGAATATAAGGAGAGAACTTATCCGTTAATGAAATATTTCGGCGAGCAAGGCTTAAAAGTAAAAAAGATTAACGGCGAACAGTCGGTAGAAAAAGTCCATTATGATATTTTGAAAGCGATAAAATGATTGGCATCAAAACTCCGGAAGAAATTAAAATAATGGCTGAAGGCGGCAAGATTCTTGCTCGTATTATGAAAGAGCTTGAAAAGCAGGTGAGGCCGGGAATTACCACCAGAGAGTTAGACAAGGCCGCAGAGGGCCTTGTTTTATCATGGGGCGCTCAATGCTCATTCAAGGGTTATCACGGTTATCCCGCTTGTTCATGCACTTCGGTAAACGAGGAAATTGTTCACGCCGTTCCTTCCA
>Ga0209541_10013278_pt1 | contig 12616 bp, 23 predicted proteins | sample RifCSPlowO2_01_FD_184027 | JGI IMG/M metagenome (GOLD analysis project Ga0209541, IMG submission 184027) | Groundwater microbial communities from Rifle, Colorado - Rifle CSP2_plank lowO2_0.1 (SPAdes) (version 2) | ecosystem: Environmental > Aquatic > Deep subsurface > Groundwater | place...
GACAGGCAGCAAAAACTCACAGCTTTCGCCGCCGAGCGAGATACGGCAATCTCCGAAGGAGTTGCCGAGTAGCGAGGCGGAAGGGGATTATAAGGGGTGTCCCCTTATTTCATATCTCAAGAATTTCTTCATTGATAGATGGGGGTACTGGTTCATTATGTTTCCTAAGGCTTTCTAAGTAACCTTTTGTAGCATCTTTAATATTTTTTATGGCTTCGGCTCTCGTTTTGCCTTGAGAAATACACCCAGGCAATGTAGGGCATTCAGCTACAAATATTTCATCTTCGTCTTGTTCAATTATAACTCTAAATTTCATATTGTTCACCTATAAGATAAGTACCAAAACCACTATATAAACCTTACCCAAGCCGTATAATTGCGCTTCCTGCTGCGCTCGACACCGTCAAATTCTCTCCAGTCGTGTTCAAGACAACATCAATGGCAGAAGGATCAGCGACAAAAGCGCCTATGGTGCCGTTGATGCTCAGCTTTTTGGTGGGCATGTTGCTCTCAACTTGTTGAAAGCTACGAATGTTAGTTAGTATGCCTATGTTACCTGGGTATCAATCCATTAGTTCAACCTTAAATGATTTTGGGCCTAAAGCTTCAGTTCTGACTTCTTTACCAATTTTTGCGCCAAATTCTTCAAGCCTATCTGGAAATGTAAGCCCCATAGAATTTCCTATCTTGATTATTTTTCTCTTTGCATCAATGATCTGGTGCAGTTGTTTTAATTTAACGAACTCTTCTGCTTGCTCTTTTGTCAAAGTTGTAAAATTGCATTTAGGGCAGACCATCGCTTCTGTCTCTATGTGGCCAAGTTCTGCTCTTTTCTCTGCTAAAACCCCCCCACAATCGCATCTTATCTTCCTTTTTTCGGCCATGCTGTTTTCACCTCAATAAAATTTTTATGATATCTTGCAATTACAGTATAAGTAATGTTTTCCTTACCATAATATCTTCTAAAGCAAAGCTTATTTGGCTTCTTGCATTTTTCTTCAAATATTCTTCCGCTTCTTACAATTTCTTCAATCTTGCTTAAATCGAGATTCCAGTATTCCTGCCTATCAAACAAGTGCGGATCAAATGTAATTTCTGCCTTTTTCCTGTCTAATTTCTTAGCCAGATCTTCTTTCCACATTACTGTTAAACCTCTGTTATAACATAAGTTATAACTTATATTTAAACTTTTTGATTCCATGCTTCTCATAAACTGCATGCAGCGGGAAGAACTCATAGTAATTGTTTTCATCAAACCATGCAGCTTTGAAGCAATATAATGGAAGATTCAGCTTTCTCGACAATGCTAAAGCGTATATTGTTAACTGTTCTACTGGGTTTTGTTTTTCTGCCTCCGGCTTGTAGTCAAGTATATGGATTAATCCGTTTCTTACTTGTACAAGGTCTATATGGCCAGTTATTGGCGTTTTGTAGTCATTTAACGGGAAAATAAAGCCCTTTTGGTTGCGGTAATAGCCAGCATCCCAATTGGTTAAGTAAACTGGCACTTCAACAGCGATTGTTGTTGAGTCGTTTATGAGCATGAAGTCCTAGATTGCCTGATGCCTTTCATTATTGTTTTTTGCCAGATTTAGCGCTAATCTGGCTAATTTATTGGAGTGGTTGTTTTTGCTTATTATCTTTATTTTGAGATGATTGAATTTCAACTGGGAGGCTCTCTGCCCATTTGGAGCATCAGGCATATTGTTATTTTTATTGTGCGTAAAAATATGATTTGGAAAGCCTTTTGATGAGATTTTATTGATGTAACCCTTTAATGCGCTGAATTTGGGGTTTTCTTTTGTTAAGATTTTCAGTTTTGCATTGTGGCATTTGAAGGTGCAGGGCTGGATGTGGCTTAGGGTTTGCTGGAGTAAAATATTTTGATGACTGTAGAGTTTTAATGCCCGTTTTCTTAATCTGCTGAAGGTGCAGAGGTTTTTGTATTCCTGGAGCCATGAGTGAATTGTTGTCAATGGAATATCAGCCTTGAACTTTTTGGCTAGTAATGCCTTTGTTCCCTTCAAGGTATAACCGAGATTGTGTAAGGATATTGAATTAAGGATTATTTTTGGGCTGTGGATGGGGTGTTTTGAAATGGAATGGCTTTATCCCAGCTGTATTATCGCGCTTCCTGCTGCGCTCGACACCGTCAAATTCTCTCCAGTCGTGTTCAAGACAACATCAATGGCAGAAGGATCAGCGACAAAAGCATCTATGGTTCCGTTGACACTAAGTTTTTTGGTTGGTCCCGTCGTCCCGATGCCGACGTTGCCGTTTGCCAAGTTAATGCCGAAATTGCTGATTTTGTAAGAAAAATTTAAATAGTTGCTTCCACCGTTATATTTTCGTGATGGTAAAATGAATGAATTAAAGGTTGAAGTTTCTGAAGAACTAAAAAACAAAATGGCAGAATTTCCCGAAGTGGATTGGCTAGAGTTGGAAAAGAGAATGATAGAGTCTAAATTATTTGAGCTGCAGCTTTCAAGGTCGGCAGAGATGCGCCGTATTCTGGTAGAAGCAATTTCCTCAAAGAGCAAACTATCTGAAAAAGGGGCAGATAAATTTGCTTTGGAGCTTGGCAGGAAGATAAAGAAGGGCAGATTTAATGAGCTTAAGAAAGCAGGATTGGTATAAATGCTGCTGGTTGTTGACGCTAATATCCTTATATCCATACTTATAGCAAAAGGATCTAAACATAAACTCTTTTTTTCTGAAAAAATATCATCCAACTCTCCGGACAGGCTTTTGTTCGAAATCGGAAAGCATTGGAAGAAATTGTCGAAAAAGAGCGGTCTTTCTGAAAAGGATTTGGAGATAGAATTGGCAGCTATTAGGATGCAGTTAAATGCATTTTCTCTGAATGCGCTGTCTGAATGGATAAAAGAAGGGGCAGCAATCTCTCCAGATCCTGATGATACAGAATACTTTGCATTGGCATTAAAGCTTAATTGCCCTATCTGGTCGGAAGAGAAAAGGCTTAAGAAGCAGTCAAAAGTAAGAGTGTATAATACTGTTGAATTATTGAAAGAGCTTGGGCTGAAGAAATAAGATTTCATTAATTTTTTTCTTATCATTTCACCATCACCAAATTTTTATTCGCAGATTTTCCATAAACCCTATGCAAAGGAAAAAACTCAAAGTAATTATTTTCATCAAACCAAGCGCATTTGAAGTCCCTTAATACAAGCTTTATCCTGCTGGCAAGCCCTAAACGTAGATTGTTAGTTCTCTATTGGATTTTGCTATAGCAAAGGCTGGATTGGGGTTTTTTGGTAGAAAGGGGGAAACTTTGGCGCATTTAGGGGCTGATTTATCCCAGCTGTATTATCACGCTTCCTGCTGCGCTCGATACCGTCAAATTCTCTCCAGTCGTGTTCAAGACAACATCAACAGCAGAAGGATCAGCGACAAAAGCGTCTATGGTTCCGTTGACGCTGAGCTTTTTGGCAGGGTTAGCTTATATGCTTCATAAATTCTTCCCTGCTTATTTGCAAGTCATGCTTGACAATTTTGTTTAGAAGCCCTCTATCAACATCTTCACGAGGATGATTTGGGATGACAGTTGTTCTTCCATCTGGATGCTCAAAGAACATATGGCTGCCTTGTTGTCTTTTTAACTCAAAACCCAGTTTCTTGAGAACCTTTGTGATTTCAGTTGCATTCATTAAGGGCAACTTAGGCATACTATACCTCAACTTGCTGCAAGCTTACAAATTTGCTTTTTGCTTCTGGCTTCTTCACACTCAAATACAGTAATATAGCTTCTTTTGTTCTTTTTAACAGTTCATCATAAGTCTTAGCCTGAGTGTGACAACCTGGAAGCTCAACTACTTCAGAAATCAAATAACCATCTTCTCCCTCTTCAACTATGACATTGAATTTTTTTGCCATTTATATCGCCTTTATCAATGATTATGTTTTATGATTTATAAACTTTTACCCAAGCTGTATTATAACGCTTCCTGCTGCGCTTGAAACAGTCAAATTCTCTCCAGTTGTGTTTAAGACAACATCAATGGCAGAAGGATCAGCGACAAAAGCGTCTATGGTTCCGTTGATGCTCAATTTTTTGGTCGGAGTTAGCGTCCCCGACGCTTTCAACTTGTTGAAAGCTACGAATGTCCCAGAGGGACACCAAAAATGTGAAGCATTTTTCTGTGTTAATGAGTATGACGACGTTGCGGCCATTCATTCTTCGCAATATCAATACCTATCAACCGGCTGCTCCGAATCTGATATTGCACCTATCTTATCCTGTATCTGTTATTGGTGCTTATTACCAGTGAATGCCTGATTCTCTTGCCTGCAAGTACTTTGTTATCGTGAAGAAATTTTATTGCCTCATACTGTAGCTCAACTTTATAGGATTTTACTCTTAATATAATCATCCCTAATTTTCCGTGATAATGCCAATACCACAATTCTCCAAAATCTAAGTCTCCTGCTATTATAACTGCATTATTTTTTATAGCCCATTTTACAATATCAATATCATCAGCACCTTTTAACTTAATATCTCTTACGGATTTCGCAATGTACCCTAATTCCTTCAGCCTTATTACAAGGTTAGGCGATAAGCTTTCATCAACTAAGAAAAGCTGCTTCATCTTTAGGCTTCAACTTCTTCAAAATCCGTAAATTGAGCAGCAAATTTTATGGCTGCAAGAATGTCGTCTTTTTTCAAATCAGGATAATCTTTAATTATTTCCTGAAAAGTACAGCCATCTCCCAAAAGATTTAAGATAACATAAACAGGAATTCTAGTTCCTTTGATTACTGGTTTGCCTACCATAATATTCGGATTTATAGTAATCCTTTCATATTTTCTTAGTTTTTGTTCCATTTCGATAAATCATAATAACATTACCACTATATAAACCTTACCCAAGCTGTATTATAACGCTTCCTGCTGCGCTTGAAACAGTCAAATTCTCTCCAGTTGTGTTTAAGACAACATCAATGGCAGAAGGATCAGCGACAAAAGCGTCTATGGTGCCGTTGACGCTGAGCTTTTTGGTTGGTCCTGTAGTCCCCGGCCGACGTTGCCTGATTTATTCATCTTTAGACTCTTCCTCGAGAATTGCTTTTATTTTTTTCTTTAACTGGAGAATGTCTTTTTTGACAATGTCCCAAATAATGTTTAAATTAACTCCAAAATAATGATGGATTATCTTGTCTCTAGTTCCTGCTATCTCTTTCCATACTACTTGAGGATAATTTTTTCTTGTGTTTTCTGAAACATTTTTTGCAGCTTCTCCTATTATCTCCAACTGCCTGATAATAGCGCTTTGCCTTAAGCTATTTTTTAAAAATTTTTCTTTGGTTAGATTTTTACTAAATGATTCTATATTTCTAATAGCCTCTGCTATATGCTGCAAATATGGCATATCTTCATGTTTCGTCATAGTATTCTTATCTCGTCCTTTAGAATATACTTTTCTAAATAAGGGCTGATTCCATTGTAGCTTACTAAATCAACCTTTCTCTTTAACTTTTCCTCCAGCTCTAATTGTATCCCTGCAAACCTAAAACCTATACCTTTAGGGGGCTGGATTAGTATGTCTATATCTGATTTCTTTTTTGCTTCCCCCCTAGCATAGCTCCCAAATATCCCGGCTTTGACTACATTATTCTTTTTCAGTATAGGAATAATATCTTTTTGCAGCCTGATTATATCCTTATTTTTTTTAAATTGCATTTGATCTCTGCAATATTCTTTGATATTTATTTATCTTTCTATTCATCCTAACTGTATTATCACGCTGCCTGCTGCGCTTGAAACAGTCAAATTCTCCCCAGTTGTGTTCAAGACAACATCAATGGCAGAAGGATCAGCGACAAAAGCATCTATGGTGCCGTTTACGCTCAGCCTTTTGGTCGGTGCGGTTGTGCCGATGCCGACGTTGCCGTTTATATAAGTTCTTGGGCAAGTCTTTTACCTTCTTGATATTCTTTTGCAGTTATTCCTAATTCTATGCCTTTTTGCTTTGCAGATTCTTGCAAATCGTAAATGCTTCTGTGCAATATATCCGCAGCTTTTCCTATTGACAGCCTTCCTTGCGAGCAAAGCCTTATCAAATATTCTTCCGCGCCGCTGTACAAAAATTGTTTAATTGCTATGGTCTTATTTGTGTGCTCGTCTTTGCTTTTAAGTTCCGCTACTTTAAGTATTTCTTCTTCTATTCTCAATGGTTGTACTTGTGTCATTTTATTCACCTATGCCAGTTTTAACTGATTTATATACGCCCTTCCTAATATAAGGCCTTAACTTTTCCAAGCAATAATGAGCATCGTCTTTGCTTAGCTTTTTCCTTTTTACTAACACATAAATTAAATGTGCAGACGATAAGCTTTTGATATCTTCTTTTTTTATGTATGATGTAAAGCTTAAGTCATCACTTACTATCAAACTGCCCTTTTTATGCGCTTGAAATGTGGATTTTTCACCTTCGCCAAAATTCTTTTCTGGCAGTTTCTTTTCTTTGTAATCCCTTTTGTTTATTACCTTTATTCTACCAGCATTCACAAAATTTTCTATTTTTTCAGCATCTAGATAAAATCTTTTTTTACCCTCCTCCACAGCCTCATTATAAACTTCTTCTGTAATTGAAACATTAAAATTTTCAGCTATTTTACCTAAAAACTCTGCTTTCGAGGCTTTAATTAAAGCATCGCTGTCAAACAATAGTTTATACATTCTTATACAATTGTATAAGAACTTCTATTTAAAACTTTCTGTTTCGCGCAGTAAAATCGAAAGTTGTCAACGCCAGTGGGTACGCTTTTATTTTTCTGCTATTTTCCTCAAAAATTCATTGAATTTTTGGGGCACAGAAAATCCTATGGATTTTCGCGTGTTTTATAAACAGCATGCAGCGGGAAAAACTCAAAATAGCTGTTTTCATCGAACCACGCGCATTTGAAATAATAAAGCGGAAGGTTTAGTTTTCTGCTTAATGCTAAAGCATAGATTGTTAATTGCTCAATAGGCTTTTGCTTGTTTGCTCCCGACTTGTAGTCTAAAATATGAATTAAGCCGTTTCTTATTTGCAATATATCTATGTGGCCTGTGATTGGGGTTGTGTAGCTGTTTAATGGAAAAATAAAGCCCTTTTGGTTGCGGTAATAGCCCGCATCCCAGTTTGTTAAGTAGATTGGCATTTCTGCTGCTATTGTTGTTGAGTCGTTGATTAGGAAAAAGTTTTGGATTGATGGATGCCTTTGCTTGTTTGTGGCTGCTAGGTTCAGGGCTAAAGATGCAAGCTTGCATGCTAAATTGTTTTTGCTTTTGGTTTCTATTTTTAAATGGCTGAATTTTATTTGCGAGGCTCTTTGTTCATTATTGTTCTGTCCCGTCCCGATGTTGCTTATTTTGTTTTCATTGTTAAAATTGTTATTATTAGCAATTTCGGCATTGGGACTACTTGCGCTGTCATTTGTGCTTTTGCTGTAAGTGAAAATATGATGCGGGAATTTTTCTGTTGGGATTTTTTCCAAGTAGGCTTTTAACGGCTCGTAGAATAAGCTGGTGTTATAAAATTGGTTGTTGTAGAGTTTGTTGTGGAACAGCAGGTAGAGTTTTGCTTTGTGAAATTTGAAAGTATAAGGCTGTATATGTTGGAATGTTTTTGAGAAGATTATGTTTTGAGGATCATATTGTTTAATTGCTGCTGGTCTTAGCTTGTTGTACGTGCAGATATTTTTGTACTGGTTGAGCCATGAGGAGATTGTTGAGAGCGGGATTTTGATTTTTTCAGACTTTTCTATTTTTTCCTGTGTTTGCTTTAAGGTGTACCCTAAGTTATAGTTAGAAATTGCTTTCAGAATAATAGTTATTGGATAAGTTGTATCTTTTGATTTGTTTGTTGTGAAAATATATTTGCAGTTTTTGCATTGGTATTGCTGCAATATTTGGAGCTTATTTTTCCTGATGCCCTTTTTGACAATAGCTGTTGAGGTGCATTTTGGGCATTGGATTGGCTTATTTTGGCTCATAATTGAAGCCGCTATGTAACAGATATTTAAATTTTAGGTAATTGATTTTGACAAATGTATGCAACATATTTTTAAAATTGATGTGTAACAGATTTTAGAATCGAAAAGGCTGGATTGGGATGGGTTTGGCTAAACGGAGGAGAAAACGGGTGTTTTGGGAGAGTGGGTTTTGAGGGAATGATTGGTTGGGTTTAGGGTGGGTTTGGGCGGAAAAGTGGCGGAATGGGTTCTTGGGAAGGTGGATTTTGGGGTTTTTGGTGGTGGTGGAAACTGGTGCATTTAGGGGCTGATTTATCCTAACTGTATTATCACGCTTCCAGAGCCGCTTGATATTGTTAAACCCGACAGTATTTATCATCGGTTATATTCCAAGAATCTAATTTTATGCGGCAATTGTCTCCTTGTCAAGTTTATATATTGGGGCTGTTACGCCAGGATCTATGGCAATAGCGTCAGGCAGCTGAAATATCTTGTGAAAAATCTACAATTAGTTCTGGCTTATTTTTAAGGATATGCTTAGCATTAAGTATTTCTATAGCGACAGGCGCTCCTTTATTATCATAATCAATAATCAGTCCTGGCTTTATCTCGTCGCTTTCAGCTATTTTATCCTCTCTAAAACGCAAATAAATCACATCAGCCTCTTTATCATACTTAAGTTTCATTTTAACCTCCAATATTTTCTTACTTTTGATGTTATATAAGCTGTAACTCCAATTCTTGTGCCTTTTTCTTCTTTAAAAACGACTCTGATCAAATATTCCCTGTTATTTATGCAAAAATCTTCTTTGCGCGACTTTAAGGCCCTTTTCATCTGGAACAATCTGCTCAGGATTTGAAATAACATCTTCAATAAGCTTTATATTTATGCCCCTTTCTTTTGCTTGGTCTCTGACATGCTTTAATAAAATGAATTTCATTTATATCGACTAAGTTATCCAACTATTTAAACCTTTATCCAAGCTGGATAATAACGCTTCCTGCTGCGCTCGACACCGTCAAATTCTCTCCAGTTGTGTTCAAGACAACATCAATGGCAGAAGGATCAACAACAAAAGCGTCTATGGTGCCGTGGAGGCATAGTGCTTTTAAGATGACTTTGTCAAAAGAAAATCAGCTTTTATAGGAATAACCTTATTATATCTATCTTTCTTAGACCATTTTTCAAAATTCAATATTGAGAAACCCACCACTTTTTGTGTATTTGGATCAACCCTAACAAAGAAATCGTCTTCTACTTCCTTTGATATGGCTTTTACAGGTCTGCCTATTGAGATATCCAATACATCAGCTTCTTTGTCAAACGAAAACCTTAATCCTTCTTCCATATTAAGTCACCTTTCTTAATTCTATCCGTTATGTAGCAAGTTAGTATCTCCTGCTTTTCTTTGGTTTCAGCCACAACTAATAGGTACTTGCCGTCGTATACGTCCTTATAGTATCGATAGTATAAAAATGTATCTTTATCTCTTTTGCTTCTTTTGACTAAATCTGGTTTCAGCAGGACCTCTAATATTTTATCTTCGTATGGCTCTGCTTCTGGATGTTCTGTTATAATATGTTCCCAACGTTTTTCAGTAAGCTTTATTTTGTTATCAAATCTGTCTTTGAAACTCCTGGCCATAAGTCTTTTATGCCTTCTCAGAACTATATAAACCTTTATCCAAGCTGGATAATAACGCTTCCTGCTGCGCTCGACACAGTCAGATTCTCCCCAGTAGTATTCAAGACAACATCAATGGCAGAAGGATCAACAACAAAAGCGTCTATGGTGCCGTTGACACTAAGTTTTTTGGTTGGTCCTGTAGTCCCGATGCCGACGTTGCCGCTTTCATCAATTCTGACTCGTTCCTGTAGCGTCCCGCCTGTATCCATCGTGTGAAAGAATAGCCTTCCACCAGAACCTGCTTGAAATCTATCACCATCAATAGCAGAAAACACAGCATCGGTTGTCATAAAACTGAGACGGGCTCCAGTGCCAGCAGCTGCGTTTGGATTATAGAGACGCAATACCTCAGTAACTGCACCACTGCTACTTCTACGTACATCCAGAGGCGCGCCCGGATTCGTCGTCCCGATGCCGATCCTGTTAGCCGTCCTGTCAACAAAAAAATCACTGGTATCCACGCTGAAGTTTCCGGTTATGTTTAAATTTCCAACGTTTGACACGTTCATCCTTACAATTGTGCTGTTGGCAAGCATGGAAACGTTGGCTATATCCAGATTAGTTGTGTCGCCTGCGCTGCTAGAAGCATCCGCGCAGAAATCAGAATCCGAGCCGCCATCTATATTGCCGCAATCCAGCTTGCCTGTAAATCTTGTAGCAGTAACATTAGTAGCAGTGATATTAGTTGAATTTAACCTTAGATTATAAATGGTTGTAAAATTAAATGTAGCATTAGTAGATTTTAATAAAGTAGCATTGACTCCAGCTCCTCCCAGATACTCAGACACATTTCCTCTTGTGAATGCATCCTTGAGTATGTTGCTTATGTTATCAAACTTCAGTAAAGTTGCATTAACGCCAGTTCCTCCTAAAAATCCAGTCAGGTTTCCAATATTAAACACAGCATTGACAGTTTGCACCTGGTTTGCAACCTGAAGAATTTCAGTAGCATTGATAGAGGTAGCATTAAAGCTTCCAAACACAGCCATGCTTCCAATAACAGTAAGCGCATTTGTAACATTCCTTGAGCTGTTAAATTCGCCCACGACAAGACTCAAATTTCCTTCCCTCGGATACATTACCCTGTAAGTCTGGAACACAGTAGAGTTCCAAAGAGCTAAACTTTGATTATCCCCATTCTTCAGAGTGTTATTGCTTATATTTCCCAGATTAAAGTCAGCGCTCTTCACAAACTGCGAATAATTGCTTATGTTCCCAATGTTAAAGTCTCCAACTTTAGCAAACAAGCCCAGGAATGTAGCATTTGTGGACTTCAATAAGCTGGCATTAACATCAGTTCCGCCAAGATATTCGGATGTATTTGCCCTATTCCATGCTGCTGCATTTCCGCTGCTATCATCAACACAGAAATCTGAATCCGAGCCGCCATCTATATTGCCGCAGCTGATGCTTCCGTGCAGCCTTGTGGCATTTATAGTTCCAGAGGCATTTATGTTTCCTATTACATGGAGCTTTTCTGCTGGCAAAATTGATCCAATTCCTATCCTTCCGGAAGTATTATCCACAAACAAAATATCCTGAGCAATGGAAACATTTCCAGTAACGTTCAATGTCCTGTTTCCGGCCTTTATATTAACAACATAAAGATCCAAAAATCTCTGGCTTGCATTGCCCAATAAAGAAAACAGGTCAAATTTAGGCACAAAACTCTGGTTTATCTCAATATCTATTATTGACACTATATCTCCATCCAGCAAAATATTCTTTCCAAACTGCCCGCTGCCTTTATTAGTTCCCTGACCAACCAAAGTAACTCCGCCAGCGCTATAGCCGCCGCCAACATTCAAGTCATTCCTTGGAACGTTTAAGTCCCCGCCTATTGTTGTTGTTCCATTTACTTCAAGCTTGGTGTTAGGATTCAGAGTTCCAATGCCTATATTTCCCAAGGCATTCTGTAAAAACCCAACAACTCCTGAGCCTGAAACAATGCTGAACGTTCCTCTGACAGAAACAGTCTCGTTAGGAGTGCTTGTATTAATCCCTACTCTTCCAAATCCATCTATTCTTAATCTTTCTAGCAGATGGCCAAAAGTATCGTCTCCTGTATCCTCCTTTCTGGTTGAAAAAGTCAGGGCAGAAAGCTGCGAGCCATTGGTAGCATTATACAATATGGCTGAAATATTTGCCAGATTTGAAAGCTGGGATGCATTATCAGTGGCTCTAAACAATATGCTTACTCCAGCACCGTTAGTCGAGTTTAAAGGATTTTTTAAGACATGATCTAGAGTAATTAAGTTCATTACAGTGTTATTAAAACTATCAGAGGCATTCAAGTGCAAAATAGCATTCGCAGTTATTTCATTGCCTACTATTGTTAACAGATTATCTGGAATTAGAGTCCCAATCCCCACATTATCCCCAATATTTCTTAAGAACATATTTGTCCCGCTTCTGTTCCATAGGCTTAAAGTTGAATTATCCCCCCTCCTCAATGTATCGTTGCTTATATTCCCAAGATTAAAGTCAGCGCTCTTCACAAACTGCGAATAATTGCTTATGTTCCCAATGTTAAAGTCTCCAACTTTAGCAAACAGCCCCAGGAATGTAGCATTTGTGGACTTCAATAAGCTCGCATTAACCGCGCTGCCGCCAAGATACTCAGACACATTTCCTCTTGTGAATGCATCCTTGAGTATGTTGCTTATGTTCCCAAACTTCAATAAGCTCGCATTAACATCAGTTCCGCCAAGATACTCAGACACATTTCCTCTTGTGAATGCATCTTTGAGTATGTTGCTTATATTCCCAAACTTCAGCAAAGTTGCATTAACGCCAGTACCTCCCAAAAACTCAGTCAAATTTGCGATATTAAACACGGCATTGACAGTCTGCACCTGGTTTGCAACCTGAAGAATTTCAGTAGCATTGATAGAGGTAGCATTAAAGCTTCCAAACACAGCCATGCTTCCAATAACAGTAAGCGCATTTGTA
>Ga0209541_10013280_pt1 | contig 12615 bp, 14 predicted proteins | sample RifCSPlowO2_01_FD_184027 | JGI IMG/M metagenome (GOLD analysis project Ga0209541, IMG submission 184027) | Groundwater microbial communities from Rifle, Colorado - Rifle CSP2_plank lowO2_0.1 (SPAdes) (version 2) | ecosystem: Environmental > Aquatic > Deep subsurface > Groundwater | place...
TTTTAAATACTTCTTGCCGTCAGAGGCGTACGATCCTTCCTCACCATTCGTGACGACGATTATTTCCGGCCCTAAAAGCAGCATCTTTGAGAGTAAATCCTTCACATCAATCCTTTCTGTCTTCTCGATACCTAGAATATCTTTTGCTTCCTCGAAATTCACAATCATCAAATCGCACCTCTCAAGCAATTTAGGATATTTCTTAATGCCTACTTTAAGCTGATATGTACCGGGGCCAAAAGCTAGTCTGGCTCTGGTTTGATCGATAAAGTGGCAGACCTCATTAATAAGATCAGAATCGCGAAAAGACGCAGAAACTGAAGTAAAATATAACCACTTGCAAACCGGAAGTTTTGGCAGCCTGTAATGCCAGGGTTGGTGGTACACAAAGATTGTCCGCTCGCCCCGAAACGTTAGGACCACCGAGAGGTTGGAACTTTTCCCCTTTTCTAATACTACAAAATCTTCGCTGACACCTTTTTCGGAAAAATTTTTTATGATAATTTCGCCTTGCCAGTCGTGACCTGTGTGAGTGTAAATCGCCGTTTTTAAACCAAGCAATGAACAACCGACTACAACGTTGGCAGCATTGCCGGCAACACCATAGGCTATAGAATCCACCGGAATTTTTTCACCATATTTTACACAAATTCTGCAATCTTCATGATTAATATCACACTCCAAAGATGCATCATGAATTTTAATAAACGTATCAACCGTAGAATCACCTACTGCTATCACATCAAAAATTTTCTGACTACTCATATAGAAAAAACGGGATTTACATGATTATGAAATTGTTTTTTTATCAATGTCTTGAATTCGTCTATTGCATCAATAACCTGATCAGGTTTATTGACAATTTTGTAGACCTGTCTCTCCTCAGATCTTATGTACATGCCGCGCGTGAAAGCGAATATAATTTCCTGCCAAAAATCGCCGTATAAAATTAGAGGTTTATGATGGCCGAAATGCATGCGCGCCAAACCCCAAGCCATGCCGAATTCAGAGATTGTTCCGGTACCGCCATTAAAGATCACAAAAACTTGTCCCAAACCCAGAAGCTTTAATGTCCTTTCAAGATAATTTTTTTCGACAATAAGCTGATCAACTTTATTAGATTCGTCTCTCCCCTCAAAAAACGGGGTATCTATGGGGTAAAAAGTTACGCCGATTGTGCTACCGCCAGCACTTTGCGCTCCTAGCGTTGAGGCCTTCATGATTCCGGGCCCGGCGCCATTGACTATTACGTATCCCGCCTTAGCACACAGTCTTGCGACTTCATAGGCTGCCTTAAACGGATCATCGGCCGCTTTAGCGTCTGCATAGCCTAAAAAGGTTATTCTTTCAATTTTTGGAACATCGATTGCATTTGTTAAGGCAGATTTATCCATTCACTTAATTATGTGGCGTTTCCAGCAAGCTTAGCAAGTTTCTCATAAGCCACCCTAAAGTTGGTTGCATTGTAGAGGGCTGAGGACACCACTAAAAAATTCGCCCCGACTTGCGCCAGTTTTGCCGCATTATCAAAATTAACACCGATATCAATTTCCAGTGGCAAATCGTGAGCTAATTTCTTCACCTCAGAAATCCTCTCGTAAGTATCGTGGCCAAGTTTTTGTCCTGAAAATCCCGGTTTACCTGTCATTAAAAGTAGCAGGTCGATGTCATCGAAATAGTGGATGGCAGCCTTAATCGGCGTGGTCGGGTTAAGCGAAAGACCCGCTTGTTTACCCTGCCTTTTGATATGGTAGATTACGCCGGCAACGTCTGCATCAATTTCAAAAGGCACAATGATACGCATGACCCAGTCAAGTGGAGCCAAATCGTCAATGTAATTTTCGGGATAGACAACCATTAACTGTATTTCCAAACTGCGAAATGTTTGATATTTCTTTATGACGTCTGCCCCGACAGTTGTATTTGGCGCAAATTTACCATCCACTACATCTATTTGAATTAAATCCGCTACGTGCTCAGCAGCCAGTAGTCGCCTGTGATATTCTTCCTCACTACTTGTTAATATTCCCGGTACGATAACTGCCATATATTTCAATTTTAGTTTAAATTGTAATCCTGTCCCTGCTGGGGGATTGTCGTTGCTATTTTTAAACTTTGTTCAATTGACTTCGAAAGTGCTACTGCTTGATCACTTTCACCATGGACAACAAATACTTTCTTAAGACTTCCTGTTTTAGAAAGCCAATTAATAATTTGTGGCAAATCGGCGTGAGCACTATAAGATCCAATAGTCTTAATCTGAGCATTAATCAAAACTTTCTGACCATGTATATTGACTTCTTTTTCTCCTTCAAAAATTCTTCTGCCTAAAGTTCCGGTGGATTGATACCCGACAATTAAGAGTGTATTTCGCGTGTCCCCCAGATATTTTTTCATATGGTGCAAGATTCTGCCACCATTCATCATGCCGGAGCCTGCGATAATCACCTTGGGGTTAGGCGCTTGGTCAATAGCTTTAGACTCTTCAACCGATGAGGTAATTTTTAACCTTTCAAGTCCAAAGAAATCCCCGTCTTTGTGAAATTCACGGATTTTCAGATTCAAATAATCCGAGTATTTTCTAAAGACCTCAGTAACTTTAAAAGCCAAGGGGCTATCTAAAAAAAACGTCGGTTTCTGGCAATTTTGAACGCTGCAAAAGTCCTCAATGTCATGAAGCAGTTCTTGTGTCTTTTCAATGGCAAAAGAGGGGATCATCAAAATCCCGCTTTGGGCAATTGTTGCTGAAATAATTTGGGCGAGTTTCTGATGACGTTTACCAGCGTCCTCGTGAACTTGGCCCCCATAAGTGCTTTCACATATCAAAAAGTCGCAATCCTCGATATAATCTGGGGACTTTAATAAAATTGAAGGGTTATTACCCAAATCTCCGCTATAGCCAAGTTTTAAGCCATCTGATTCGATTAAAGTGATCGCTGAACCTAAAATATGCCCGGCGTTTTTAAAAGTCAGCCAAACATTCTCTGTAATTTCCACTCTTTCGCCATAGCCCACAGTCTCAAAAAGTTGCATTACACTAGCTATGTCTTGCTTTGAATAAAGAGGGTTGTGTTTATCTCTCTCTGCTTCTTCCCTCATCAATTTTTCGCAGTCCTCAAGAACAAGATTGGTAAGCTCACAAGTGGGCCCAGTGCTATAAATTTTGCCGCGGAAGCCTTCTTTGAAAAGTTTTGGCAGTCTACCGGTATGATCAAGATGGGCGTGGCTAATTATCACCGAATCGATTGCCGAAGCGCCAAATAAAAACGGGGCAAAATTTCTCTCCTCGGAAAGCCTAGTGCCTTGGAATAAACCGCAGTCAAGAAGAATTTTTTTACCCGCAGCCTCAACTAAAATATTAGAGCCGGTCACTTCGCGGCAAGCCCCGTAAAAAGAAACACGCATAACTCTAGTATCTTGTATCAAGTATCTTGTATCAAGGAGTAAGTAGTTGCCTCAGGAGATTGGTCCCAGTGCGTCATCTATCTTTGCCTTATCAAAGCCCAAAATATTCACCTGCTGGCCGTTATCTTTTGCAATTACAGTAAAAGGTACACCCATTTGTCCTGAAATTGCTATCATTTTTTGGGCCTCTTGGGGGTTTTCGTCAACCAAAATTTCAGAAAATTTGATATTTTTTAAGTTTAAATACTCCTTTTGCATCCTGCAAAAAGGGCAAGTTGTAGTTGTATACATGGTGACTTTAGCCATTATAGTTTTACTGCTCTTAATAAACTTTTATGTAAATCTATCTGACCAGGATCACCAGTGTCAAGACTCATACTGGCCAAACGCGCCATGTATCTTGCTTTATGATGTCCCTTGCTGGGGTCTAGTAGAGTATCCTCGAGTGCATTTGGGAATCGGCGAGTGTCTCCACACCTCTTGCAAACACCCGCAGAGGTTGCCCCGATAGGTGTTTCAATAATCCAGTGGTGAACACAATCGACTCCTCCATTACCATTGGCTTCAATATTTGTGATTGCCAAATCTCTTTCAAGCTGGCTCATATAAGAGTATTGTAACAATTAACCTATAATTATAGAAGTAAGAGCGAGATAATGCAACCTGAGGAACTTTGGAAATTTGCAGAAACTTTGCTGCTTGAAAAAAATTATTGAATTACTGTTTAATTGCGTTAGCCAAAGTTGTAGATATCAAAGTATTCAAGCTAACGCCCTCACTTTTTGCTCTGTAAGCTAAATTTCTGTGCAAGAATTTTGGCATTCTCACGTTAAATTTCCCACTATAATCATCTACAGATGGTTCTGGAACAGCGATTTTTCTTTTAAGCGCTACCTCCAACCAGTCCCTTTTTGCATCCTCTAACATTTGCAACACTTGCTCTTTAGTGTCCGCCTCAGTCATACAACCTGGTAATTCCTCAATTTCAGCAAAATATGATCCGTCAGAGTTTCTTTTGATGCGCTCTGTATATTTTAATTTTAAATAGTATTTAAAATCTTTCTTCATTACTGTCACCTCCTATCAACTCTAGTACTCTTTTAACATACACCTCTTTAACGTATGGTCTTCTAAATGGAACCGAAATCTGAATATCTTTCCTTGTATAGATATAGTGACTACTACCAGACTTTGGTTGTCTTGCCTCAAACCCGGAACTTCTTAAAACCGAATCCAATTCTTTAGAAGAAACCGTTTTCGGATTTTGGAAAATCTTACGTAATCTCTTTTCTCGTTTAGTCACGACCGATCAAAATAGTACCATATATAGTACTATACGTCAAGCTGCCCGCGAGTAACCCGTTATGCTTCGGGATTATGAAGAACGTAAATACAGTAAAATTTCATATAAACAAATAGTCAGGTACCAGACGGTACCTGTCTGCGGCGCAATTCTTTTTTACTTCTAGCAAAGCCAAGTACTGTATGGTACATGGCAAAACAAGGTGCAGAATTGTACCTTGTAGCCCCAAGGTTTTTTATTTCGAACCAGATTTTGGATGAATTTGTGAGGGATTATTAACTAAAGATTTTTGTTAATCGCTTCAATCACCTGATCTCTTGTATATCCAAAAGCCATAATTTCTCTAACAATCAGCGATCTAAAATTAGGGTCTCCATATTCTTTATCACCTTTAATAGTTATAAAGGGTCGTTGTCGATGGCTGGGACTACGTGTTGGGTGCTTTGCTAAAGCATGTCCGCCTTTTCCTGATTGGTAATCTATATCAAATCCTAAATCGCGACAAGCACCTTCTAGTGCCTTAGACCCAAAAACTGGGAGTTTAGGCATGTGAATAAGTGGGGAAAACTGGAACGAATATGTTTGGCTTTTCCTTGGGTTTTATTTTCAATCGAAGTGTTGGTTGGGTTGGGGCATATACGAAGTCTGCCATTACAGCTTCATTACGCGGTACTTCAAAATAGGTAAGGACGGCATCATTCAAATTCTCAATGAGCTCACCCATTGACTGCGCATGAGTAATACAGCCTGGGTAATCCACTAACTTAGCTGTAAGTCCACCAGACTTAGATTTTATAATCAGTACCTTTAGTTTATCGGGTAGTTTATATTTATCTTTGAGTGAAATTTTTGGAAGCATATAATGCTTATCGCAGTAGCTAAATATAGCATAACATAGTGAAATATAGCAATATATCGATTGGAAGATAATTTTTGATTCAAATCCATTCGCACTAAACTATTTTTGTACCTGATGCTTGCTGGGTAAACTTACTTATTAGAACTTTTTGGGTTCAAAAAAGTTCAATATAGTTTTTAAATAGTTGAGCCGCCTTGTTTTCTAAGAACTGCAACAGTTTTGCCATCTATTCTTACCCTAGTAGGTATATGTGTTTTAACCTTGGACTCTGTGGTGGATACCTCGTCACCAACCATTCTTGAGGCATCGAAAAGGGTTATGTTTCCGCTAAACCAGTCGTTATTCTCAACCTGCAAAACTCTATTTGCAAACCCAAATGAAGCTGTTTTTCCGAGCCTGACGGTAGATTCTGGCTTCTTGCCAACTTCAGCCAATTGTTCAGCCCATTCTCCTGTAAATTCAACTTCTATTCTTGACACAAAAATTCACCTCCTCTTATTGAGAAACATATTCTACCTAAAATTAGTCCGATTGTCAAACTATGGGGTGCGTTTGTAGCCCCGACGGGAGTTGAACCCGTGTTGCCACCTTGAAAGAGTGGAGTCCTAACCACTAGACGACAGGGCCTTACCTATCAAACAAAAAGACCACAGAATTCTATCACATATAGACTGCTATGTGAAGAAAGCTTATGGCCTTTATTTCCTAAACTTTTCCCAGACTGATTCTAGTATGCCTCTGGCCGTTTGCTGCCCGCCAAGACCAAATGCTAAACCTCCGGCAATAGCAACCATCGCAACCAGCCCCGCAAATAGAATTCTCAAAAGCTCCTGGGCAACACCCAATTGGTGCAAAACCAGAAAGCCTACAAAAACTGTTAGCGACCACTGGGCGACAATGGCTACTGTGTGTGCCAGATGTGTACCAAGTGACCTGCTTGCACTATAGGAAACTCTGTAAGCAAGTTTTGCAAAAGCCAGCCCAACCATTGCCAGAACTACGGCCACTATTACATTTGGTAAGTAAAGAATCAGCCTGTTTAGCACTGCATTGACTGCATCCAGTCTCCAAACCTGCAGCGTGGGAACCAAAAAAACAATAATAACCGACCATCGGCCCAATTCTGCCAAAATTTCAGCCCATTCAATATCTTTACCCTCAATCTTGGTAACTCCGTACCTGGAAAGAACCTTCTCAAGCTGCACGAGTTTTAAAAGACCGAATATAACTCTATAAACGACTGCTGCTAAAATTAGCCCGATTAATAGGACTATTAAGCCTCCGACAAGAGAAGGTATAAAATTCACAAAAGTAAAAAGGGAGTTTAAGACAACTGATGAAACTGTAGTGCTTAAATCCTCCAAACTCATTTTAATCACCTCCTTCCATTAAAAATTCTATCTTGAGTTTATCTATATTTCATGAAAAAAGTCAAGTGAAAATAGAGGATGGGTGACCCGCACAGGACTCGAACAGTTCGACAAGCTCACTACAGGCCTGTAACCAAGATTGACCATTTATTAAAGATCCAAGATACTTTTATAATATACTGAATACACACCACAAAAGATGAAATTTCTGTTGATATTGATTCTTATCATGGTCACGCCTGCACTGTTATTTATTGGATATTATTTTTTTGGTGGAAGATGCTTACCTTATAGACTTGTTGCTCAAAAAATTCCAAAGTATGAGAATGCTTCGAATTGGTCGATTCAGGTTGGAGGAAGCGATATGGGCGGTGGCGGTCCATGTGGAGCTGAAATATACTTTCACACAAACGACTCTCAAGATTTAGTCTTTTCATTTTACAAAGAAAAGTTGCAAAATGATGGTTGGGTTGTGGATAGTGAAAATAAACTTGCAGACCCCCAAGGCAACATTGGAGGAAACCTTTTAGGTTTTAAAAAAGACAATTATTCAGTAGATTTAGGTAATTACTCACATGATTCAAAATGGAATTTTGTATTCTCGGTAGATAAAGAAATTAATAATTAACTTCCTCTATAGATGTGGGGTTACATCTACATCCAATGTGAATTAGTCTGCACATCTGGAATTAGGAAAAGTCTGACGTTTTTTCCACAAAATATATAAAAAGTGTCGAGTCATCCTTCGACCCCGCTCAGGATTGACCATAGTAAATCGCAGAGTCAAACTCGACTGCCTCGTCTGACTGTAACGTCTAGATGCAAGAGAGTCAGACTCGGTGGGGGCACAGGGACTTACTTCGTCGCTTTGCTCCTCAGCATAAACTTCTCGTCCCGCGTGCCTACCTTTGCCAAGCTCAGAATTTTGCACCCTGAGCTTGGCGAAGGGTGGGGGCACAGGGACTCGAACCCTGAACCAATCGCTTAAAAGGCGATTGCTCTACCATTGAGCTATACCCCCTCAATATCATTATAAATTATAGCCAAATGAGTCTTGATCATCAATTGGCTAATTAGTTAGAATTAATCTTCAAGCATATGAATTGGGTTGATTTTGTAATTTCAGTCGTGGTTTTGATTTTTGCCTTAGAAGGTTTTAGGCGGGGGGTTTTTGTTCAGCTTTTTGATATTGTAGGTTTTGTAGTTTCACTTTTATCCTCTCTAACTTTTTATCCTCAAGCCGCCCAACTTTTAATCAACCTTTTTAACCTACCCAAAATTGCCGCCAATCCTGCTGGTTTCTTACTAGTGTGGTTTGTGACTGAAACCCTATTTTTTACGATTTCTTCAGCTATTATAAAAAAACTCGCCATTTCATTTGCAAATAATCGATTAAACAAAATTTTGGGTTTTCTCCCGGCGACAGTTAACGCTCTGCTGTTTTTGTCATTTGCCCTTCTGTTTGTTGTTTCACTACCGATAAGACCTGATATTAAAAAGGATGTCTTTGATTCGAAAGTAGGAGCGACTCTGATAGGTAATGCCCAAATTTTAGAAAAACCATTTAATAGCGTTTTTGGCCCGATTGCCAAGCAAACGCTAACCTTTTTAACAATTAATCCCCAGGAAACCGGAACAATCTCACTTGAGTTCACCCAAAAACAATTATCTATTGATCAAGAATCCGAAAGAAAAATGTTCGAACTGGTCAACCAGGAAAGAATCAAGTTTGGTGTTCGACCTCTAATCTGGAGTCAAAATTTAGCAAATGTTGGTAGAAGTCACTCTAAAAACATGTTAGAGAAAGGTTATTTTTCGCATTATTCACCCGAAGGTAAGGATGTAGGCGATCGACTTGAGGAAAGTGGTATCAACTATAGTTATGCAGGTGAAAATTTGGCCTTAGCGCCTGATGTAATTCGAGCTCATAATGGTTTAATAAACAGCGAAGGGCATCGAAGAAACATACTGGATCCGACCTTTTCCAAAATTGGCATCGGCGCAATTGACGGAGGCATATATGGAAAGATGTTTACACAAGTTTTTACAAATTAAGCTTGAATTTAAAAACCCTTAAGAATAATTTATTCGCAGTTGCAATTTTAATAATTGCATTTCGACTTCTTACGTTTGGTATAAATAAGCCATTTTGGGGTCATCATGATTGGAATAGCGTTGTTTACAGCACCATTGCCCGCAATTATGTAAGGTATGGTTATTTTGCTACAAAATTTGGACAAGTTACTAACCAGGATTTCCAGCCAAAAAATGAATTTGGGTATATTACCCATTATCCGCCCCTGCTGCCAATAATCATAAGCGTCTCTTTTCGTCTGTTTGGCACGACCGAAGCAGCTGCAAGGCTTCCTATTATTCTTTTCTCGATATCTTTAGTCTTTTTTATCTATTTAATAGGGAAAGAAATCCACTCAAAGCTGCTGGGTCTTTTTGCATCTGCAACTGTCGTTTTTCTTCCAATCTTCTTGTATTTTGGCAAATTGCCCGTCCATGACACTATTGTCCCTTCGGTTTCTGTATTGGGTTTTTGGGCATATATAAAATTTATAAAAGAAAAAAAAGTTATGTATTACTACCTATTAATCGGCAGTCTAATCTTCGGAGGCCTTATTAATTGGAGCGCTTTTTACCTTGCTGCTGCTCTTGCATACCACCAATTAATTACTAAAAACAAAACCAAAGTAAGAAACAGGATCCTTGCGCTAATCCCTTTGTCCGTTATTGTTTTTACTCTCCATCTTATTCATATCAGACTACTAGGCTTACAATCACAAAGTGCCTTTAGTAATTTTCTGAAAAGAGTTAATCCATACCTAACCGCAGACCTGTACGGGTTTACACTACTAAAATATATCAGGCAGGAAATCTTATACTTCAAAATTTACTACACTTTGCCAGTCTTTTTAGGCTCAGCATTTTTTATCTGTTGGGGTTTTTACCGGCTGAAGAAGAAAAAATTAGACTATTTCGGCGGCTTTGTATCCGCGCTTTTTATCTACGGGATAATCCAGTTATTAGTTTTTGAGCAATTATCTTTCATCCACGACTACATGATTTATTACCTTTTGCCATTCATGGTACTAAGTTTTGCTTATGCAATTTTTATTATTTTTGATAAATTTAAGAATAAAGTTATTTTTCCTCTCATATTGGCTTCTTTACTTTTTTTAATTCTATTTAATCAGTTTAAATACACCCAAACACTTCTTGCCACTTCTGTAAATAAAAGGGGTTACAAAATTGCCCAGATCATTAAAAATAATACGCTTTCTGGCCAAAAGGCCTTTGTAACCTCTAATTCCTATAAAGAATTCCAAGATGTGTTTATTGGTTATTATTCTGACAGGGAAGTAGACTATGGGGAGCAGCTGCCTGGGGGTTTTGACAAGAGTTTTAAGTTAATTATTAGGCCAAAAGATCATGACCCTCTTGATATCAATTCGAAGAAACTTCTCAACGATAAATTTCCCAGGCTTGAGGATGATGACTTCATCTGGTACAAAATAAACTAATTCTTATCTTCTGTTTATAATTGCCGCTGTTCTGCCAATAGTGCCGAAAACTTCCCACGATTGAGGATCGTTAGCAGCCGGTTCTCCATCTTCTTCGTATGTCAAAATTGTAAAGCCATCTTTTGCAATGGGGACAAGTTCCTTTCTGCCAACGATAGACTCAAGAGTAAAAACTCTCTCGTCTAGATCTCGCGCGAATGCGAAGTAACCGTATTTTTCTGCTCCTTTTGCCGCCTGTTTGGTTCTACGTGGCCAATTGGGCCCATTATGATACGCCTCCGCTCCATTTTCCGCAAACATCTTTGAATCGCTGCTTCTAGTTCTTATGCCATATACATTTAACATATCCGGCTGGCTTAGCCTTGAAATGACAGCTTTTGCAATTTTGGGCTCAAGAGCTTCAGCCCATAAAGCATCTATAGGATCATCAGTGACAATTTCGTCTTGTCTGTCCTCACCATCGATAAGCGGAACAAAATATTCAAGTTTAGGTGACCAAAACAAGGTGTTAATAAGGTGTTTTAACTCACTGGCCCTTTCCATACACTCTTTTGCTAAGTTGACTTCCCCAGACATTTGAGCCATTCTGGCAGCTTCTAGTAGAGCCCAATAATAAGTTGCATTAACAGTTAGATAGATGTATGGTGGGGGAGGAACATCACCCTCCTCATTCTTGTAAGCACTGTCTGAGTCTTTCCAATTACGATTTAATAAAGGACCATAAGCTTCTGAAATAATCAAAGACCTTCTGTGTTTGTCTGCTATAGCATTATCATGAAGTACACCTCGTTTTGCGGCGGGCCAGTGTCTTTCCATGAAATAGCTAGAATTCCCCCAATAATTTCTAACTGTTCTCTCGGTTACTCCTACAGCGATTACGTGTTTGGATGTAGCATCGTCAGATAAATAATTTTTCATTCTATAAGTTCCATCAGGGTTTCTTACTACCAGTGGACGCCATTTTGGATCATTAAAAAGCTGGGCTAGTCTATCCTGAGGTGAGGCACTTGTATGAACTTCGTGAGCTTTTCTTCCTGGTCTTTCTCTCGTTATAGGGTCAAATTGACTCCCCTCATGAATTAATGCAGTTTCTAAAGATTTAAAAGAAGCGTCGAGGATTCTTGTGGTTAAGTCACCTTGATTCTCTTCATTGACTTCGATTATAGATTCGAATGCATCTCTACCAAAATGGACGCGTTGGAATCGGCCACTACCGCTTCCCTCTATACCGATTGTTTCGTTTACAACCAGTGGCAACTCTTCTATAGCTTTTTGTCTCGCGCAAAGTACAACTTCAGGAGACATTTATTAACTATAGGATGATTATATCACTTTCTATCAAGTTTTTCACCTCGGAATTTCTTTAGGCGAAAGTTTTTAATTTTCCTGCAAGAAATTTTGTAATCGGAATTTCTTATCCCCAAAATAGCCGGTTACTTCCGGCATTATAATCGGCATCCCAAGAAGCTGTGCCGGAAATAGCGTATAATCACCATATTTATTATTAACCTCATCAACCTTCTCAACCAGCCTGCTATGTCGTCTCGCCTCTTCAAAAAGGGGAATAGGTAAAAAGTCTTTCTTTGTTAACATGCCCAATGTTACTCCGCAAAAAATTATTGGTTTATCCTGAGGTTTACCGAAGGGCCAATCGGCAGAAATAATTTTACAGATGTCAAAAAGTTCTTTGCCAGAGCTTATATAATTTTTTAAAGTTCTATGACCATACCAAGATTTAACCCTCTCATCGTCTTTGGATCCAGACCAACCTCGTGTAGAGGTTCTAAGACAAAATCCAACATAACGCCCTGCTAAAGCCATAGTACGCGCTTTAAATGCTGCTTCTTCTGCTAGATTTCTGGCAATTTTGTATACGTCTTGCCTGCTATTTAGAGGTTTGTGCGTGGTATAAGTTCTGCCCACGCTTTTAGCTTGCTCAAGGCTTGTGTATGGCAAAACTGGCGTGTTGTCGATTCCTCTTGCTAAATTAAAAAGATGATGAGACCAAAACGGGCCAAAATTTTTGTGCAAAAACTCCATCGAGCAAACCCTCAACCTCGGAAAGTTATCAATCCCTAATTTGGCCAAATGGTTATAAAGTCCCCATCCAAGCCCGCAAACATCGGTTAACTTGCATTTATCTAAAAC
>Ga0209541_10013283_pt1 | contig 12612 bp, 13 predicted proteins | sample RifCSPlowO2_01_FD_184027 | JGI IMG/M metagenome (GOLD analysis project Ga0209541, IMG submission 184027) | Groundwater microbial communities from Rifle, Colorado - Rifle CSP2_plank lowO2_0.1 (SPAdes) (version 2) | ecosystem: Environmental > Aquatic > Deep subsurface > Groundwater | place...
TCTTTTATTGTCTCTTTTATCTTCTGGCTATCCATGATATTTATATATAACTACAAATGCTCCACAATTGCAACATCTTCTTACCTACCTCCGACATAGGTCCTTCCTATGTCGGAGGTAGGTAAATTCTTAGCAAGCTTGCGTCTTACTATTAATTCTTGAATAACGGAAAAAATATTACTTGCCGCCCAATATAATGCAACTGCGGCTGAAACTTTATATGCAATAAAAGCAATGAATACAGGTAAAAAGTACTTCATTTGCCAACCCATGCTCTTTGCAAGGTCATCTTGGAAAGAAGGTTTCCCAGACGATGGAGCAGTTGGAGCAGTTTTTGGACTTGAAATTTTAGCTTGAAAAAATTGAAATACTCCAGCTATCAGTGCAATAATAATACTATGTCCATTCATATCAACAAGGCCTAAAAAATTTATATTATAAACTGGCATTGATACAAAGCTGTAAAGGGGGCCTGCTACTCCATTTAATCCTTTATAAAAAACCCAATACAGAGCAAAAATTATTGGGAGCTGTATAAGTATAGGTAAGCACCCAGACATTGGGTTTATTTTATATTTTTTATATAAGGCAAAAGTTTGTTTAGCCTGTTCTGATTTTTCTTTATGTTCTTCCTTTATTTTCCTTATTTCTGGCTCAAGCTCTTTCATCTTCACCTGGCTTGTGATTGATTTTTTAGATAGGGGATATAATACGAATTTTACAATAAGAGTTAAAATTATTATAGCTATTCCTATATCCCCGCCCGGAATAAGGTTTACAATAAAAAATAACGCATTGTAAAGTGGCTCATAAAAAATAGTGTTCCATAGGTTTCCTAGCATTTTGCTATTGTATCCTAAAAACACTAAAATTCAAAGGGGCATGCTCCGTCACTCACGAGTGACGGGGTCAAAATGATCTTTTTGCCAAGGATGACATCTTAAAATCCTTAAAATTATCATAAAAACTCCTTTAAAAAATCCATATTCAGTAATGGCTTCTTTTGCGTAAACAGAACAGGTCGGATAAAAAGCACAAGAAAATCCAAAAATGTGCCATACTTTAGAAAGAGTATTTTGATAAACAAATATAAATATTAAAAAAAGTTTTTTCATAAAATAAACATAAACCCCACCTTAAGTCCTCCCCTAATAGGGGAGGCAAGAAGGTACGAATTCCTTGTCCCCTTTATTAGGGGGGATTTAGGGGGATTGAATTTTATTTAAGATTACATTTACATCAGCCTCAATCTCATCAAAACTAGCATTAGCACTACCTTTTTTAAAGAAGAAAGCACAAAGCATTGGTTGTTTAAGATTGTTTAAAATTTTGGAAACAGAGGCATAACCCCTTCGGCGCAGAAGATTTCTTTTTACAGCAAGTTTGGACACAGCCTTTGGAATAACAAAAGAAAACTGGCTTTCTTTCGCATTACTAGCAAGGACTCCCCTTAAAGAACTCGAACCCCAAGGGGAGTCCTTGCTAGACAAAAACAAGAATTTAGCTTGCAAAAAATCACCAGAAACATTTTTCCCGCACTTTAATAAGTCCTCAAATACTATTCTTGATATTCTATTCTTTTTAGGAAGCATTTATACAGAGATCTTCTTGCGACCCTTTCTTCTCCTTGCTTGTAAGACTTTTTTACCGTTTTTGGACGCAGAGCGAACCAAAAAACCATGGGTTTTTGCTCTTTTTTTCTTTTTTGGTTTGTATGTAAATGACATATTTTATAGTATATACTATTATGAACAGATTATCAACATATTAATCAAGGTTTGAGGGTTTCTTAATTTTAATTATAAATATTATAATACTGACCATATATGATAGAGCATGATCAACTTTGGGAAAAATGTCTTGGGGAAATAGAGATAGAGGTCTCTAAACCAAATTTTAGCACATGGTTTAAAAATACCAGTTTAATAAAGGAGGAAGAGGGTATTTACTTTGTAGGGGTCCCAAATGAATTCGTCAAAGATTGGCTTTTTAAAAAATACCATAAACTAATAATAAAAACACTTAGAAATTATTCTGAAAACATAAGAAACATAGAGTATCTTATAATAAAAATGGAAAGTAGGATATCTTCTTCTAGTTCTGAAAAGGGGCTACTGGGGCATATCGAACAAAAAAATGAACTTCCATTACATGATCTTTATATCAACAAAGAAGACAATTTAAATCCTAAATACGTTTTCGATTCTTTTATAGTAGGGTCATTCAATGAATTGGCCCACGCTGCGGCTCAAGCAATAGTAAATAGACCAGGGGCTGTTTACAATCCATTTTTTGTATATGGTGGTACTGGGCTTGGTAAAACACACCTCATACAATCAATAGGGAACGCTATTAAAAAAAAGTACCCAGATAAAAAAGTAAATTATTTATCACTTGAAAAATTTTCCATTGATTATATAACCTCTCTTCAAAACAACAAACCAAATAATTTTAAAGAGAAATATAGAAAATATGATGTTATTATAATGGATGATATCCAATTTGCTTCAAATAAAGAAAAAACACAAGAGGAACTCTTTCATTTATTTAACACCCTGCATGAAAACAACAAGCAAATTATATTTTCATCCGACAAACACCCAAATTTTATTCCAGGCCTAGAAGAAAGACTAAAATCAAGGTTTTCTGCTGGTATGATAGTTGATATTGTAGAACCAGAGTATGAATCCAGACTAGCAATACTTAAAACTAAAACGAAAAACTCTGGATTTGATATAGAGCCTGAAATCCTAGAGTATATATCCGCTTCTATAGAGGGAAATGTTAGGGAGCTTGAAGGGAGTTTAAACGCAATAATCTGCCAAATGCAACTCAAAAAGAGGGGGCTTAGTTTAAATGAGGTGAAAGCTTTAATAAAAAATAATATAAAACCAAAGAGGAGTGTCGCGGTAAAAGATGTTGTAAAAATAGTCTCTAATTTTTACAACATTGTAGAAGATTCTATATATGAGAAAACTAGAAGAAAAGAGATAGTGCGAGCAAGACAGATAATAATGTATTTATTGCGAGAAGAATTTAATGTTTCATTTCCAATGATCGGACAAAAACTTGGGGGGAAAGACCATACTACTGTAATTCACTCCTGCCTTAAAATAAAAAAGGATATGAAAACTGATTCACTTTTATGTCAAGAACTTGATCAAATAAAAACTATGTTCAAATAATGTTAATTAATGTCTAATAAAACAAATTATATATGTGTATAAAACAAATTAAGTAATAAAAAATTAAATTTTAATTAAATAATCAAAAAAATTAAAATGATTATCAACAACTTTTCAAAAGAAAAATCACAAAATAAACATTATTACATAAGATTAAAATTAAGTTATAAACATATCCACAACATTAATAATATTAATAATTTAAATATATAATATATAAACATGAAAACAGAATGCCAAATAGAAAAAATAAAACAAGCAGTTTTAATTACCGAAAGGGTTTCAGGGAAAAATCTAACTCTTCCAATACTTTCTTCTGTTTTAATAACAGCTTCTGGGAAATCAATAAAAATAAGATCTACAAATTTAAGCATTGGTGTTGATATTGAAATCCCAGCAAAAATAAATGAAGAAGGTGAGATAGCTGTAAAAGCTGATGTTTTAGCAAATGTTTTTGGTAATATATATTCTGATGGAAATATTGAAATGGAATCTAAAAATGGAAACCTTTCAATAAAAACAAAAAATAATTTTATTTTATTAAAAGGACAATTAAATGAAGAATTTCCAACAATTCCAACAGTTTCTGGTCAAAAATTTACAATTTCTTCGTCTAAATTATCAGAAGGTATAAAATCAGTTTATTATTCTTGCGCAATTTCTGATATTAAACCAGAAATATCAAGTGTTTATATATATCAAGATGGAGAGTTTTTGATTTTTGTTGCCACAGACTCATTTCGTTTAGCTGAGAAAAAAATAAAAATAAAAGGAGTAGAGGATTTTCCAGGAATTTTAATTCCTTTTAAAAATATTTCTGAAATACTTAGGGTTTTTGGGGAGATGGATGGAGATATTTCTGTTTGTGTTAGTAAAAATCAAATATCTTTTTACGCTAAGGGTGTTTATTTAACATCAAGGGTGATTGATGGAATATTTCCTGACTATAAACAAATAATGCCAAAAAGTTCAATAACAGATGTTGTTATTTTAAAACAAGATCTATTAAACGCTTTAAAAATATCAAATATATTTTCTGATAAGTTCAATCAAGTTTCAATTGATATAAATCCAAAAGAAAAGAAAATAATCTTGGGTGCAAAAAATGCAGATGTTGGAGAAAATATTATGAATTTATCCGCAGCACTTACTGGGGAGCCTGTAATTGTAAACCTCAATTATCGTTATTTTTTAGACTGTTTTCAGTCTATTGGGCAAGATAGTGTTGTCCTTAGATTTAATCAAGCCTCGAAGCCTATAGTGATCCAAGGAGTGTCTGATAGTTCATTTACCTACCTTATAATGCCTATGAATCGATAGTATGGATATAAAAAATATTTCAGAATTTCTGGATAAATTCAAAAATATTTTATCCAAAGGATATGGGCTCAGGGATGTGATCATTGTTTCTGTAAAAGATATTACTGGTCTTGATATAAAAATAGAAAAAATAAAAATATCAAACGACACCGCATTTATAAAAACGAGCCCTGTAATAAAAAGTGAAATTTATCTAAAAAAAGAAAAGATCCTCCAAAAAATAAATTCAAATTTTAAGTACCCTGTTTTAAAGGATATTAGATAAAAACTTCGTTAAGTTTTACTTACTCTTAAGTTTGACTAAAAAGGAGCACTTTCCCGTAAAGTCTTGACTAAAAGGGATATATGTATATAATAGTCATATATGAAAAGAATTCAATTAGATACAATAAAGAAAGATCTAAAGGAAAAGATTGTTTTTTTAGTGGGACCTAGGCAAGTTGGCAAGACATGGCTTGCCAAAGAAATTGCGAAAAGTTATGTTAAGCCACTATATCTTTCTTATGATTTAGCTAAAGATAGAGAAATTATAAAAGAAACTTTTTGGCCAACTGGAACCGATCTTATAATTTTTGATGAAATTCATAAAATGCGTGGATGGAAGAATTATTTAAAGGGAGTGTATGATACTAAACCGGAAGATATAGATATTTTAGTTACAGGAAGCGCTAGGCTTGATTCATATAAAAATGCAGGGGATTCATTGGCTGGTCGTTATCGCGTTCACCATCTTTTACCTATAAGTTATCATGAGCTCAATTATGTTGGACTCGCAAATAAAGAAAGCATTATTAATTTAATGAAACGCGGTGGTTTTCCAGAGCCATTTCTTGCTAAAAGCGACAAAGAAGCAAATGTGTGGCGAAGATTTTATTCAGAAAGTTTAATTCGTGAAGATGTGGTTGATTTTAAAGATATTGATAATTTTAAAGCGATAAAACAAGTTTTTGAATTATTAAAAACTAAGGTTGGTTCACCAATATCGTATGCTTCTATAGCCACAGATGTTGGCATTTCACCTAAAACAGTTAAAAATTATATCTCTATTTTAGAGTCATTGTATATAGTTTTTTTAGTCCGTCCATTTACAAAAAAAGTTAATAGGTCTATCTTGAAAGAAGCAAAAGTTTATTTCTATGATACTGGTCTTGCACAAGGAGATGAAGGAATTATATTTGAAAATATGGTGGCAATTTCTTTATTGAAACATGCTTATGCAAGTTCAGATGAAACAGGTAAAAATATGATTCTTGCAACCATTAGAAATAAGGAAAGAAAAGAAGTGGATTTTGTTTTAGTTGAAGATGGTGAAGCTAAGGAAATGATAGAAGTTAAATTAAAAGACAGTTCTCTTTCTACTTCACTTGCGTATTTTGTTGAAAGAAATAATATAAAAGGTGTTCAAATAGTGCGCGACTTAAGACATGGACGCAAAATATCAAATAAAATACAAATTTTACATGTTGAAGAATATTTAGAAAGCTTGAGGGTTTAAGCACCCTATTTGAAGGATATAAGATAATTTTTATGGCGAATAAAAATACTATTTACTATAATTATGCTATAGCACAGAGATAGTAAATAGTATTGTGATATTTATTTTTTTACGGGTTCACATTTAGAGTTATTTTTGCTTCGTTGTTGTTATAGGCGCTGTCATAGCCGACGACCCTTATTTCGTTTCTTGTTGATATTGGATCAGTTTGTGATGGGATAAATGAAAAACTAAAAGGATATTCATCTGCCACACCGATTAATGTATTATTCAAAAAGAAATCAACTTTTTTTAATGAGTATGGACCTGTTGCGGAAACAGAGATGATGACATTTTGATTTTTATTTACAGTGTCTTCATCTTTAGGAAGGTCTATTTTTACAACTGGCCTATTTGCTTCTGTGTGGGTGTTGTCATAAAACCCCGGTTTTGAGTACACGCTGACTACTGGGTATTTATAACTATTCCCCGCCCACCAATTTTGAACTGGAATTTCCCAATGATTAAATTGAGGATCGTTCGCCGGATTTGCAGGAGATGGTCCTAAAGGATCACTTTTATCAACCCAATACAGTATCGAATGTACATTCGTGATAACCTTTTCTATTTTTGTTTCTTTTGGGGTCATATCTGTCGCAAGCCCCCCAGATATTTTATCTAGCCAAAAAGATTCTCCACCTTGCCAGTAACCTTGAAGCGTTGGTTTTAAATTATTGAAATCAGGATTTTTTTGAGGTGGTTCGAATGATTCAATTGGAGTATCTTTAAGCGCTTCGACCATAAACTCATGCCAAATTGGTCCCGCTATTGCGGCTCCACCTTTTAACATTGATGTATTGTCATTGTTTCCCGCCCAAACCCCAACAACTAAAGATGGTGTATATCCTATAATCCAAGCGTCTTTGTTGTCATTTGTTGTTCCTGTTTTTACAGCTGCGTCTCTACCATCTATGTAGAGAGATGATTTTTTGCCGAATGTTGGAATTCTTGCAGTTTCATCTGACATTATGTCCGAGATTTGCAGTGTTGTGTTTTTACTTAATACTTGTTGAGGCTTGTCGTTAAATTCTTCAAGAATATTTCTATTAAAATCTTCTACTTTTAAAATACTCTGGTGTTGGTGCCTCACTCCATTTGTTGCAAATACTCCATAAGCCGAAGTCATTTCAAGAGGAGTCACTTCTCCTCCCCCTATCACAAGAGTAAGTCCATACCTGCTTCCATCTGTAAGAGAATTTATACCCATATCTCTTGCGGTTTTTATTGAATCATTTATTCCAACTAAATAAAGCATTTTTATTGCGGGGACGTTTATAGATTGTGCTAAGGCGTTTTTTAGGGTTATAGGTCCCCTAAAGGCATTGTCATAGTTTTTAGGCATATAGCACTCGTCTTTCTTGTGCCCTGCTCCCGGGTTGCCGTATGCGTCACAGGTGGTCTGAAATTCGGTTGGCAGGTCAAAAACAACTGTTTCAGGAGTATATCCTTTTTCAAAGGCAGTAGCATAGATGAAAGGTTTAAATGAAGACCCCGGCTGGCGATGTGATAGGGTGACATTAAAATTTCCATCTATCTCTTTATCAAAATAATCTCTAGACCCAACCATAGAAAGTATTTGTCCAGTTTTCGGGTCTATTGCTACAAGGGCTGCGTTTTTACCTTTAAATTTTGTTTCATTTTCTTTTGCGTGACGTAATACAATTTCTTCCGCTTTTTTTTGAAGATTGTAATCTATTGTTGTTGTCACCTTGAGACCACCTCTTTCAACAGCATCAACACCGTATTTTTTCTCTAGATATTCTTTTATGTAAAGCACAAAATGTGGAGCCTTAATCCCATATTTTTCTTCTGGTAGAAAAACGACTTTCTCGGCCTTAGCTTTTTTGTATTCTTCTTCGGAAATAAAACCAAGTTCTTTTGTTCGATCAAGGACAGTGTTTTTTCTTTGCTCGAGCTTATCTTTATTTTTTCCATAAGGAGAATAGTATGTTGGTGCTTGTGGTACTCCAGCCAGGTAAGCTGATTCTGCAAGCGTTAGATCCCTAGGTTCTTTTCCAAAAAAAGCTTTTGATGCCTCATATATTCCATACATGTTTCCACCGTAGGGGACTTCATTTAAGTACAATCCTAATATTTCTTCTTTACTCATCACTTGCTCCATTTTTATGGCAAGCACCCACTCTTTGAATTTTCTTGTTAGTGTTTTTTTAGAAGTAAGTAATGTGTTTTTTACAAGCTGTTGAGTTATAGTAGAGCCACCCTGAGTTTTGTTTAAAAAAATAGTTGAGAAAAGACCACGGACAATCGATTTTAATCTGATCCCATAATGTTTATAAAATTCAGAATCTTCTATTGCGACCGTCACGTTTTTTATATTTGCACCCATGTCGCTAAAAGGAATCATGGTACGTTTCACATCTTGATGTACATCATACAAAACTATTTCACCTGTTTTATCATATATTTTTGTAGAACTCTCAACCCTTCTTTCTTCGAATGACCTAAAGTCGGGTATTTTTATTGTCCCAAGGGCTATAAAAAATAATCCAAATAAAAAAGCTGAAAAACTAATACTAAAAATAATTAATTTTTTTAAAAATATTCTTTTTTGTTTATTTTTTGTCACCCTGTTATCATATCATATTTTATGGTATATTGGTGACTGTATGGATATAAAGGAAAAAGAAAAGTTAATAGATGAAGTGCTTTCTCGTGGAGTAGGAGAATTTATTGACCCGGATGGTTCTTTTCGCAAGAAGCTTATTGAGAGTTCTGAAAAGATTGTTGTTAAATGGGGGGTGGATCCAACTCGACCAGATATTCATTTAGGACATGCTGTGATTCTTAGAAAATTGCGTCAGCTTCAAAATCTTGGATGCAAAGTGGTTTTTCTTATTGGGGATGTGACTACTCAGATTGGTGACCCTACTGGGAAAAGTAAAATTCGTCCTGAAATTGAGCAAATAGAAATTCAAAAAAATATGAAAACATATTTGGACCAGGTTGATAAAATTTTATTAAAAGATCCAAATGTTTTTACATGGACAATGAATTCTGACTGGCTTATCTCAATCAATGATATTATTGCGCCAGATAATCAAAGCATTTCTATAAATATTGGTGATAAGTCGGTCAATTTACCCCCATTACCGAGTAATAATATTTTAGCAAAAGCAGCACATTGGCAAGCAACAAGGATGCAGAAAAGTAATATAAATAGTTACACATTGATTAACATGCTTTCAGTTTTAAGAAAAATTACTCACAGTCGACTGATTGAGAGAGATATGTTTCAAGATCGTATTAAAAAAGGAGAACCAATTTTTATGCATGAAATGATGTATCCTGTAATTCAGGGCATAGACTCAAATGCGATAGCTAATATTTTTGGTTCATGTGATTTGGAAGTTGGTGGAACCGATCAACATTTTAATATGTTAGTCGGGCGTGATGTCATGATTATGAATGATAAAAAACCTCAAGCTGTAATTTCCTTTAAAATTTTAGAAGGTCTTGACGGTAAAGAAAAGATGTCAAAAAGTCTTGATAATTATATTGGGATCACTGATGAGTCAGATGATATGTATGGAAAAGTGATGTCTATTCCTGATTCCTCGATTGTAAATTACTTTGAGCTTTGCACTTATGTGCCAATCGAAGAGATCGAAGAAATAAAAAAAGAAATTGAAAACGGAAAAGTGAACCCCCGCGATCTTAAAATGAAATTAGCATTTCAGATAACGGCAGAATATCATTCCGAACAAAAAGCAAAAGAAGCAGAGGAAAATTTTATAAATACTTTTCAGAAAAAAGAAATTCCGGAAAATATGCCAGAAATCGTTGCTCAAAAAGGGGATTCGCTTGCTGATATTATTGTTTTAAATAAAATCCTTCCATCAAAAAGCGAATGGCGACGGCTCGTTGAAGCAAATGCCGTGCATGATCTTGAAAAAAATGAAAATATAAATGACTTTGCTTTGGAAATTTCTGAAAGTCTGATAGTCAGGATTGGAAAGAAAACATTTCTTAAAATAATAGTTAAATAGAAAAATCCCCGAAGTTCCGGGGATTTTTCTATTTATATTCCTTCTTCTTGTCCTGGTCCAAGGTCTTCATGGAAACCATCAGGTATCTCCTCGTCTTCACTATCATCATCAAAAAGATCCCCTTCTTCATCTAGGTCAAAACTAAATCCAATCCCATCTTTTTCGTCTCCTTCAGAGAGACTTTTTTCATCGTCATAACTCATATTTATTTTTTAAAATATTTTTAAAATAAACTGTTAAAATTCAATACCCCTCGAATGATTCTAATTTTTACCAGAAAGGGAATATTTTGCAACACTAAAAAGCCAAAACTGTGGAAAACCCCTAAAGTATTTGCTTTACCCTTTTATTTTAAGGTGTGCAATTGCTGTCAGGCCTATTGCGATAGCGTCGAGTTCGTCATCTGAATCCTTGTTTTTGCTTCCCCGATTAGGCTCGCCTGGTTTAGGGTCTATATTTATCAGTATTTTTACCATTTTCATCATTTGGTCCTTCGTGGCCTTTCCGTACCCAGTAGTCGCTATTTTGATCTGCAGAGGCGTTGCCTCAAATATCTTAAGACCGGAGGAAGAGCATTCATATATAATAGCACCCCTTGCTTCCGCGACGCCCATCGCCGTTTTTTGATTGTTTGTAAAAAATAGAGTCTCGATTGCCAAAACTTCCGGAGAGTATTTTTTTATAACTTTTTTGATTTCTTTTCCTATTTCCAAAATTCGTATAGGTAATTTATCATTTTTATTTGTCTTGAAACATTCAGAAAAAAGCACGGCCTCTTTTTGCTCCCTTTCTTTTTCAAGAATTGCTATTCCAACTCTTTCGTACCCCGGATCGATTGCTAAAATTTTCATAAGTTAATTATATATCTAATCTAAACTTTTTCCTCCCCTGTCAAGGGGAGGTGCCTTTTAGGGCGGAGGGGTTTGTTATTCTGCATTAGTAAAAACATCCTGCACCTCATCATTTTCTTCAAGGTTTTCGACGAGTTTATCCAGTAGCCCGAGATCTTCTTCGGTAAGTGGAATTGTCGTCGTCGGATTCCAAATAAGTCCCTCTGGAGAAATTTCTTTTACAAAAGACCATGTGACTGATCCGATACCAGCGAGGGCAAAGCCGTTTTTTAAAAGTATGTGCTTCACTTCCTGTGCCGCTTTATTTCTGTTCTCAGTTAAAGCCTCGATGATAAGTCCAACTCCACCGGGACCGTATGCTTCGTATGTGATCGTTTCCATTGCACTGGATGGCTCGGAAGCTTTTTTGATTGCACGCTCGATATTTTCGGTTGGCATATTTTCTTTCTTTGCTTTTTCAATAGCGCCCCGAAGCCCCGGAGAATTTCTGTCGCCCTTCGAAATTTTAGCTTCATTTGTGATAAGCTTTACAAGTTTTGAAAATACCTTGCTCTTTTTGGCATCCGTAACCCCTTTTTGCCGTTTTATCTGCGACCATTTATTGTGTCCTGACATACATATCTAGAATAGCAGGTATAAGAGGTTAAAATCAAGGGGCTTTACTTTTTGTATAAATTATCTATTATATAGATACAGTTCACTATTCTTTTACATTTTTTAAAAAAATTATATATGTCAGACAGGAGCCTAAAACCAACAGAAGGCACTATTGCCATTTGTGTTCCAGAAAAGGGACAAAAAATTAGCAAACTCTTCCACTTAGTGTGGTTTGAGACAATCCTCTTTAGATTTGGACGCAATAAAATGCGTTTAAAATTTAAAGAGATCAACTTCCCTAATAAGGAGTTTTCAGCGTTTATTATTAAAGAAGGAACGCAAAATAAAAACATGGTGGTAACAGGTACCATTAGTGGAGAAATCCACGAGGAAAAATTAAAGAAGGGATGCTTAGAAGTCTCTTTCTGGGTGACTTCAACGTTTCCTGCTTTGAAGTTTGAGCATGAGCTCAACCACAATAAAAATTAGTTCTGACAGAAACAAAAAAATCAGCCAGTACAGCAATGTACTGGCGCTTTTTATTTTTATAAAAAAATTACAAAAGTTTTTCTTGGGTATCTGTCGGAATATCAAAGCCTAGATGCTCATATGCCTTTTTTGTTGCAATGCGTCCGCGGGAAGTTCGGTCAAGTAGTCCTCGCTGGATTAGATACGGTTCGACGACTTCTTCGATTGTCGCTTCTTCTTCGCTTGTCGCTGCCGCGATCGTATTGAGTCCGACGGGTCCGCCGTTAAATTTTTCTATGATCGTCTCAAGCACACTTCTGTCCGCTTGAGAGAGCCCAAGTTCGTCTATGCCAAGCAGAGAAAGCGCCAAAAAGACCGTTTTTTTATCAAGATCTTTTTTGTGTACCTGTGCGTAGTCTCGGCACCTCTTTAAAAAATAATTTGCGGTACGCGGAGTAAATCGGCTTCTTTTTGCGATCTCCGATATTGCTTCTTCATGCAGGTTGACGCCGAGGATCTTTGCCGAGCGGGAAACGATCTTTGAAATTTCTTCTTCAGAATAAAATTCAAGTCTGAATACTCCGCCGGAAAAACGGGAGCGAAGGGGAGCGGAGAGGAGAGCGATGCGAGTCGTCGCCGCGATCATTGTA
>Ga0209541_10013284_pt1 | contig 12612 bp, 13 predicted proteins | sample RifCSPlowO2_01_FD_184027 | JGI IMG/M metagenome (GOLD analysis project Ga0209541, IMG submission 184027) | Groundwater microbial communities from Rifle, Colorado - Rifle CSP2_plank lowO2_0.1 (SPAdes) (version 2) | ecosystem: Environmental > Aquatic > Deep subsurface > Groundwater | place...
GCCGGATCGATGTCAACCAGGAGAGGGGTACATCCCGCTGCCGCCACCCCAAACACTGTCGGATAACAATTCGCTGGCACCACCACCTCGTCACCAACGCCCAAACCCCAAGCCATGAGTGTTAAAGTAATAGCGTCTGTACCAGAAGCACACGAGACGACGTATTTAACTCCGATTAAACGCCCTAACTCTTTCTCAAAAATTTCTACCTGCCGACCTAAAATCCACCTGCCGGAATTACCCACCACATTAAGAGCCTTTTCTAACTGTGGTCGAAGCACCAAAAACTCTTCCCGGGCGGGAAAAAATGGTACCACTGTCCGGAGAGTGGAACCCACTTTCATAAAATAACACCCCTCATCATCACTATCATTTTTTTAATGACTTATAAGGCTAGATCTATAATTTGTTTACTTTTCTACTAACCAATAAATATCTTTCGTATGTGAAGCTAGGGAACAATCCATGCATCAATACTTTCCCTCGTCGACACCACAAATACTAAGAAGTTCTCTTCATCTGCTTTTGTTTTTTCATGCTGATATAAAAACCCCAGAATCGGGTCTTCAAAGCTGGCGTTCGGCGGGTAGCCACGCTGCGTCAATAAATAAGTCATTCCCCATCCGTAATTTGCGCTGCCAGCCCGTAAAAGATTCAGTTTTTGCCCCTTCGTCTCTTGCAAAATTTTACTCCTCAATGCCTCTAATCGCTTCAAACCATGAGGATTATAAATAGTCACTAACTGTATCATGTTAAGCATGATTAAAGTGGCTACCACCACTCCTCCCACCAAAGAGTAAGCCTTCAAAAACCGCGCCAAAAGCAGTAAATAGGGAACAACCATTACCATCCCGTAATACTCCTGTACAAAACCTGGATACATTCCTAACGCCAAACCGGAAATCAAAAGCGCGGTAATCATCAGTTTTAAATTGATATTTTTTTTTGTTCCCACTAACCATAAACCGCTAGCAATCAATAAACCTATCCCCAATCCACTGGGTAAGTTTTTAGTCACTGCGGGTCCGGTTGAAAATTCATCAATCACATTGGAAGAAGCCAAGTGCATCAAGGGAACTTTGGATAAAAAAACCAAAGGCTTCATTACTTTTATCGAAGACAGATTCAGTGTTTTAGAGCCTGATTCCAACGTTGAAATCACCTCTTTACTCAAAAACCACTGGTGACGTAAATCAAAAAATACCAACGGCCAGACAAATATTCCTAAAGCAATCATACCGCCAATTATTTCTCTTCTTGTCGGTCGGAACCGAGAACGCCATAACCACAAAGCTGCGATGACAAAATAAACTCCAAATGCTAAATTAATGTGCAATATTGCTCCTAAACATAGAACCAGTCCGTACCAATATTGTCGCCTCCCTATTTTTATCTCTGCCAAGCACCACAAAATCAAAGCGCTGATTAATATCCCAGGCGTCGGATTAAAAAACTTTCTCTCAAACAAAACCACCGGGAGCGAAATCGAATGGATCAGTGCCGCTACCGCCCCGACGCCAAAGCTGAACAACCGTTCCCCCACTTTGAAAACTATCCCGGTAGTCACCACTCCTATTAAGGCAGCCAGCACTGCTCCCGCCACCGGCTCCCCTCTAAAAATCCAAAAAAAAGGTCCCGCTAAATAGAAATAAAAAGGGCCCAAATAAAGACCGGTATCGGCTGCATTCACTCCGATGGCGGGAAAATGTACTCCCGTTATAATTTGCCGAACCTGAAAGGCAATTACTTCTTCATCCAAGGAAAAGAAAAATAAATCTTTGAGTCGGTACAGTCTAAAAAAACCACTAACAACCAACACGCCCCCCATCACCAGCAGTTCTTTTTTTTCTGGTTTAATGCTCCTGAGCCAATTCCTGGTTAAAACTAAGAAGCCAATCAAATAACGCCGCCTCCTCTCTCATCATGGTAGCGTTAGGTATCACGCAGTGACCGCCGATAACACCAGGCGTAAATTTGAGTATCGGCCGGATGACCTGGGGAAGCGTCTTGGCATACCCCTCGTTATAAATAGTGTTAAACCTGGTATAGACCTGATCAAAACTGATACTCCGTTGCCGACAAATCTTTTTTACTATTTTAGAAAAGATAATATTCCAACCATAATACGTCGTATCCAATATTTTTCCCCACTCTGTCTCCTCAGGTCCCTCAAATTTGATAACCGCTGGTGCCTCCAGTTTCAACCAATGCTCTCTAGCTAATCGATACGACTTGTCATTTACCGGTCCAATCATCTTAGTAAAGGTTTTTTGATATTTTGCCAAGTAGGGATGCACCCCCATAATCGGCGCATGGACGATTAAGACTTTGGTTCTTGAATAAATGTTTCGAGTCGTTCCCGGTTTGACAGTCGAGTCGACAATAACTAACGTCGGCTGAACTTCTACCACCACCTTAGCCACCAGCTCAACAAACCGCTTACTATAAGGAATACAAATATGCAGCACGTCAACCTGTCTATCTTTAAGCTCATCAAAATTGAGATCTCGTCCGTAAACTAAAAAGTGGTGTTTCGCTAACTCCTTAATTGCTCCGCCCACTTCTCCCAAACCCAAAATTCCCACTGCCATTTTCATTTGTTTCCTTTCCTAAACTTGACACTAGTGTAGAAAATACCACCCAATGAAATTATAAACAGCACCCAATATACGACAAGATACGGCCACTTAGCAAATCCAGGTTTATACTGACTAACTTGGCGGATAAAGGTGATAAACGGCACCAGTTGGTAATAACTCTCCATCACCCGCCAGAAGGCGATGAGGAAAAGAATTAGAAAGCTTCCGCCTATCAATAAAAAAATTTTTTGAGGGCTAAACCATCTCTCTAACAACCAAAACCATCCCGCCAAAAGCAGTAACATCTGTGAAGCAATCAACGGAAAAAAGTAGCGACCCTGCAATCCATGGGCAAACCCCATTGATCTCGTCAGAAAGATATCCCAAACTACTAATCCCAAAAGATAAAAACCATTGGTCAAAATCAGCACTAGTAATTGTCTATCGGTTACACTTAACCGCCGCCTTTTTATTATTTGCGCCCAGTAACTGATCCAACCAGCCAAACTTGCCAAAATAGCCACTTTTATTAATCGAATTGTTGATAGGGACAGAACCACTCCCAACCACTTATATACTCCCCAGTACCACACCAATGTTTCTCTATAAAGTTGACTAATCCGCTGACTCAAAAGAATCTTAAAAGACAAAGAGTAACCAGGACTAGCCGGTGAAACCTCTGGCCAAAACGGCAACCAGAATCCACCGCGACGCATAAAGCTTATTAACGACAGTCTAAAAGTAAAAATCAAAATCGCCAAGACAGCCAAAAAAAGTATCCCTTTCCCCTGCTTCTGTCTGGTGCTCATTAAACTCCAAGCTAGTATCATCGCCACCGGTGGAATTAGAAGGTAAATTAATTGCTTGGTAAAAATTCCAGCCACCACTAATCCTAATAATGCCAGTATTCGCTTAAAATTCACACCCCGCCGCAGCACCACCATCATCGTCAAGCTTAAAAAGGTTCCTAATAAATTCATTAACACATCATTATTAATTCCCGAAGAAACAAATGACAACATCGGGTGAAAACTTAATATGATACCAAGACTCGCCCACCGCCACGGCTGATTGGGAAAGACTTCTCGAGCCATAAACCAACCTCCAGTTACCAAAGTCACAAACAAGGCTATCGAAGCTAACCGTGTGAATAAGACCCGGGTGAATAAGTCTCCCTGGTACCCAAACCGATAACCAAGTGCTACCCAGTAGTAATAGAGCGGCGGATAGCGAGGTGACTCTTGTTTAATAAAGTCGGTTCTGGTTGAAACCGGTAAAGATTTGAGATAGCCTTCGTCTTTCCCCATCAGGGTATCGGTGTATTCAATCTTGAATTCAGGATGATATGTAAACTCATTTCTTCCGAGGTTGTTTCGCAACGTCCCCAGCAACCGTTCCGACTCATAAATTTCAAAAGATAAATCGTTATTCGTTTCTGGCGACCGCCCCAACTCAGCATAATTTTGGACTTGGGCAAAATGCGCCTGCTCATCTGGAAAATGCCAAAGCGGAACCATGACTGCCCAAAGTAACGCGCTAGAAAAACTCGTCCAGACAATAACCGCTAACCATCGAGTTGACGACCTGAACTTAATCCTATTAATCATCTCCCTAAACCATTATCCAAAATTCTAATTTTAAAAATTTTCTGTTAAGATAAGAGTAACATTTTACTCGATTATCTTACACCCATGACCAACTTTGCTGATAAAAATATCCTCGTTACCGGCGGTGCCGGCTTCATTACGAACGCAGTGAGTAACATCGGCCCAGGCTTAGATATTACGAACGCAGTGAGTAACATAGCCGCAGCGAAGCTGTTGACCCCAACTTTGTAACCATATGGAAAAGCTGTTTACTAATAAGTCTATTTTAGTTACCGGTGGTGCCGGCTTTATTGGTTCTCATCTAGTTGATCGTTTAGTGCAAACTAAGGCTAAGGTTACCGTCATCGACAACCTCATTACCGGCCACAGAGAAAATCTAAAGGCAGCGGAAAAATCTGGCTTAGTCAACTTTATCCAAGCCGACATTTCTTTACCCGAGACCATCTCAGCACTAGGCACTGCGCACTACGATCTAATCTTCCACCTTGCCAGCCCCGCCAGTCCTCGAGGTTATATGGACAATCCTATCGAAACCTACACGGTAAATTCATTCGGTACGCACTACTTAACCCGCTATGCCCTCTCCACTGGTGCCCGATTTCTCTTTGCCTCTACTTCCGAGGTCTATGGCGATCCGCTAGAACATCCCCAACGAGAAGAGTATTGGGGTAACGTCAATCCAATTGGTATTCGAGCTTGTTACGACGTCTCTAAACGCTTTGGCGAAATGGTACTCACCACCACCGCTCGTCGTTTTGATTTTGACTTTCGTTTAGTCAGAATTTTTAATACCTATGGCCCCCGCATGGATCCAAAAGACGGACGAGTTATTCCCAATTTAGTCTTACAAGCCATTTCCAACCAACCGCTCACTGTCCACGGCGATGGCACCCAAACCAGAAGCTTCTGCTATGTCTCTGATTTAGTCGAATATCTCTTAAGAACCATGGTCTCTCTCGAAACCCGGGGCATACCTATCAACATCGGTCACCCCGAGGAATACACCATGCTGGCTTTAGCCAAAAAAGTAATCGATCTTACCGACAGTACCTCTGAAATCACCTTTACCGACCGCCCCGAAGACGATCCCAACCGTCGTCAACCCGATATCTCCAGAGCGAAAAAATTATTGGGTTACGAACCGCAAATTACTCTCGACATCGGCCTAAAAAAAACCATCGATTTCTTCAAGACAATTGCTCCAACTATGTCTAAAATAAGGTATAAATAAACGGAGCGACTGCCGAACTCTCGGCAAAAATCAATAAGACCCCAAACAGCAATAGTACTGCCACCATCGGCACCAACCACCACAATCTCGCTTCCCACAAGAACCAAAATAGTTCTACCACCACCAAACCTCTCTGCTTCAGTTTTTTAAGGATGTCCCTAACTTCCTTCATCATCTCATTGTGCTAACCTATGGTAACGCAGCCAAGCTTAAAAACAAGTAAGGGCTCCCCGAGTCAGACTCGGGGCTTCTCTCATTTTATAGTCCGAAACCCCGTGCCGACCAGTCTGACTGGTCTGGTACTGGGATAAAATGTAGTTAAACTGTTAAAATATGCTAGTTCCGCTTTTAAAATAGTATCTACATATGGATCAGAAAACAGTCTTAGTTACTGGTGGTGCTGGCTTCATCGGCTCTCACCTCACTGAAGCTCTTATTCGCGCCAACTTTACGGTTGTCGTTGTTGACAACTTTAATCGCTTCTATTCACCATCCCAAAAAGCCAATAACCTTTCTGCCGTTAAAAACCGTCCCCACTTTTTTCTTCACCGAGCTGACATCCGTGACGTCAACATCTTAAAAGAAATCTTTTCTAAGTACAATTTTGACTGCGTGATACATCTTGCTGCCATGGCCGGAGTCCCCCCGTCACTAGAAAATCCCAGGCTTTATGCCGACGTCAACGTCATCGGCACCATTTGTCTCCTCGAAAGAGTCAAAGAATTTGGGATTAAACACTTCATTTTTGGCAGTAGTTCTAGCGTCTACGGCGACCGCCAAGTTGGACCGTTTAAAGAATCCGACTCTACCGACAAACAAATCTCACCGTATGGAGCTACCAAAAAAGCCGGCGAGCTTCTCTGCCAAGTCTATGCCAAACTCTATCACATCCAAACGACAATCATTCGTTTCTTCACCGTCTACGGACCCCGCAACCGTCCTGACATGGCTTGTTTTAGATTCCTTGATTCCCTGATGAAAAACCACCCCCTGATGCGTTTTGGTTCAGGCAATTCCTCTCGAGACTACACCTTTATCGACGATGTTGTCGAAGGAATTATTGCTGCAGTTAAAAAACCCTTTAATTTTGAGACTATCAATCTAGGCAACTCTCACCCTATCATTTTAAATGAATTGATTAGTACCCTAGAAACTGTTACTGGTAAAAAGGCTAATATTAATAAACTTCCCGCCCAACCAGGCGATGTGAATCAAACATATGCCGATATTAAAAAGGCTCAGTCATTGTTAGGTTATCAACCAAAAGTCACCTTATTAAAGGGTATCAGTCAACTATTTGACTGGTACACTCAACATTATCAGTAAACCTATGTGGCATAACCTTCGTACCCTCTGGGAATACCGCTATCTCGTCCTCACTTTCATCGAAAGAGATATCAAAGCTCGCTACCGCCAAACGACAGTCGGCATCGGCTGGGCCGTTATTCAGCCTCTCCTGATGACGGGTATTTTTACTATCATCTTCTCCAAATTTTTGCACGTCTCCACCCACGGTATACCCTACCCCTTATTTTCGTTTATAGCTTTATCCTCCTGGACCTTTCTCTCCCGGTCATTAACATCCGGATCAATAGCCTTAACCTCCAATCAAGGACTCATCTCCAAAGTTTATTTTCCCAGAGATGTTCTACCAATAGCTACCGTTGCCTCCTTGTTTGTTGATTTTGGAATTTCAAGCCTCCTCATTCCACCGCTTCTCTTTATCTATCACCTGCCTTTAACCTGGCATCTGGTCTTCCTCCCTCTCGTCTTAGCCATCCAAGTACTTTTAGCCATAAGTTTTGCCCTCCTCGCTTCCAGTGCTGTGATAGTTTTCCGAGACTTGGTCTATGTCATTCCTTTCTTAGTCCAAATCGGCCTATACGCTTCACCCATCGTTTACTCAGTCAAAAACCTCCAGCCTCAATACCAAGCCTATTTTTATCTAAACCCCATCACCGGCGTTGTCGAAGGCTTCCGTTCAATCCTCCTTTATCAGGAAATACCTAACCTCACCTATCTTAGTATCTCTCTCGCCTTTGCCCTAATTCTCTTTATTATCACCTACCATGGCTTCAAAAGAGTGGAGCAGTACTTAGCCGATGTTATATGAACAACAACGCCGTTTCTTTCCAAAAAGTGACCAAGCTATACTTTACCGGCAAACGTTACCAACCCACTTTCCGCGAATGGACCGACGCCATTCTTACCGGCAAGTCGTTTTATCGTCCCAAAGCCCAGTTGAAAGCCCTTAACCAAATCTCCTTTACAGTAAAACAGGGCAGCGTCATCGGCATCATCGGCTCAAATGGAGCCGGCAAATCCACCGTCCTCAAGCTCATCGCCAAGATTACCTACCCTAATGAAGGCCTAATCGAAACTCAAGGTACAGTTGCTGGTCTTCTCGAACTCGGGACTGGCTTTCACGAAGAGTTAACTGGATCAGAAAATGTCTATATTTATGCTTCCATTTTGGGTTTAAACCGAAAAAAAATTGCCGCCATTTACAAAGAGATCGTCAAGTTCGCCGGCATCGAGGATTTTATGGACACGCCGGTCAAACATTACTCTTCAGGCATGTACGCTCGCCTCGGCTTTGCTGTCGCCGTCCACGTTCGGCCAAACATTCTTTTAATCGATGAAGTTCTTGCTGTCGGCGACTTGGCATTTAAAGAAAAGTGTCTCAGTTTCATGAAAGATTACTGTCGCCACCCTCACCATACCGTGGTGTTTGTTTCTCATTCCCTGGAGAATGTAAAAGCGGTTTGTACCGAGGTCATGTGGATAGAAAAGGGTAAAATCATCATGCACGGCCACCCCGCCCAAGTTATCAAAGCTTATGAAAGAGACCAAAAAAACACCCCTAGCTAAATCCTTTTGGAAGAATCAAAGAATCTTAGTCACCGGTGGTCACGGTTTTCTAGGCACCCACCTCGTCAAGCATCTAAAGAAACTCCTGCCCAAAAAACTATTCATCCCTTCTTCTTCACAGTTCGATCTACGCGACCCAGAAGCCTGTAAATCAGTTGTCAAAGACATAGACATTATTATTCATTTAGCGGCCAGAGTGGGAGGCATCGGCTATAACCAAAAAATACCGGGTGAAATGTTCTACGACAACCTCATTATGGGGGTGCAACTTATGGAAGCTGCCCGCCGGGCAAGGGTGAAAAAGTTTGTTTCCATCGGCACGGTCTGTGCCTATCCCAAGTTTTGCCCTACACCTTTTTTAGAGAAAAACTTATGGAACGGCTACCCCGAAGAAACCAACGCCCCCTATGGCTTGGCAAAAAAAATGCTTCTGGTCCAAGGCCAAGCCTACCGTACTCAATACGGCTTTAACTCCATATATTTATTACCGGCAAACATGTACGGTCCGGGTGATAACTTTAATCCCCACTCATCGCATGTCATACCAGCACTGATTAAAAAATTTGTAGACGCCAAAAATGATCATCGATCCTCTGTGATCGTCTGGGGCACTGGCAAAGCAACACGAGAGTTTCTCTATGTCGAAGACGCCGCCAGTGGTATCATACAAGCCACAGAGAGATACAATGGACGAACACCTGTCAATCTCGGTAGCAACCAAGAAATTTCCATCAATCACCTCGCCAATATGATAAAAGATATTGTTAGATTTAATGGCAATATTGTCTGGGATAAAACCAAACCCGATGGTCAACCTCGCCGCCGGCTCGACATCTCTTTAGCCCAGGAAAAATTTGGTTTTAGACCAATCACTCCGCTGGAAAAAGGTCTAAGAAAAACTATTAACTGGTATTTAAAAACATTTACCGCCTAATTTATAACAAAATGGAGATTACCACGGCTTCTAGCCGTGGCCGAATCCTTAAAAATATTTCGGCTCCAGCCGAAAGCGGCAAGTCAGACTTGCCTGCCACGTTTTACGCGGCGTTACCAGGACCACGGGTTCTACCCGTGGGTATCTATGTTTACTAATAAAACGGTTTTAGTCACCGGCGGCACTGGTTCGTTTGGCCAGACTTTTATTCAACTGCTCCTGAAGAAATATCGCCCTAAGAAACTTATCATCTTCAGCAGAGATGAATATAAACAGTATTGGATGGCCAAAAAGCTCAAAAAGTACCAATCAATATTGCGCTTTTTTCTTGGCGACGTGCGAGATTTGAATAGACTAGAAAGAGCTTTTTCAGGAGTTGACATCGTTATTCACGCCGCCGCATTAAAACAAGTTCCGGCCCTTGAATATAATCCGTTCGAGGCAGTCAAAACCAATATTGTCGGTTCTCAAAATGTCATTGACGCCGCTATCAACGCCACCGTATCCAAAGTTCTCCTTATTTCTTCTGATAAAGCCGTCCACCCTATAAATTTATACGGCGCCACCAAATTATGCGCCGAAAAACTATTCATCGCCTCTAACGCCTATGCGACCGGAAAACCCTTATTTAGCGCCGTTCGTTATGGCAATGTTCTGGGAAGCCGTGGTAGCATCGCCGAAAATTTACACGACGATGGTGTCAAAACCATAGAAATCACCGACGGAGAAATGACTCGATTTTGGATCAGTTTGGATCAGGCGTTTACTCTAGTCAAGTTTGCCCTTAAAGTCATGGTCGGTGGAGAAATCATTGTTCCTCAAATTCCGAGCATGAAATTAAAAGATTTACTGCAAGCCTTAGCCCCCCACGCTTCTAAAACAACCATTGGCCTAAGACCAGGAGAAAAAGTTCACGAAATGTTAATCGCCCCCGAAGAGGCTACCAGAACTTACCTGTTTCGCAATTACTTTGTTATCCTACCCGACGCCACTCCCAACGGCAAGATTTATCAAACTTATCAAAAAACTGGTAAGAAACTCCCCCCCTCATTCAGTCTAGAAAGCCATACTAATAAACGCTGGCTTACCGACAAACAACTTCTTAAAATCGCTCAATTTTAAGGACGATATGCTCTCCTACGGCCGTCAGTCAATTGACAAAAAAGACATCAACACGGTTATCGAAGTTCTCCGCTCCAACTGGCTTACCCAGGGCCCAAAGGTTATCGAATTTGAAAACAGCCTCTCCCGCTTTACCCAAGCCAGATATTGTGTTGCCGTTGCTAACGGTACCGCCGCCCTCCACTTAGCTGCTCTTGCTCTTGGCCTTAAGCCAGGCGACGAAGCAATTACTACTCCTCTTACATTTGTAGCTACAGCCAATTGCATTCGCTATTGCGGCGCCACGGTCAAGTTCGCCGATATCAACCCCACCACCGGTCTAATTGATACCGACGAAATTAAAAAGCACCTAACTCCCAAAACCAAAGTTCTGATTCCAGTTCACTATGCGGGTCAATCATGCGATATGGCAACCATTACCTCCTTGGCAAAAAAACATCACCTTTTTGTTATCGAAGATGCCGCTCATGCCTTAGGATCAAAATATCAGGGTAAGATGGTCGGATCCTGCTCTTTTTCCGATCTAACCTCCTTCTCTTTCCATCCCGTCAAAACCATTACTACCGGCGAGGGCGGCGCCATTACCACTAATAGTTATTCCCTTTATAAAAAACTTCTACTGCTCCGTACCCACGGCATTACTAACAATCCCCAAGATTTTGTCACTAAGAGCTTCAAAAAATATCCCTGGTACTACGAGATGCAAACCTTGGGCTTCAATTACCGCCTCTCTGATATTCACGCGGCGCTGGGTTTATCCCAAATGAAAAAACTACCGAAATTTATCAAACGCAGACATGAAATCGTCTCACTCTACCGAAAATTATTTGCTGGTGACGGCCGATTTCAATTAATTAAAGAGTTATCTAATTCCAAAGCCACATTTCATCTATGTCCCTTGTTAATTGACTTTTCCAAGGTTTCTCTTACCAAGAGAGAACTATTTAAAAAACTTCTTCAAAAAGGAATTAAACTTCAGGTTCATTACCTTCCGATTCACTTACAACCCTACTACCAAACATTTGGCTACAAACTCGGAGATTTTCCTCAATCAGAACGATTCTACAACCAAGTTATATCACTACCTCTTTACTACGGTTTAACCGATACCCAAGTATCGTCCATTGTCACTCACATAAAGAAAATTATTAGTTGATGACCATAAATAGATGACAAAACGAAGCACCAAACAGTTAAGATACTGGGAAGGTGAGTTTGGCAATGCTTACCTTCAACGAAATTCCGATCCTAAACTGTTTGCTAAACGGAAACCGTTTTTTAAGAAGTTACTCGACTCCCATCCAGATATCCTATCGGTATTAGAGGTCGGAAGCAATATTGGTGGCAACTTAAACGTCTTGCACTCGATAAATCCCCAACTCAACCTTACCGCCATTGAGCCGAATGCCAAGGCAGCAGCTGTGGTTAAACGAACGCTTCCCGAAGTCACAATTTACCACCAAAGTATTTTTGATTGCGATTGGCATAATGCCTTTGACCTGGTTTTTACCTGTGGTGTTCTTATCCATATCGCCAACCAAGATTTGAAGGAAACTCTGTCTAAAATTTATAATGCCTCGAAAAAGTATATCTTAACCATAGAATATTATTCGCCCAGACGAGAACAAATCATTTACCGAGGTTTATCTGATGCTTTATTTAAACGTCCCTACAATAAAGAGTGGCAAACAGTGTTTCCAAAACTGCAACTAATCGAGTCAGGCAAACGCATCGCCAAACCGATTGGCCAAGATGAACCCGGCCGCTGGTGGCTATTTAAGAAACCAAATACGAAAAAGTAAATCTATGTCTTCACCGCGATTGCTTATTTTGGGCGCGGTCTTTCATCAAAAAGCCTTGTTTACCGCAGCCAAAAAACGAGGTTTAGTTGTCTATGCAGTCGACAAGAATCCTGAAACGGAGTTAACCTCGTTGGCCGATTATTTTTTTCCTATTAGTACCGATGACGTCGACCAGCTCGTCTCCCTCATAAAACGGGAGCAAATAGCTTATATCACCACCGGAGCCACCTTTGATGCCATCTACACCGCAGCCGTTATCAAAGAGCGACTCAATCTCCCCTCTCTTCTTCCCTCTTCAAAATGTTTAACAGTCGCTCTTGATAAGGCTAAGACCCGAGCTGTTTTAGAGAAAGCTGGGTTACCAGTTCCAACCGGTGGTGTAGCCACCACTTTAGAAGAAGCGTGGGCGATCGCGGACAGATTAACCTTCCCTCTCATAGTTAAACCCGCCTACGCATCAGGTTCG
>Ga0209541_10013285_pt1 | contig 12612 bp, 16 predicted proteins | sample RifCSPlowO2_01_FD_184027 | JGI IMG/M metagenome (GOLD analysis project Ga0209541, IMG submission 184027) | Groundwater microbial communities from Rifle, Colorado - Rifle CSP2_plank lowO2_0.1 (SPAdes) (version 2) | ecosystem: Environmental > Aquatic > Deep subsurface > Groundwater | place...
AGGGGGTGTTAAAGGAATTGGGCCGAAGAAAGCATTGGCTTTAGTTAAAGAGAAAAAATATCCTGTTGCTATTTTCAGGGAATTGGAAGAGCAGGGGCGTCTTGATTTCAATTGGAAGGATGTTTTTGAAATTTTCAAGAAGCCGAATGTTGCAAAAGTGAAAGTGGTTTTTCCTAAATTGGACGGGGAGAGAGTTAAGAAAATTTTGGTTGAAGAGCATGATTTTTCTTTGGAAAGAATTGAAAATTCTTTGGGGAAATTAAATGAAGTTAAGAAGGAGAGCGCGCAGAGGAAATTGTTTTGAGGAATTTAATTGCTATTTTCCTAATTTTTCCGCATAAGTTTCTACTACTTTAGCTCCTGATTTTAATTTCTGTCTTGCTATTTCTTCTTCTTTTTTCTTCTCTTGTTGTTTAGCATATTTTTCAATTATTTTTGAAAGTTTTGTAGAAATTATTAATAAAGCTATTATTATTGTAATTACAATTAATTTTATCCACCATGTTTGCATTTTTTCTAATAGATTAATAATAAATTCGGCAATTGCCTTCGTTATTCCGAAAATAGATATTATGATAATTAAACCAAAAGCAAAGATTATGTGAGATCTTTTAGATAAAATAGAAGCTAAATTTGTTGTTCTATAGGTAGCCGATACTAAGGCAATCCATATTGCAAGCGTTAGAAAAAATAGAAAAGTTAGAGAAGGCTCTAAGCCAATTGTATATTTGAATATGGGGTTGAAAAAAGGAGATGTTGCATTTATCGCTTTCATGAATGGGCCTGTAACATTATTCTTTAATAAGAGGTCGCCCCATTGCTTTTTTAGGAATTCAGAACTTAAATTAGTGTCTTTAAAATCTTTAATTTGATTTGCTGCATTTAATATTTTACCCGCGTCACCTTCTAGAGAAGTTGGATATTCAGGTGTTTGAGCTAATACATTTGGCAGGATATAAATTAATAATACTATTATTAAAACAAATAAAATTAACCTGCTTTTCTTCATGAGAATTTGAAGAGAAAAGAGTTTTTAAATTTAGGGTTATTATGTAGTTTTTCTCTGGAATCTCTTAAGTCCTGTTATTGCAGCGGCAGCTTGATCAGCACTTTTAATTGCTTTTATTTCTTCTACCGCGCCTTTTCTTCTAGCTGCAAATTTAGCAAACCAATTATTTCCTATGATTAAAAATATAAATATTACTATTGATACAAGAATTTCGAGTATTATCCCAAAAGCGCCTAGCGATGCTGCGATTGTTCCTCCCCAAACCATAATGAAAAGTGGAACTTGATATATTACTCCAATTAGTGTTATGCCTCCTGCAATTACAAGTTTTACCCAGGTAAGCTGGAAGATGCTTATTAATTCCAAGATATCGTAAAGGCCTGCAAATATAACCAGTGTTATTATTAGGGATACAATTACATCAGAGGGTTTATCTCCGAATTTATTGATTGTGAGATCTTTAAAAAATTTTATTAAGTTATCTAAGGGGGTATTTTCTGCTGCCAATACTGCCGGAATGACAATTGAAAACAATATCAAACTAAGAAATACTAATGAAACCAACCTCTTTTTGCTTGTATTCATGCTTTGGAGAGGTTTTCTTTATTTATAAATATTATTACTGCTAATTAATTGGGAAGATTTATATATTTTGAGGAATTTGGTTAATTATGAAAAAATGGCTGTTTGCAATTTTGGCTGGAATTTTGTTTTTCAAATTAGTTTCTGCACAGCTTGATTTTCAACTTAAGGATTTTCTTGGGAGTGACATTCTCCAGTTTGTTTTTATATTCATACTTTTTTTTGCTGTTGTTTTTTATGCTATAAATAGATTTTTTATAGGAGCACATGGCAAGGGCAACAGGGGCATCAGCGTTATTGTTGCGATTGTATTTGCTTTTTTTGCCAGCTCTTACATTATCAGGGGAGATTATTTTTCTGGTTTATCTGATATTTTTAATAATAATATTCTTATATATGTTTTTGTTCTAGTAGTTTTTATTTTTGTGCTCTGGAAGTTTGGAGCTTTTAAAAAAAGAGAGTAATAAAGTAAATTAATGCCGCTTGTAACCAACGATCTGATTGCCTTTGTAGATTGGGACTTCATGAAGTCTTTGCGTTCTCATATGCGATGATTTTGTTACCAGAAAAACACCGACTAAAACTATTATGACGCTCACAATTGTTAAGGTTGTGCTGTCTATTTGCGCTAATTGAGGTATGAGATTTTGAGCGAAATCCTGGACTTCTTTTAGATTTGCGATTGCCAGTCCCAATAAACCTATTAGGGCAATAATATAGCCGAATGAGCTGTTTATTTTCATTTTTTTGCTCCTTTTTTACCAGTTTTCTTTGAAGATTTTGAAACTGCAAGAATGCCGAGAATTACTAGAACTAATCCGGCGATGGTCAATGAAAGGTCATTAAAGATGGTGGTGTCTTTAATGCTAAATGTGCTTGCGATAAATGTCTTTAACTGGGGAACCATGGTAGATGCTAGCAGGATAAGCCCGAGTGCTGCAATAATGTAGCCGATTATTTTTTTCATTTTGCCTCTTTTTCTTAATATTATAAATGATTTTTGATTTATATATTTATTTGTTGGATTATGGATTTTAGGATTTCTTCTGATTTAACTAATAATTCTTCCTTATATGCTTTTATCCCAAAAACCCCTTGAAAACTATCTTTGAAGTTTTTGCTTCTTACATAATCCAAGGAGATTTTTGCATTGCTCTTTAGCTTTTCTGTTTTTCCTCTTAAAACATGAGCAAGGATAGTTTTTACATCTGTATTTTTTGATAAAGCAACAATGTCTTTTGTATCAGATATTCTTCCACTATGAAGCTTCATTGCAATCAGTAATTCTTTTGTTGGAACAATAAATTGAATATTTTCTATATTTCTAATTTCTGAATTTTTATTTACATAGTCAAAACTCCAAGAAGCATCTGTGCTTCTGGAGACCAAGCCATTTATCATAAAATCTATGCATATTGAGAGATTATTTATCTTTTTTTCAAGACGGATAAAATTTTCCCAATAAATAGTTGATATTTCTTTTGAATAGGATTGCTTATAGCCTTCTTTTTCCAGAATTTTCTTAAATTCTTCTTCATTCTCTTTTTTGATTACAATATCTAAATCCACGGAAAATCTTTTCATAATTGTAGCTACTGCATATCCGCCTACGATTATATAGGGAAGTGTCAAATCTTTTATTAGAGATATCAGCCGGATTATCTCTCTTTCCCTTGTAAGAAGCAGCTCTTTTGGATTAATCATTTGTAAAAACCTCTGAATATTTCTTTTTTATTGGAACCTTATAAATTAAATTTAACTGCTCTAAAATTGGCTCTAATTTTAATTTTTTACACCAGGAAACTACTTCGCTTAAAGAGGCTACTGGCAAACCATTTATTCTTATAATTTGTGGCTTTTTTATTATTTTGATAATTATAAATGGTTTTGATGCAATATTATCTGTTTTTTTTGAGAAGTTTATCTCTCGGTTTTTCAATTCTTTTGATAAAATTGAATAGTCTTTTTCTGTGACATCTATATAATATATTTTATTGTAGAAATCATTTGTTATATATCCTCCTTTTACCCAGATAACTGCTGACGTTTCTTTTCCCAACCTTGCTCTTAATGGTGTTTTTTTTATTAAATTCCAGAAAGAAGAATCTTTCTCGTATTCTATTATCTTTTCTATTAATCCTTTAAAATAAGTATAAATTTCATTGCTATTTATCCTTATGATTGTTTTATTGCCTTTTTTTTCCAAAACAAAAACATCCAATTTGGCCAATTTGTTTATCCAAAAATATACTGCTGAGTAGGCAAATCCTGTTCTTTGGGATATGCTTCTTATGGTTTCTCCTTCTTTTGCTTTTCTTATTATTTCTGTTGTTATGGGGTTTATTATTTTCATTATCTTTTAAAAGATAATGGGTATTTAAACCTTCCTTTTTATTTGGGCAATAGTTATTTAAGGCAGATTTTACTTTGGTGTTTATGGCAAATACAGAAAGAGGATACGACATTATTGGAAATATTGCAATTGTGAAATTTAAGAGAGGGGTTGGAAAGAAAGAGAAAAAGAAATATGCGGAAAAATTCTTGAGAGAGCATAAAAATGTAAAAACCGTGCTTGAGAAAAGCGAGAAATTCAAAGGCAGATTGAGGACGCAAGGAACAAAGCATATTGTTGGAGAGAGAACAAAAGAGGCGTTGTATAAAGAAAATAATTGTGTTTTTAGATTAAATGTTGATAGTTGTTATTTTTCTCCAAGGCTGAGCAGCGAGAGAAAGGAAGTTGGGGAGATGGCAAGAAAAGGAGAGGAAGTTTTGGTTATGTTTGGGGGTGTTGGCCCATTTGCAATTGTGATTGCAAAAGAAGGGAAAGCGAAGAGAGTTGTTTCAGTTGAATTGGGAAGAGAGTGCAATAAATATACTATTGAGAATGTCAAGAGAAATAAATTAGGGGACAAGATAGAAATTGTGCAGGGAGATGTTAGAAAAGTTTTGAAGAAATGGAGGAAAAACGAGCAATTCGATAGGATTATTATGGCAAGGCCTAATTTAGAAGATAGTTTTTTAGATGTTGCTTTTCCAATGATTAGGAAGAAAGGGATAATTCATTATTATGGTTTTACAGAGAACAGGAAATTCTCTGTCCCTAAAACTCTTAGAACGATGAAAAGAGTTTCAGGTTATTCCGAAGAAGATATTGAGAAGTTGAAAGAATTAATTAATAAAGAGGCGAAGAGGGCAGGGAGAAAAATTAAGATTTTGAGAATTAAGAAAGCAGGAGATATAGGTGTCAAGAAATATAGATACAGGATTGATTTTAGAGTTTGGTGATTAAGGCATTTCCGAAACAAAAAATAGCCTAATTGTAATTTATTATAGATGATAATTAATAATGGATGCAGAGAGATATTATTTGCAATTTAAAAGTATTGTTTATGGGCAATTTAGAGCTTCAAAAATATATAGTTTATTAATTGAGGTTGAGCTGGCTTTTTGTTCTGTCCTTTTCTAAAAATTTGATTAAGTCGGAGAGGGAATTCATTTTATCAAATTTGAATTGGCTGTCAATTTCTTTTTGCTCGTATAATCTACCATATTTATTTGTTGCCGCATGTATAACATATTTATCATTTGTTACACACAAGGCTATTATTGATATGTCTTCTTGCTCAAATCCCATATATTGGGGATATTCGCTTTCATTCTTCAATCTTATCGGGGTAAAATTTGATTCTATGAGCTGTTGATACGTTGGATCGAACATATTAGTTTGCGTAAAGCATTCAGGGTTTTTAAATGTTGTTTTCTTTTCGATTTAATGTAACTTGTTAGTAGCTACATTAGAAAGATTTAAATAGGGTTATTTTTTATTTTAGCAATGGATTACGAAGATACAAATGCGGAAGAGTGGAAGAAATATTTTAAACTTGAAGAAGATTTAGCTAGAAGGAATCCTAAGCAATTTGAAGCATACAAGGCAAATATTCACAAAGCTTATGAAAGCAAGAGAAATGATTCTGAAGAGGAAGAGGGAGATGGCTGGCTTAAAATTAATTGGAGAGAATAATAATCAGAAGTAAACGAAGAAAAATAGCCTGATTGTTTTAGATTAATAATGTAATATTAATATTTTGATTTAATTTTGAGATTTATTGATTATCTTGATTGAGAGGAAATATAGATAATAATTATCTTTGATATGTATATTTTTCATTACTGGTTAATAAGTTGTTTATCTTGTTAGGATGTGGTTCTTAATAAAGCTATAATTTTAATTCTGCTTTCACTGCCACAGGGGCTTCACCGCCATGCCATGTAAATCTTGGGCGGACACGGACAGGGTAAAGGCGCTCTGAGTTATCATCGAGAATTATTGCAGAGCCTTTTAATGAGGGCAGATTATCCATTTGCTGCTTTATATCTTCCAGGAAATAGGACTGCATCATATCATTCAGCGCTTCCATGTCTGGCTTCGACGTTACCCTGTGAGAAATTATAATGTCTGATTGAGTTATGACATCTTTGTGAATTTGACCTGGCTGCTGGGTTGCTAAGACAAGAGAGAGACCGGGCTGACGGCCTTCCCTAAGAACTTGCTTTAAAGCATCTGTGGCTGGAGTTATTGAATCTTTTGGGAGGAACTCATGGGCTTCATCGATAAAGAGCCAAACAAGAGGTTCTGAACGATAAGGCCTGTATGAAAGATAATCCTGCCCGTGGTGAATAGCTTCCAGTTCTTCCTGTTTTCGCGCGTCCATTCTTGACTTGAAGAGTTTTCTGCAGACCAAAGAAATCACTAATGCCCTGATATTATATGCGCCGATTGAACTATAAATAGAAGTATCTAAGATTGTTGTTATGCCTGGAGTTATCAAATCAGAAATCTCTGTCCCTTCTTTTTCCCTGGAAAATATCCCCCAAGTATCTGCTACAGAAAATAATGACAAAGCAATTTCTTTTGCTTCATTGGACGCTTTTTTATCGTGCTCAATTAACATCTCGATTTCTTTAAAAGTGAAATCAACTAATTTATTCTTCAATTCTGAAATTGTTCTTTGAATTAGTACAGAGGGGAGAGAGGTAATTGGGAGATTGAACAAAGTAATCCAGTCTTCTGATTCCAGTTCAGAGACTTTTATGGCAAATGTTTCGTCCAAAGGAATATTTTTTTCTTTATAATCTGCAACTTTTCCGAATGGGACGAAAACTTTTACAGGCAATGATTTGGTTTCAAGTCCCCATTCAGCAAGGAGCGGCTTGTCTTTCTCATTTTGATATTTCATTGTCCAAAATATTCCCATTGTGTCAAAGATGAGAGAAGCGATATTTTGCGCTGTTTCCCTGGGGAGATTGGAGAGTTCTTCAGCGATTGCGCCAAGCGTGTAACTTTTTCCACTATTGTGGCTTATTATTCCATTAGCTATAAAAGAATTATTTTTAGGTACTGTTAAATCGTAAACTTTATTAATTCCTTCTATTTTTTTAATAGAAATTATTTTTCTACAAACTAACTTTTTTGAGGGATAAAAAGTCTTTCTTTTTTTAGTTCCGTTGAATTTGTGTTTGTTTAACCTTTCTTGTTTATATTGGCTAATAAATCCTATTTTTTTGAAATTTTCAACTGAAGTATTATCTGAGATGAGTAATCTATAATTCATATAAAACTTTTCATTAAGTTTTGAATTCTTCTCTCTTATGACAGATTCTATTTCAAAATGGGTTAATAAAATTTGTAGATCTTCTAAAAATTTTCTCGATTTAGAGAAATATTCTATCTGATGTCCTGTTTTGCTTATTGTTCCATCACATGAAAATAATGCTGAAACAAAATTTGCTTTAAATTCATTAGAACTTTCCCAGACTATTTGCGGAACTTCAATAATGCCTGCCTTATTTCCTAGTGGGACACCTAATTTATTAATTTTATTTATTACTTTTGCATGTAATGATTGGACAACAGAACAGTTGCAATCATTTCTTTTGTATATTTTCGTGTATGTTTTGAATTCTCTTTCTATATCTTCCTTTGATTGTTTTAATACATTTTCATCATCGCAAAATATTCTCAATCTGCTTTTTGTACCATTATACCATTTTCCTCTTCCATCTTTCCATCTCCCCTTTCTTTTACTTATTGTTCCATCTGAAAGTATAAATCCTAGGATTCTAGCTATCTTTATATTTTCTTTATCTTTTTTAATATTTTCTAATTGTGACGATAGAACTATTTTGTCTTCGGGTTTTAATTCTTGAGCCATTCTCCAAAAAATATATTTTCCATAATTAATTAATAATGGGTGTTCTTTTGTTAATCTTATTTTTCGACCATCTTTTAATTCTATTTCTAATAGGGATTCTTTTGAAATGGGATATTCAATTAAGTCGGCAGTTTCCCATTCAAATTCCTTTTTTTCTTTATCGAATGATAATATCTTATCTTCTTTTTTATTAAAATCTTTTATTTTTTTGTATCCTTTATCTGTAAAAATTAATGTGCTACCTTCAAGACATCCTCTCTTGCCAGCGATTAATACAACATGCGAACGGGCAACATCCATGTAAATTTTATTAGAGAGTGAGGTGTAATTTCCCATTTTAACATAACCCTTGCCGATGTAAATCAAGCCATTTTTGCCAAATTTTTCCTTGTCAGGTATGTCTCTCCCTATAATTATATCATATGCCATCTTTTTTATTAAGAGAGGGAAGAGGAAGAGGTATATATTTATTGCTGTTTGTAATTTAAGAAGAGCAATTAGCTAAATACGAAAGGTTAATGCTCAAGTAGATTATCGAGGGTTAAGGGTCAAACGTTGAAGAAAGAAGCTAGGGTAAGTTAAAAATTAATGCAGACTGATATTTTAAATGAGGAATAATTACCATACTTAGACCTGCAAAAGTTTTTAAAGGGTAAATGTTTGGGATTGTAATGAAAAAAAGCGCGAGGGAAAATCTAGGGGAGAACAAGGTAGAAAATAAGATAGAAATAAAGAGCGATGCTCCTGCTGTTGTTCAAAATCCTGCGGAAGTTTCTCGGCCTGTTTCTCAAACAGAAGCAAATTCACAAGGCTATTTCAGCAAGTTTAGAGAGAATCCATGGATTCTTTCAACTATTATTTTGGGCGTAATTTTGCTGGTATTCTTTTTTTATGGTGGAGGCGGAATCAATGGGAATGTTATTGGCGAGGATAATGCTGCTAAAAGCTTGATTTCATTTATTGAAAGTCAGAGCAACGGACAACCAAGCGGAGTTAGTGTTCTTTCAACTGAGCAGGACGGGCAGTTGTATAAAGTTACTGTTGATTATCAGGGGCAGAATGTTCCGCTTTATGTTAGCTTGGATGGAAAGTATTTAATTTCTAGTGTTATACCTTTAGATCCAAATGCAGGAACTCCTTCAGATAGCGGAGCGGATAGCGGAGCTAATACAGGGACCCCTATTAATGTTGAGATTGGGGAGAGTCCTGTTAAAGGCAAGGAGAATGCGCCTGTAACAATTGTAGAATTTTCTGATTATCAATGCCCTTATTGCGGGAGATTTTTTGAAGAGACATTGCCTTCTATACAGAAGAATTATATTGATACTGGAAAAGTAAAGTTAGTGTATAAAGATTTTCCATTAGGCTTCCATGAGAATGCTCAAAAGGCTGCTGAAGCAGCTCATTGCGTGAGAGAACAAAAGGGAGATATAGGCTATTTCAAGATGCATGATAAACTTTATGGAGATCAGGAGAGTCTGAGTGTCGAGAATTTCAAGATATGGGCAAGAAGCCTTGGCGCTAATGGAGAGAAATTTGACACATGTTTGGATAGTGGCAAGTTTGCGGATGTTGTTAAAGCTGACGCAGATTATGGGCAGAGCATAGGCGTTAGCGGGACACCAGCGTTCTTTATTAATGGGAAGATGTTAAGCGGAGCACAGCCTTATTCTGTATTTGAGCAGGCGATTAATGCAGCTTTGGGCACAGGGAATACTGCCGGGAATAGTGTTGCACCAACTACTCAAGCGACACCTAGTGCTCAGTAAGATTTATAAATTTTAGATGTTATAATTTATTGCTATTTTAGTTGTTAAAAAATTAATTGGAGAAAAAATGACATATACGTTGCCTGATTTAGGATATGGGTATAATGCTTTAGAGCCTTACATAGATGCGAAAACAATAGAGATTCACCATGACAAGCATCATCAGACTTACTGTGATAACTTCAATAAGTCTTTGGAGGGGCATCCTGAACTGCAGAAGAAAGATGCAAAGTGGATTATTGCTAATTTAGATAAGGTTCCTGAAGCGATAAGAATGAGAGTGAGAAACCATGGAGGGGGTTTTGTGAACCATGGCTTTTTCTGGAAGATTCTGAAGAAAAATGTGAAGATTTCCGGGGAGATTCTTAAGCAAATTAGCAAGGCATTTGGAAGTTTTGAGGAATTTAAGAAAAAGTTCAGCGAGTCTGCTTTAGGGTTATTCGGCTCTGGATGGACATGGCTTGTTGTTAATAAGGAAGGAAAACTAGAAATTGTTAATACCCACAATCAAGATTCGCCCTTAAGCATTGAAAAAATTCCATTATTAGTCTTGGATTTATGGGAGCATTCATATTACATTAAATATCAAAATAGAAGAGCAGAATATGTCGGAGCTTTTTGGAATGTGATTAATTGGGAGCAGGTTGATGAATTATATAGGAAATCTTAGAGAATTAGTAAGGTAGATTATAAATAATTTGATTTTGAGTACTTTGAGCGAATCGCAATGAGCATTGAAATTTCTATTAGCTGCCTTTTTCTTTAGAAAAAGTTCGATTGAAAGAAGAAAGTTGGCGGGTAAATATATAAATATTTATAAGCTTGAAAGTAGCAATATAAATTTATGGAAAGAGCAGCATTTGGATATCGTGATTCTGAAGCAGGAAACCTTCTAGGAGAAAAAATATTTGAATATCGAGATTTTATTTATAAGGTTGCTAAAGGGCATTATGATGTTAAGGTAAGCGCAGGTTTTGATAGCTGTAATTCTCCTCTGTCTGGAGCTCAATTAAGAATCCAATTAGAAGGGGAGTTAAATTCTTTAGAATCAACAATAAATGAATTATTTGAAAAATTTGGATTGCCGGATTTGGTTGATACTCCTAGTAATTTTATTGATAAATTTCTTGATAAATATATCCCGCCCAGACTTCAATCTGAGGAATTGACAACAAAACCTGCTTATGCATTTATAAAGAATATCTTTAAGATGAAGAATGTGAAATCAGAGGAACTTATAGGGCATGTTCGTGTAAGAAGATAGATGCTATTTTTAAATTATAGCGATAGAAATTAATTTTCGTATTTTTTAATTTCTATCCCTATCTATGAAAGGAAAGAATCTTTCCGATTATTAATTTCCTTTCATATAATCTGTCCGCCAATTGCATTTAATAAGATCAAAAAGTCCTTTATGTTTTGTTTAGGACTTTTGGATGCATGAGAAATCTTTTATGGATTTTTCTGCACAGAGAATTGCAGAACGCAACAGCAATTCTCTTGTGCTCAAGATGCTCATCCATAGTTTGAAATCTCAAGAACCTTCGGTTCTTGATGACCGTCAAGAATCTGAACTTGTGAAGATTCTTGAGGGCGGTGGTTTTCGCAAAGTATCTTGACACAATAAAATTTAATATTTCTTCAGAAATTCTACTTCTTCATCAGAAAGGTCGAGCTGGTGCTGGACTTTTGGGTTTTTTAGAATTGGCTTTAAAAGGCTGAAATTCCGCATAACGCGTTTTGCTGAGCAATGGACAAGGCGGGCGTATTTTTTCGCGATTGTTTTCTTTTTTTCTGTTTTTTGGTTATGGAGCCAGATTTTTAGGACTCTTTTTGGGCGTTCATAGGGTGTGAAACCTGTGAGGGGCATTGCTTTTGCAAATGAGATGCCTGCACTTTGAAAAACATTCTGGTATTGGAGAAAACGCCAGTGTTGATTTTTGTAAATACGACCTCTGAAGACATCTGCCTGCCCTAATGCATAATATGCTTTGGCTAATGCTTCGTTTTTGTATTCTTTCGGGATATTTTCTTCAATCCATAGAAATATTTCATCCAAGGAGAGAGAAGAAGAATCAAATAATTCAAGAAAAGGCGCGCGTTCTTTGAACAGCTTTCTCAATATACGAAAAATATTCTCTTCTATGTCCCGTTTTTCTGTTGTATCAATTTCCAAGTCCGAAGTCAAGGAATAAGACTGGAGATCGTTTAAAGCTGCTCTTATGTCTCCTTGAGATTTAATTGCAATTAACTTGAGATATTGGGGGGTTCTGTTAAGTTTTTCTTTTTCTGCAACTCTTGTCAGTATCAAGATTATTGTTCCTATGTCAAGAGGTTTTAATTCTATTATTTTCGATTTTGACCTGACTGGGGAGAGTTTTGACTGCCAGACATCGTTGCAGGTCATAATTATGGGGAACTTTGTAGTTTGAATTATCTTGACTAATTCTGGGATGCCTCCCCTGTCGCTGCCTGTGACACCGTCTACTTCATCCATTAGAAGAATTTTTCCCTTTTTAAACAGGCTTTCCTGCTCTGTTGCGGGCTTTAGTGTTCCCTCGAGCTTCAGCCTGTTTCTTAAATCAGATGCATTAAGCTCGAGAATTTCCAGATTATTCTGATGCGCTGCAGCGTGAACTAATGAAGTTTTGCCTGTGCCTGCAGGGCCATGCAGAATTAAAGCTTTCTTTTTTGGGAATTGCTGCAAAAATGACTTTATTTGGGCAACAGCAGAGTCTTGCCCTAAAATTTCTTCGTATGTCTTTGCACGATATTTTTCAATGTAAGTTTTGTGCATTTTATTTTCTCCTATTCATTCCTTCAAAATATACTTTTTTATTGCTTGGATCAAAAACTTCTATTACTTTATATAGTCCTCTTGTAAACACTTCATTATCTTTGATAAAATGTGTTGCTGATAATATTCTAATACTAGCAAGGGGCCTTGATAGTTGTTGCAGTCCATTGGTCTCAAGTAAAGGTATCTCTCCTTCTAACCAATAATTTCTCTGCCCTCTTTTTAAAAATTTATATGCCCTTT
>Ga0209541_10013286_pt1 | contig 12612 bp, 9 predicted proteins | sample RifCSPlowO2_01_FD_184027 | JGI IMG/M metagenome (GOLD analysis project Ga0209541, IMG submission 184027) | Groundwater microbial communities from Rifle, Colorado - Rifle CSP2_plank lowO2_0.1 (SPAdes) (version 2) | ecosystem: Environmental > Aquatic > Deep subsurface > Groundwater | place: Rifle...
GTTGAAAGAATGTAGACCGGCAGAACGTTCGGTCCGCCGGGATGGATGATACGCTCGTTACGGTCAACGGGTTGCACATCCACCGGAATCTGGCGGGTGATATTGCCGGTGTCGTTTGGGTCATCGGTAATCTCCATAGTATACGCATCAACAGCGCCATTGATAATTGTTCCGTCAATAAAGGGTAATTTTTCTATCGTGTCGAATATTTTTCTTGTTTCTATAGTATAGTCACCATCACCTGTTCCTATCACTTTCAGCAAATATTCGCCTTGCAAAGGATTCTTTATATATGCCAACAGCCATGAAATAGTTTCACCCGAAGAAAACGATGAAAGTTCTTCCACTCCATAAGAACTATTCGGAATCTCATCGTAGTGTGTATCAGTTAATGGATCATATCCCAGTTTTCTTTCTTGCGGATCGGTGAGAATAAATTCGACGGGTGAATGGGCTGCCACTTCAAGAAATGAATCTGGAACTTCTGTAGTGGCAGCTACTATTTGGTGATGTTCGTTATCATAGGCATCCGATAGTGTTGTCGTTTCTTCATGCAGCGGGTCGTGAAGACGCCAAGTATGAGTACCACTCACAGTGGCAATCCCGCTTGCCACCGGAAAGTGCCATGTTGCCTGCGGGTGGTCGACTTTTAAGATCGCTGGTCTTAATGAGCACATCCTCTGATTGAGATTCTCCGATTTTTGAGCGGTAAATTCAGAAGCAGGCATTGCTTCCGGTTTACTTACCACGTCATACGACAGAGATACGCCGTGCTCTTTAGCATACTTAGAAACGCTCCCGTACGAAACACTGCTATTGGTAACGTACATTACGTTACCCTCATCGTCTTTGACTTTGTCACCAATGATATATCCCTCTTTCTTGGTTAACCAATCATTGAGCTTCTCCGGATCTGTCTGAAATATGGTCGGGTCTGTTTCGGAAACAGGCACTTGTTGTAAATTGGCATAGTAATTTATGATCATGGCATTCGATGTCAAATTGCATCCCCAATCTTTTATCGAGTGAGAAAAAGATCTAAAAGGGATATGCTTATATGTTCCATCTGATTGCTTCTCTCGTATCCCGCCATACGGCAGGGCTCCCCATTTTTCATCTCCCTGCAGTATCGGATCTCCGAAATGCTCTAGAACACAGGGTACGGGCGTTGGTGTTGGGGTGTTTGTAGGAGTAGGTGCGATATCTCCCAGCGTCCCGTCGAGATTTATCTTTTGGGCATAGATGTCGAGGTTGCCATTACGGTCGTCTGTCCAAGCGACGATGAAGCTTCTTTCGCCACTTGGGATAATTTGAGGCACTCTTTGAATGCCTTCGGCCGAAGATACCGGTTTACCCTCTGCCTCCCACAAAAGGTTACCATCACCGTCAATTCGCTGGGCGTATATGTCGTCATAAGGATTCGCTTCGTTGTATTTTTTTTCCCAAACGAAAAAAGGGATATTATCTACATCGAGTTTCAAACTCATTATTGTTCCGATACCAGAAATACTTATGTTGGGTATTCGTACTGCATCCCACATGGTATTACCATCTACTCCCACTCTCTGTATATAAAGTCCTTCAGTTTCTGAAGAACCATTGTCTTCCCAAGTTATATATGCTCCATTTCCTCCATCACTGTAAAGTGCAAAAGAAAGTATTGGTGCGCCAACAATACCATTCAACATCCATTTTGTCTGACCGTCTTTATCAACTCGTTGTATGTATCCCGCAAAATTTCCCCCATCACTCCAACCGATAATTACTCCGCCTGCGTTATCACTAACCAGTCTAGGAAGATCCTGGGCTTCCGGAGCAGTAACGATAGGAATGCCTTGCGACTACCAAAGCAGATTTCCATCCGAATCTATCATTTGAGCGTAAATGTCACTATTAAGAAATGAGGCATGCTGTTTCCATGCAACGACAAAGTTTCCTTCGGATGTTCTCGTAATTTGCGGATGTACTTTGTTGTAGCCATACGAAGTTAAGGGAATTCCATTCTGATTCCATAATAGTTGACCATTTTGATTTACGCGTTGAGCTAATATAGTTTTATTAGAATATGTAGTTGGTGAACCTGTCCATGCCATTACCGCACCGCCGTTTCCATCATTGACAATAACCGACTCATGTCCTATTTGATTCCCAGAAATGAGTAACCCTTTTCCATCCTCTCCTCCCCACTGAACATTGCCATCAGGATCAATATATTTTGCGTAAACCCCCGATCTCTGACCATCTAGAATATCCCAAACAAGGATGACTCCGCCATTTTCACTCCGGACCGCTCTTGCAATAACTTGAGTATGAACAGCCACTCCCTCTTCAGCCCAAAGTTTATTTCCATTAGCGTCAATGCGCTGTGCGTATAACGCATTACCTCTTGACCCTTCCCACCAAAAAATATATGCACCTCCAGATCCATCCTCTACTATAGCGGTAAGGTCCTGATTTTTTTCTCTTACTACAACAGGTAAATTTTCTGATGGATCAGATGGCCAGTTTGATGTTTCTGCGTAGGATTTATTAGAAGAAATTAAGATGGTAATAAGAATAACAAAGAAAGATAAACCAAGGATCTTTATAGTCGAGCGGAAAAATGATCGTCTCATTTTAAATTGTAACTGATCATATTCAGTCTAGTATTTGACAAAACAGAATGTCAAGTACTAATAATTTTGAGGTATCCGCCGTACATTTAGATTGTACGAATCCTTGAAAAAGCGAGAAGATTACTTATCGATCATCGTGAGTGTTGCATTTAAATTGCAAATTCTGGATAATGCAAAGCGTGATCCGTAACCTACTTCCAATCGCTATTATTACAATAATAATATTATCATTCTTCAGTAGGTTATTTTATCCTGAAGAACGGTTGTTTATTACCCCTGATTTCGGTGGGAGTGATATATTCCAACTTAACCTTCCAGCTAAATACTCATTGAGTCAATCACTAAAAAACAATGAGCTACCTTTATGGAACAAAGATATCGGTATGGGATTTCCCCAAGCCGCAGAAGGTCAAATCGGCGCATTTAATGCAGTTAATTTACTGCTGTTTAAGTATTTGCATTTTCCGAGCTCCTATAACATTGGAATTGTTTTTGTGTTTCTCACGGCAGCGCTGGGTGCCTATTGCTATGCTCGACTCATAAAATTTTCCCGTCTTATAGCCTTATTTATTGCACTTCTCTTTTCTTTTTCAGGGATATTTATCACGCACCTGTCGCATTTCAATCTTATTCAAACCTCATCGTTTCTTCCATTTATTTTTGCATTGACTCACTTACTGCTTAAGCAAAAAAACAAAATCGTCATAACACTAGTATTATCTCTTATATTTGCACAGCAACTATTTGCCGGTTTTCCGCAGATGACATTTATCACGGTGATCGGAATAGGGTTACTCGTACTTTACTCTGTTTACCAAAGGAGCTCATCTATAAAAACCGTATATTACTTCGTTGGAATAGGAGTTCTCATGGTATTTCTTGCAAGTATCTACACCATACCCGCGCGGGAATTTTTGAATATCTCAACACGAAAAGGAGGATTCTTACTTGAAGAAGCCACCCAATTCTCGTATCATCCAAAGCACTTTATAACACTTATTGATCCATTTGCGCTGGGTAATCCGGCAGAAGGTACCTATCCGCCTTTTTTTGAATTTGACAATAATATATTTTGGGAAAATTCGGGATATATAGGTGTCCTACCATTAGTATTGGTTTTATTCTCATTTCCTCTCCTTAAACGCAAAAAGTACGTATTGTTTTACTGGTTACTGCTCATATTTTCTGCGCTTATGATGATGGGTAAGTATTCACCCATACATATTATCTATTCTGTCCCTCCTTTTTCCTACTTTCGTGTACCGGCACGATTTATTCTTCTGTTTGTATGGTCGCTCGTTGTATTATGCGGATATGGATTGGAGCATATTAGTAATCTATTCTCAAAAAAAATACGAATAAAACAGCATAATAGTAGCACTATTTTAGTTTTGATAATTATCATATCACTCACTCATCTGTTTACATTCGCTTGGGCTTACAACCCGATAGGAGACGTGTCTCGATGGTTGAGTGATCCTGAAGTTTCGTCATTTCTGAAAAGCCACACTGGTAGGTATATGACAATTGGTACTTCAAAAATATGGAATGATGTATTTATAAATGACGGCTGGAAAGCAGGAACAGAACAAAGCTATCTCTACTTCCGAAACGGTCTTCAGGCAAACTCAAATCTACTCTATAACACAAGTTCATTTCAAACGTATCCCATTCTTCTGACGAATCGTTACAACTTATTAAGTACTCTCATTAATCAAGGCATCACACAAACCAATGAAACAACTCTCACCATAGAATCTCCAACGCTCAAATTACTCCGTGCTAATAATGTAAAACACGTTGTATCTCTCTTGGTTATCAATAATTTAAATGAAGTCTTTACTTCAGCCGCACATGAAGAGTTCCCCGCATATAAAGTGTACGAAGTTCCTGATGTGTTGCCGCGTGTGTGGGTAGTGTATGACTACCAGCAAGTAGACACAGTTGAATCACTACAGAACGCGATGCAGTCCGATGATTTTGATCCTAATCAACAGGTAATCCTCGAAGAGAAGATTGAGCTATCAAAAACTACACCTGACGATTCTTACATCAATGAACTGCCGTATAATATAGAATGGGTGATGGACAACAACTCTGAAGTTAGACTGAACGTTACCAGTAAATTCGATGGTATCTTGGTATTGGCTGATACATATTATCCTGGCTGGACAGCATATATAGATGGAGCTAAAACTTTTCTATATCATGCAAATTTAAACCAGCGAGCTATTCTAGTCCCAAAAGGTAATCATACAGTACGATTTCGCTATGAATCCTCATATTTTAGAATCGGTGCTCTCATTTCACTCGTTGCAAACATCACTGTTATAGTGATTTTATTTTTGCTTCTATTTATCAAAAAATTACAAAAGGATAACAGAACGTGAGAAAAGTATCACTCGTACAACCGGATTTGAGCGGCAACGAATATCGCTATTTAGCAGAATGCGTCGATACTGGCTGGGTATCCTCAAAAGGAAAGTTTATACATCTTTTTGAAAACCAATTTGCACAATTTATTGGTACGAAATCCGCCGTATCAACAAGCAGCGGCACCGCGGCTCTTCATTTAGCTTTGGTTGCATTAGGTCTATCCAGCAATGACGAAGTTCTCGTACCTGATCTTACATTTGTTGCAACCGCCAATGCAGTAGCTTACACGGGTGCAAAACCAGTATTGGTTGATGTCGATCGCAATTCCTGGAATATAGCACCTGAACACATACTTGAGAAAATAACGCCGCACACAAAAGCAGTGATTGTAGTACATTTGTACGGCAATCCTGTGGATATGACATCTATATCAAGGATTGCAAAAAAATATGGTTTATACGTTATAGAAGATGCTGCTGAAGCACACGGGGCACAGTACAGAAATAAAACCGTAGGTTCTTTAGGAGATATAGGTTGTTTTAGTTTTTACGGTAACAAGATTATTACTACCGGAGAAGGTGGAATGATTACCACAAACAGTAAGAGAATCGCCGACAAAGTCCGTTTCCTTAGAGACCATGCTATGGATAAAACGCGAAGTTATTACCATCCTTGTATCGGATTTAATTATCGTATGACCAATCTGCAAGCGGCAATTGGCCTTGCGCAACTGGAGCGCATTGATTCGTTTATAAGCAAAAAACTCTCTATAGCAGCAAAATATGACCAGCTATTGCACCGTTTAGACAGTTTAATTGAGCTTCCACCTCGCGCTTCGGGATTAAAAAACGTATTTTGGATGTATTCTGTTGTACTTAAGAGAAAAAAATTGCGTGATAAATTGAGACAACATCTTGCAAAAAACGGAATTGAATCACGGCCGTTTTTTGTTCCTCTTCACCAAATGCCAATGTATAAAGAATTAAACACGTACCCAAATAGTAATTATTTATCCAAAAACGGTATAAGCCTTCCCTCCAGCATATTCCTTACCGATAGTGACATTGAATATGTAAGTAAAACAATACGTTCGTTCGCGTCTTCATATGCCTAATCCCTCAGCAAAAACGTATCTCCAAGAGCTTGCCAACTTGCATTTACGCGAATTTAAAGGAGATTTTTTACCATCTCTTGGAATCGAATTTCTAACCCAGCTTTACTATGATTTATTCACAAATAATCGATCTGTTTTTATTGTGGAAACTAATAAACATAAAATAGTTGGATATGTCATAGGCGTTTATCATGCATCAAATCTGATAAGTTCAATTATCCGCAGGCGGTTTCTACGATATTCTTTGTTGTTAATACCAGCTATGATAAAAAAACCGGACCTATTTTTAAATATACTTGAGACATTCCGGTATTCAAAGAAAAGCGACTTCTCAACTTCCGATGTAGAACTACTCGTTATCGCGGTCATAAAACAACATCGTCGACATAATATAGGAAGCAAATTATTACGATCACTCGAAAAAAGATTTATACAGCATAACGTTCGCGACTATCGAGTATCCGTCAATGCGAGTAATAAGATCGCGCAATCGTTCTACCAAAAGCATAATTTCAAAAAAAAGAGAGAATTTACTATGTACCAAAAAAAGTGGCATTTATATACTAAAACTCTATTACTGGGACATAATTCGTCATGCTGAACTTGTTTCAGCATCCAGATTCTGAAATAAATTCAGAATGACGGGCTTGAAGATGCTATTTATGACCCAATCATACTAAAACTCTATGAAGAAGACGTTATTACAATCACTTCTTGCAGAAGCTCCAACATCATGGGCTATTATTAGAGCTGCAGAGATAGAAATGCTTTCAGGCATTCCATTTCCAAACCCAATACTGGAAATCGGTTGCGGTGATGGACTGGTAAGTAAGGTGCTCCTTAAACGAAAAGATGCTGTCGACTGTGCTATTGATATTGACCCAAAAGAGGTTGCCCGTGCTAGACAAACAGGGGTATATAAAAAAGTGCTCACTATGAACGCCGCGCGTATGTCGTTTAAAGCCAATAGTTTTAGAACGGTATTTTCCAATGGCGTTCTGGAACATATAAAAACATTGCCAGAAGTATTACGCGAAATTGAACGCGTTTTGCAACCGGGAGGACGACTTATTTTCACTTGCCCAACCAATCACTACAAAAAGAATCTGCTGGGTTATAAGTTGTTCAGGACATTAAAAATGAACACTATGGCAGATGCTTATGGTGATAGAATAAATGCGGTCTTTAGACATTTCAACTTACACGATCATAGAGAGTGGCAGTTTTTACTGGTAAAACACGGGCTTATGCTTAAAAAGTATTACTACTATAACCCGAAGTTGTTAACGAGGATTCATGAACTCTGCCTGATAACGGCGATTCCATCGAAGTTTACCAAAAAGTACTTTGATCGAACTGTACTGGGAAAATCGATGCGGTTAAAGTTTTTTTTATCTTGGTGGATATCGTTCTTAGCCGCCGTTCCTGCAAACAACGAGAAAGAGAAAAGCAAACAAAGCTCAATAGTCATAGTAGCCCAAAAACCATGAAAGTATCAGTTATACTGCCAACATACAACGAGCGAGGTAACATTGTACCTCTAATAGAATCAATACTCGATGTATTTAGAAAAAATCACATAAGACAGTACGAAATAATTGTAGTAGATGATAATAGCCCGGATAAAACAGCTACTGTTTGCCGCTCTCACTTCAAGAAAAACAAGTCTGTATCAGTTTATGTGAGGAAAAATCACAAGGGACTGGCAAGCGCTATTTTCTACGGAATAATGAAATCATCGGCTGACACAGTCATCGTGATGGATACTGACTTTAACCACGATCCTGCAAAAATTCCAGATATGCTTAAAAAAGTAAATAGTAAAACTATTGTAGTCGGCTCCCGATTTGTAAATGGCGGAGGTATGGAAAACAAGTCCCGCTATTATTTGAGTAAAGCCTACAACTATTGTCTGAAGCGCGTATTTCGTGTTTCGTTCAGCGATTTCTTAAGCGGCTATTTTTGTGCGAAAAAATCATCTCTGTTATTTCAAAAAAAATTGTTTCAAGGATATGGAGATTACTTCATCCGATTTCTCGTCAATGCGCACCGCGAAGGATTTATTATTAAAGATATACCCGTTTTCTATATTAATCGAAGATGGGGAGGAAGTAAATCGCAACTGATTACTATGTTAGCTCAATATTCCCGAACTGTTTTCAAGTGCCTGACAAAAGGACCACTGTACCAAAACTAAATTATTCGTTACTTACGGGTTTTGCTCGAAGATTTCTGTCTTTAAGTTTGAATATTTGAGCCTCGTACTGTTTATAAGACCCAATCGCATATTCACTCTCAACGTTTTGTTCTATATATCGTCTTAAAAAGTCTCCATGCACAATGCTACTGTAATCCGACGTATATATAATATAGTCTGTGTCATGCAGTATCTTTAAATAGTCTTCCTTTTTTATGTTAAATGCGGGGGACATATAGAGGATGTTTTTTCTATTATATTTTTTAAACGCGAAGTATGGATCAGGAATCGATGATATAAAAACAGCAGTATTGTCCGGTACTGTTTCAAGTATTTTTTCTGAGAATATGTCATAGGAATAAAAAGATTGATTCTGATACGGAATAAAATCTCTCCAACGAATACTGAAGTTGGTAAAAACTATCACTCCATATACCAACACCGTAAAGAATTTGTGTCTAAACTTATCGTCAGCCAGTAAGATCGTGGTGCCTAAATACGTAAAAGATATCGGATATAACCAGTAAGCCTCCATTTTCCCATTATAGGCAAAGAACCACGATATGATAAGCGTCACCGCAACTAAAACGTATTTAGTCTTTTTTTGTTTGAGAACAAAAAAAGTCATTAACAAACCGAGTAATAACTGTCCATACAGGATAATTTGCGGTTCTGAAATCTCGTATATTAAAGAATACAGTAATGAAGAAGGGTCTCCTTGTTTTCTCGATACGGCCATAGATATTTGCTGAAGAAAAAGGTTCATATTAGGCAATATAGATGTTATGAACCACAGAAATATAGGAATAATAAACACAACAGAAAAAATATATAAATTTTTATTCTTGAACGCTGAAAAGCCTTTTGCTACTATCCACGATATAAGTATTGACACATAGAATAGAACTCCGATAAAGTGAGTAAGCGCCGCTGCACTTGCAAATATTCCACTAGCAATAATATTGTATGTTTGGGACTTATCCATTTTTTGGGCAGATAAGTTTTTTTGGAAAAAGTACAGACTGAATAATCCAAATGTTAAAACAATGATCTCCGGTCTGTTTATATAAAATCCCCAGTGTGAAAATACGTAGTCTACGAGGACAATTCCAATTAAAATAACTGGAAGCCATTTTTTTTTGTGATGAATAAACAATTTACTAAACCGATACATAATCGCTATAAACGCGACAGTGAAGATAACAGATAACAAGCGTTGCTTTGCAATTGAGAGGCCAACAATTTTAAACCAAAGATATAAAATATAAAAAAATACCGGTGGGTTCCATACTGCCCCGTTTCTCATGCCGGGAATAGCATCCTGCCAAAGATCTGATCCCATCCTACCCTCGTTAATCATGTTCATTACAACATCTGCATATATAGCTTCATCCGGCCAGACAGGAGGGAGTTTAAGAAGTAATACCCGCGAACTAAGGAGAAACAATGCCAGCAGTACAATGATGCCTATTTTATGCATGGATGCATTATACAGAAAAAAGAATATATTTTTTTGAAAGAGATTTGTGTGATAGAATTGTTAGAATGTTTAAAGATAAAAGAGTTTTTAACAGTAAAACTACTTTTTTTCTCCATTTCTTTTTTTGGGCTGCATTTTTTGTTTATTTCCAAACTTCCAGTATCTACGGTGGCGATGCGGGAGATCTGGTAACCGCTGCCTATTTACGCGGTGTGGCGCATCCGCCCGGATATCCTCTCTATACGTTTATCGGGAATTTGCTTACTAAATTGCCGGTTAGTACGGTAGCGTGGCGAGTCGGGTTACTCTCCTCTATCCCTTCAGCCGCCACGCTTACTATGCTCTATCTTTTATTACGGATGGTGAGCAAGAAAACTATTTTATCTCTTGTCACCGTATCTACCCTCGGCTTTACCTATTTGTTTTGGCTCTATGCGATAGTACCGGAAGTGTTTGCCCTCCATACCTTTTTTGTAGTCACGTTAACCTATTTACTGTTCCTATGGAGTGGTACACGCAACCAGCGATACTTGTTTCTCTTCGTTTTTGTATTCGGATTATCACTCACCCATCACCACATCATCTTACTGATGATACCTGCCTTTGGCTACTGGTTATATCGCCATAAAAAATTACTCCCCCGATTTTCTTTCATTTCTATAAGCAAGCTGATAGGCCTTTTTATCTTTGGTTTGATACCGTATACATATGTATACTTTGCAGCATTGTCACAACCGCCAATCAACTGGGAAAATCCTGTGACGCTGCAGCAGTTTTTCCGCTTAGTCACTCGTGCAGAATATGGCACATTTCAACTGCAGGTTTCTGTTCCTCACGATACTGTTACAGTCTTAGGTCGTGTAACGCAAATTGCAAGCTATGTAAATATTGTAAAACAAGATTTTCTGATTATTGGACTACTACTCATTATTACGGGAGCTTTTTACCAATGGAAAACGAAGAAAGATCAATTTTGGTTCACATTTCTTACTGTTTTCTTCACTGGTCCAGTTTTTATTGTATACGCCGCTTTTCCACTAGAGAAAATATATGAAGTAGGCGTATTTGAACGATTTCTTCTTGCCTCTTACGTGTTTTTAGCAGTTTGGCTTCTATATGGATTAGAAATCGTGACAAAAAACATTTTATCATTATTAAAAGGGCTGAAGTTAACTCATGTTGAATACTATGGCAAACTAATCTATCTGTTTCTCTTTATACTACCTCTTCTTGTGCTCTATATTAATTATCCTAAACTCTCGATATTAAAAAATGACCGGACGACGGAATATTTTGCACAAGATATACTCGATACGGTTCCTGAAGGGAGTATTGTCATCCCTGTCGGAGACACCATGAGCTTTGATGTTCAACACATGCACTATGTATACCGGTATCGTCCTGATGTTATATTATTCCATCTATTCAGAGCAGGAAATCCAATTTACCATGATGTAATAAAGAAAGAGTATCCTCAATTAGATTTGCCAGATGCAGACGAGGTAACCGACAGGGACTTCCTCTCCCGTTTTATAGAAAAAAACTATGATACGGCGCCAATTTATACCTTCGGCTATTACGATGTATCTCTTGAAGGTGAATGGGTACAACAGGGACTGTTAACACGCTTTTATAAGAAAGATGATATGCCGTCTGAAGATTTCATCCGCAGCGAAAACACTAGACTTTGGGACATGTACCACGATCCGCTTTCCGGAAGTTTAGGCGTCTATCGAAACCAGAATATGATTCTTGCAGATGTGTTGACTTATTATATTATAGCCCATAGGAATACTGGTAAACAGTTTTATCAAAATGGATGGTACACGAATGCTGAAAACCACTTTCAAGAAGCAATTAAACTCAATCGTCAGTATTCCGATTCGTTCTATTGGCTCGCCTATACACAACTCAAACAGAAAAAGTGCGATGATGCCAGAGAAAGCACAAAGCAAGCTATTTCTCTCTATGATACAAACTATAGATATTATTTGCTTCTCGCAGAAATATATGAGACATGCCTGCATAATGATGAAAAAGCAGTTGAGCTGAAGAATAGAGCCGAGGAACTGAAAAAGAAAGATGAAGTATTGCTGGAACGTTTGTAAACCCGTTAATCTTCTCTAAATACAAGAATCCTCCTTAAGGAGGATTCTTGTGCCTAGAGCAGTACAAGATTATACAGAATTATCTTGTCACACTCATACCGGTTACTCCTTCTGCATTAGGAGCACTTACCGTAATACGGCCATCAGCAGCACTTTGACATACTTCATACGCCGTGTCTCCTGCGGTGGCACCGCTTGGATCAATAGGTATATCTGCAATATACAGCGTTACAAGATCCGTTGATAAATTCACATTCCCGGTATCCGTACCAACCGTCGACATCGTAGGACATGTGTCTATAGTTCCACCGGTAGACGGTACCGCTCCAAGATTATCGGGGTCAGCAATATAGGCGGTAATCGCCGATAATATCGCATTAATTTCTGCTCTTCTTTCAGTATCACGTGCCTGTTGCAACTGTCGCGCCGGATTCACGGCGACCAAGACCACTGCGGTCAGAATCGCGAGAATACCGATGACGACGAGAAGCTCAACAAGGGTAAATGCTTTTTGAAAATTCTTTCGTATATTTTTCATCAAAATCTCACCTCCCTCTGTTCATTATTCGCTTTTCGCTATTCGCGTTTCACTGCTGACTGTTTTCTTTTTGCTGTTCTATCATACATGATGAATTGCGAAAAACGAACAGCGAATAACGGAGCATCTCCACTATAGAACATGAATTAAGTTTATGTCAAGTAGTGCGAAGCGTGTAATCGCA
>Ga0209541_10013289_pt1 | contig 12611 bp, 11 predicted proteins | sample RifCSPlowO2_01_FD_184027 | JGI IMG/M metagenome (GOLD analysis project Ga0209541, IMG submission 184027) | Groundwater microbial communities from Rifle, Colorado - Rifle CSP2_plank lowO2_0.1 (SPAdes) (version 2) | ecosystem: Environmental > Aquatic > Deep subsurface > Groundwater | place...
AAACACTCCCACCAATAAAAACCCAAGTAAGACAAGTCCGGCCACTTTAACTTTCGGACTTAGGCTTGCAAACCTCATAGAAAAATGCTAAATTGGGAGTGCCGGATGAAAACACATAACACATAAATACATAACATATAACGAATAATCAATAATTACGAGTTACCAGTTACTGATTACTAGTTACTTAACTATACACTATTTAGCCAGTTTAAGCAAAACCGAAGCGCCTTTATGCCTACCTATACCATAAATAAAAAAGCCAAATTTGATTATGAAATCCTGGAAACCTTCGAGGCCGGCTTGGTCTTGAACGGCATTGAGGTAAAATCCATCCGCGGCGGCGGCGCCAGTTTAAAAGGCGCTTTCGTCACTTTCCATGGGGAAAACGCCTTTCTGACCAATATGCATGTTTCAAAGTACAAATACGCCGGAAATACTCCGGAATACGAGCCAGAACGCAGCCGCCGGGTTTTATTAAAACGACGGGAAATCCGTTATTTGAGAGGAAAATCAGAAGAGAGGGGCTTGACAATCGTGCCAATTTCCCTGTATACTAAAGGCCGCCGCATAAAAGTAGAAATCGCGGTGTGTCGCGGCAAAAAAAAATACGACAAAAGGGCCTCGATTAAAAAGCGGGAGTTAAAAAGAGAATTAGCCCAAAAAATCAAAGGCGGCGTTATTTAAAATTTATAAAAACCATAAAGTGCTAATAAATACGGACATACAAACCATAGGCAATCAACTAAAATTTCGTAGTTCGTATGTTCGTAAATTTCGTATGTTCGCACATATATGGGGATGACAGGCTTCGATAGACGGAGTCGTTATCTAAATGAGCGTGTCGAAATGTCCCATTTCGTAAATCCAGGGAAAATCTTACGTGCAAACGTATTAAGCCGTGCTAAAAACGCGCTTGCTCGCGCATTCGCGCCTCTAGCATTGGCTCCTGTTGCCGCTTAAATTCGGCAGCCATAACCGCCCCTGATACTCGATAAGGGGAGGGTTGTGTCAACCTATCGAGCGTAGAAATATATCACGGACGGCGGATATACTTCGAAAGTTTAGCCGACAAATTCACAGAATTTATTTTTTCCATTTTTAATCTGTGAAAAAATAAAATGGATACACATGTAGAACATTTAGCTAACCCGTTATAGACCCGAGTTCAATTCTCGGCATCTCCACTCAATAATTTAAACCATGCGCATCTCACGCAAAAAAAGACCAGACAAGCCCCTTATCCCTCATTATAATCTCAATGAGCGTATTGTCGCGCCCGAGGTCCGCGTGCTGGACGAAGCCGGCGGCAATCTCGGCGTGATGGCAACCGAGAAAGCGATAGCGTTGGCGCGCGAACAAGAGCTGGACTTGGTGGAAATAAATCCCAAGTCAGAGCCGCCCGTCGCGCAGATAATTGATTTCACTCATTTCAAATATCACAAAGAAAAACAGGCCCGCAAACAAAAAAGTAAGACCCATATTAGTGATATCAAAGGCGTTCGCCTTTCTATCCGTATCAGCGACCATGATTTAAATGTGCGGCTGGACCAGGCGGAAAAATTTATCGCCCGCGGCGACAAAGTTAAGTCGGAAATAATCTTAAGAGGCCGCGAGAACGCCCGCCCGGATTTGGCCTTTGAAGTCATTAAACGATTTTTTCAAAAACTAACGACCGAAAGAAATATCTCCGTCAAATACGAGCAGGAACCGACCAAACAAGGCAATAAAATCACGGCTATTATCGTCAAGAAATAAAGGCTTACAAAGCTTAAAGGCACGGGGCACACTTGACAAATTATCTTTAACCTGATAACATAATTTCACTTTAAAAACATCCTATGGCTAAAATCAAAACCCATAAAGCGACCGCCAAAAGATTCAAAATAAAACGCAGTGGCAAAGGCGTCAAAATCCTGAAACGCACCGACGGACAGGACCATTTTAATTCCCGCGAGTCGGGCAAAACCAAACGCAACAAACGATCGGATAATATTATGTCTGATACCATGAAAAAGACGATTTTGCGCGCCATGCCGTATTCATAATAAGTAATTTGCGTAATCCGTAAACCGTAAACCGTAATCCGTAAATAAACACCGCAGGTCGATTTGTACGACAAGCTACCCTAATAAGCTAAAAAGCTAATAAGCTAAATTATGCCCCGAGTAAAACGAGGAAAAGGCCATCTCAAAAAAAGAAAAAACTTGATGAGACGAGTCAAGGGTTTTGAGGCGGGCCGGAAAAACTTGCTCAAACTGGCCAAAACCGCCGCCACCAAGGCCGGCGCGCACTCCTATCGCGACCGCAAACGCAAAAAAAGAGAATTTCGCCGCCTCTGGCAGATAAGAATCAATGCCGCGGTGCGCCAACTGGGCGGCAATTACAGCCAGTTAATGGGCGGCTTCAAAAAAAATAATATCAAATTAGACAGAAAAGTATTGTCCCAAATCGCGGCCGGACAGCCGGAAATCTTCAAAAAAATCGTGGAGTCAATAAAATAATGTCATCGCTTGACCCCACACCTTTTGTTAAAAGGTGTGGGGTTGACAAAATTGGCTAAATGTATTAAGGTAAAAAAATTAAGGCCTTTATAATGTTTGGCGGTAGCGGGAGCGCCCCCTCCTTCGCTCCTACTGCTAACGCCGAACATCGTGAGGGTCTTTTTTTATTTAGATTTTAAATTTAAGATTTAAGATTGACAAGAATATAAAAATAAGGTTAAATTAAGCTAGAATTCTTTACCGGAGGGGTAAAATGAAAAAAGACAACGCGCTCCTTAAAAAAGACCTAATCTTGATAAACCGGCTTGAAGCGGATAAAAACGAAAACGAGGAAAACATTCAAACCATCATCAAACAGATGGACGAAACAAAGGAAGCGTTGGAAAGTATTGAACCGCAATGCAATTATAAACGGACTTACAAGTGGGCGACCGCGAGTGCCGGCCTCTTTCTTTCAGCCGTATTATTTTCCTCAATGCCTGTGTTTGGCATATTCATAATTGCCGCTGGCGGCGCTGGCGTATCCTTTGGGATTACCCGCGATAAAAAAATCGCGCGCGCTCGGCTGGAAAACGAAATCAAAGACCGCGAAGACGGGCTGGTAAAGTTGGTGGACGAGCATTGGGATATCAGATATCGGCTTGCGGAAGCAAAACCTCTAGAGCAAATCGCGGAATTAAACCAAGAAGAAGTGCTAACCAAACTCGCTCTTTTGAAAGCAAAATTGACTTCGGAGGATAAATAAAAAAATGCCTCGCTATATAGCGCGGCATTTTTTAATATTAAAAAACTCAGCCGGGCGAGTATTCAACATTTAGCGGGTCGGACGGGACTCGAACCCGCAACTTCTGCCGTGACAGGGCAGTGCTCTAACCAGTTGAACTACCGACCCGCTTAATGTTGAAATGTATAACCAGTTAAACTACCGACCCGCCGAGTTTTTAATATGATTACTAAATTTTTAATTATGATTATTTTGCCGCGCGCATGGCTTGTTTTTTCGCCTTTTTCAGACGTTTGGCGCTGATTTTTTTGATTTGTTCTTTGCGTTCGGCTTTCCATTTTGTCCGCCTCTTTTTTCTAGACCCCATATATTTTTATTTTAAAATAATAGGCATATATTACTAAATCTAAGAAAAAAAGTCAAGCTCAAAAAAACACCATAAATTGGTGTTTTTTTGACTGACCCCAACGAAACTTAATTGCTTGGTCCCTTCGGGGCCAGTCAAATGCTATGTTTCGTTGGGACTACCTTGCCCCCTTGCCCTTGTTCTTCTTGCAGGCCTTCCTCTGCTTGCGGGAGTGCTTCTCCTTGCCCTTGCAGTGTGGGCAATCGCGGTCCACGGACATGTTCTCGAGCGGATTCTTGGCCATGGTTCTCCTCCTGTAAAGGGTTACATGGCGATAATAATAGCACAAAACTGATATTTTGTCAACCCCACACCTTTTAACCACTGGTTTGGTTAGGAAATAATTAATTTTAGCTTAAACTAGATTGATAAAATTTTAGATAATTAGTTGAATTTTAAATCATTTTAAAAACCTAAAGGTTTTTTGGTGGTTAAAAGGTGTGGGGTCAAGAACGGCTTATTCTATGTCGTTTTGGTCGCAAACCTGCCAATAATCCGGCACCTCGCAAGGCGTGGGGAAAACTTCGCATTCACTGGTAGGGTTGCGCCGCGCGTAAGTGATGACTTGGATACAAACCCGGCCTTCTCTAATATCCCAATGGTTCAAAGCGCGGTCAGGCAAACCATTCACATCTGCGTCAAATTTGAAACTATCCATAATTTCAACGAATTTATCAGCATTGCTGTTTATCTCTAAAATCTCCCCGCCCAAATTTATCTCTATTATATTGATGGATTTTTTATTCTCTACCGCCGCGGTTTTATACTGCTTGCCCATTTTATTGTCCACGGTCACAGCCGTCTTATCATTTTCGCTCACCGGATGGCTCACCAGTTGTATAAATACGCTAAAATACTCATCACTATCCGGATTCTCCACCGACAGTCCGCCCGGCCAATGTTTGATCGGCCAGCCGTTCGGATAGTTGAAAGTAAGGTCGGCAAAAGTATTTTCCGAAAGCACGACCATTTTTTCGGCCTGGGCTTTTTTTAACTCGGCAATCTCGCGCTCTTTTTCCAGCCGGGCAAATTGAGAAAATCTCTCCCGCAAAGCGCGGCCGGACAACTCGCCGGACACGCTATCCCCGACTCGGCCGTAGCCGCTCAAATCAGCGCAACCCGCGCCCAGAGCGGTGAACCCCGCGGCCACGAGCCCTAAAACCGCCACTAAACTTAAATGCTTTTTGCTGGTCTTGCGTCCGGTCTTGCCCAAAGTTTTCTCGGCATAGGCGATGCGTTCGCGAGTCGCCACGACCGTATCCGGATTCAAAGAAATACTATCAATCCCCTCCCGCACCAAAAACTCGGCAAACTCCGGATAATCAGACGGCGCCTGCCCGCAAATACCAATCGGTCTCTTTTGCTTATGCGCCGCTTTTATAACACTGCTAATCATAGTCAAAACGCTTTTGTCCTTTTCATTATAAATCTGGCTGACCAGCGCCGAGTCGCGGTCCACACCCAAAATCAGCTGGGTCAAATCATTTGACCCAATGCTGAAGCCGTCAAAAATTTTAGCAAATTCTTCGGCCAAAACGACATTGGCCGGTATCTCGCACATCACATAAACCCGCAAACCGTTCTCCCCTTGTTTCAAACCAAACTCGGCCATGGTTTTTAACACTTTTTTTCCCTCTTCCGGCGTGCGACAAAAAGGCACCATGGCAATTACATTGGTGAGCCCCCAGTCATTACGCACTTTTTTAATCGCCTCACATTCCAGACGGTATGCCGGCTTATATTCTTTGGAATAATAGCGGCTAGCGCCGCGCCAACCGAGCATGGGATTGGCCTCGACCGGTTCAAATTCTTTTCCGCCGATGAGCGTGGCGTATTCATTACTCTTAAAATCGGAAAATCTGATAATCACTTCTTTAGGATAAACGGAGGCGGCAATGCGGGCAATGCCTTCGGCCAACTTTTCCACGCCATAATCTGATTTTTTCCGGTAAGCGCGTGTCATCCGTGCGATTTTTTTCTTCGCCGCTTTGTCTTTTAACCGGCTGAAATGAACCAGGGCCAAGGGATGAATTCGAATAAAATTGGTAAAAATAAATTCCTCCCGCGCCAAGCCCACGCCATCGTTTGGCAAAAAAGACAAAGCAAACGCGTTATCCGGGTCGCCCACATTCATCATCACTTTTGTTTTGGTCGGAGCGACAGATTTTATTTCGGTTTTTTTCACTTCATAAGGCAAAATACCACTATAAATATGGCCCTCTTCTCCCTCGCCGCAACTGACAGTCACTTTGTCCCCGTCGCGCAAAATTTTGCGCGCCTTTTCCACGCCGACTATGGCCGGCACATTCAGCTCGCGCGCCACAATGGCCGCGTGGCTGGTTTTACCTCCCTGTTCAGTCACAATCGCGCCAGCCAAACGCATGATCGGCTCCCAATCCGGGTCGGTAATTCTTGTCACCAAAACCTCGCCTTTTTTGAATTTTTTCATCTCCTTGGGACTCCCAATTATTCTCACTCGGCCGGTGCCGATTTTCTGCCCAATGCCAATACCAACCGCCAAAAGCTTGCCAGTTTTTTTGAGTTTATACTCCTCAATCACAGCGTGGCCGGAGCGGGCCTTGACCGTTTCCGGTCTGGCCTGAACAATAAAAAGCTGGCCGCTGGCTCCGTCTTTGGCCCACTCTATATCCTGCGGCGCGCCATAATGTTTTTCAATCAACATGGCCCATTTGGCCAACTGAACCGCCTCTTGATTGGAAAGACAAAATCGGTCTTGGTCGCTTTGGCTTACTTCGCGCGACATCGTCCCGCCGCCCGGTTTATAAACTAATTTCACCGTCTTACTGCCAAGATTGCGGCTGATAACCGCAACTTTCCCTTGTCTGACGCCTTCCTTGAATACATAAAACTGGTCCGGAACCACCCGACCCTTGACCACGAATTCACCCAGGCCATAAGCCGCGGTTATCAAAACCACTCCGGTAAAGCCGGATTCGGTATCCAAAGTAAACAACACGCCGCTGGTCGCCAAATCAGACCGGACCATTTCCTGCACAGTGACAGACATTGCGACATTCAGATGATCATAGCCCTGCCCTTCCCGATAAGAAATCGCGCGGTCGGTAAAAAGAGAAGCCAGACAATTTTTGACCGCCCGCAAGAGTTCTTTTTCTCCCTGTACATTCAAATAGGTCTCCTGCTGGCCGGCAAAACTGGCTTCGGGCAAATCCTCGGCCGTGGCGCTGGAACGCACCGCTACCGATTTACCTTTTTCCGCCCCGCCGGAAAGAATTTTATAATTTTCCAAAATTTCTTTTTCTATCTCTTTAGGCAAGGGTGAACGCAAAATCAGCTCGCGCACCGCGTGGCCGACTCGCATCAGGACCGTAACATCCATTACATCCAAGCCGTTTAACTCTCTTTTAATTTTTTTGTCCAGTCCGGCGCCACGCAAAAATTGCCAATAAGCGTGGCTCGTCAAAGCAAAGCCGTTGGGGACGCGTATCCCTTTGGGGGTCAATTTAGAATACATCTCCCCCAAAGAAGCGTTTTTACCGCCCACAAGAGGAATATCCTTAATGGAAATCTCGCTAAACCAGAGAATATCTCTTTGTTGCCGCCGATTGGTATTTTTTTGGGGAGCCGCCATAGTTTGATAAACTATATCATTACACTTCTCTCACTTCCAGCAAATTAATATTGCCCGGCTCGCCAATCGGTTCGCCGGCCACCACGATGATTTTGTCGCCAACGGCAACCAACTTTTTTTTCTTCAAATAGCTAATTGACCGCCCAATCAATTCCTCGATGGAATTACAACGCTCCAGAATAAACGGAATAACGCCCCAGGATAAATTCATCTGGCGCCGGACGCGGTCAGTATAAGTCCCGATGATAATCGGCAGCTCGGGGCGATAGTGGCTGATGAGCCGGGCCGTATCGCCGGAAATCGAGGCGGCCAAAATCAATTTTGCGCCCACAAGTTCCGCCAGCTCGCGCGACAGTCCGCTGATAATGTCATCTAATTTATTTTTTTTTGATTTGGCTTTCTCCACCGGCAAATCATCATAGACCGATTTCTCCGTTTCTTGAATTATCTCGGCCATCAATTTCACGCTCTCCACCGGATATTTGCCGCTGGCAGTTTCCGCCGACAGCATCACCGCGTCGGCATGGTCAATAACGGCGTTGGCAATATCCGACACTTCGGCGCGGGTGGGCCGCGGATTATAGCGCATTGATTCCAGCATTTGCGTGGCCACGATGACCGGCTTCTTCTGCGCGAGCGCCAAACTAATCAAGCTTTTCTGCGTTAAAGGCACTTTTTGGGCCGGTATTTCTATGCCCAAATCTCCCCGCGCCACCATCAGAGCGTCCGCCACCTCAATAATTTCTTTGCTATTTTTTACGGCGGCGGCGCGCTCAATCTTGGCCACAATCATAATCGGCTTGGCCGGCGCGAGTTTCATTTCCTTTTCAAATTTTTTTATCAAAAAACGTAAATCCAAAATATCCTTGGCTCCGGCCACAAAAGATAAGGCCACCAAATCCACGCCCTGCTCCACGGCCAGCGCCAAATCCGCTCTATCTTTCTCTGTCAAAGACGCCCCGGGCAAATCTGAAGTCGGGACATTAATGCCCTTGTGCGAAGTCAAGACCCCGCCCACCACCACTTCACCTTCAAGCAAATTGCCTCGGACAACCGTAACTTTCACCTCCATTTGTCCGTCATCCAGTAAAATTTTTTCTCCGGTTTTGACATATTTGCCCAAATCATAATCTATCGGCACAATCTTGTTCCGATAAACGGCCACGCTTGAATCAAACTTTATTTTTTCTCCGGCCGCGAGCTTAATCCCTTTGTCCGGCAGCTGACCCACCCTGATTTTCGGACCTTGTAAATCGGCCATTATGCCGATCGGCTCGCCCGTTTTTTTTTCCACTTTTCTAATTGTTTTAATCATGGTTTTATGCTCAATGTGCGTGCCGTGAGAAAAATTCAAACGCGCGATATTCAGGCCTGATTTTACCAATTCAACGATGACTTTTTCCGTTCCGGAAACCGGTCCCAAAGTGCAGACAATTTTTGTTTGTTTCTGTATGGCCATAAATTTATGGTTGGCTTTGAGGTAAAGCTTTCTGGGCCGCTTCCAGCTGTTCGGGAGACAAATTGGAAATAATATCGTTTAGATTAAAATTAAAACCATTGCTCAAAATCCCGCCCAAACCGGCCGCATCCGTGCCCGCGTTGCCAAATATTTCATTAAAAGAACCTAATGTTTTCTCCAGTAAAGACGGCAAATATAAAATCGCCAAAATTATCGGCGCGATGATAAGGACCAATTTTACATAGCTTCCTACGGCCATAACGGTTAGCCGTCTTTTAATTTTTTTATTTTGGCTGTAAATCTCCCGGCTCCACTTTATATTCTCCCGCATCAACTCGGCCAAGCCGCTCTCCGGCGCGGCGCCAGACGCGCTTTTGACCGCCGGCATATGGGCACTTTTTTTAGCGATGGGCGCGACAGAGTCAGCGAGGGGTAAATCCATTGGCTCCGGCAAATCATTTATTTCCATTTTTTCCTCGGGCATATCATTAAAGATTAGTTAGAATATTTAGAATAGTTAGAATATTTAGATTATGTTGTTTACATTTTATTTTTTCTTTTTCAAAGAAATTACTTCTTTGCGAAATTTATCCACATCGGCAAAAGCCCGGTAAATGGAAGCGAATCTAATATAGGCCACTTTATCAAACTTCCGCAAATACTTCATCACGATTTCCCCCACCGCCTGACTGGTCACTTCACGAAGATTCTTTTTTTGAATATCTCTTTCTATACTGGAAATCAGCTTATCAAATTTGTCTTGCGTATAGGGTCTTTTGGTGAGGGATTGCAAAATACCTCTTTCCAGCTTGGGGCGTGAATAGGCCTCGCGACTGCCGTCGCGCTTAACCATGGTGATATCCAAAAGCTCCATTTCCTCCACGGTAGAAAAACGATAGGTGCACTTTTCACATTCACGGCGCCGCCTGATCGCCAGCCCGTCTTGCGCCAAACGCGAGTCCACCACTTTGGTATTTTTGGAATTACAAGTCGGACAGTGCATAAATAAATTCAGAATTAAGAATTAAGAATGGAAAATTTATTATATTCTACCATTATATTTGTAAAAACAAAAGCCCGACTATAAATGCGGGAAAAATTATAATTTGCGTCGGGACAGGCGGGATTAAGAATAATTTATAAAAATGTTTTAATGTTTAAATGTTTATATGTTTATATGTTCTTCATTCTGCATTCTAAAGTCCCATTTTTCTGCGCAAAAAAGCCGGTATCTCCAAATCCTCTTTATCTCCCGCCTCCGCCTCCGCCTCTTCTCCTAAATTGGACGATATTTCTTCCTGATTACCGACCAATGATTTCCGATCAAAAATCACTTCTTCCTCTTCCGGCTCGGCTTGCCTCGCCACATTCTTTTTAAAAATACTGGCTGGATAAAAAGATTTTTTGGCATTATAAGCGCCGCCCACGTCAATATTGTCCGGCATCATTACCTTTCTTTCCCGATCTTCAAAACCGGTGGCGATAACCGTTATACGAACATCATCACCCAAACTCTCATCAATCACGGCGCCAAAAATAACTTTCACATTGTCATCGGTGGATTCAGTGATAACCCCAGCCGCGTCGCTCACTTCCTGCATACCCAGATTGGAACCGCCGGTAATGGTAAACAATATTCCCTTGGCGCCGTCAATGGATACTTCAAGCAGAGGGCTCGAAATCGCCGCCTTGGCCGCTTCCACCGCTCTTCCCTCACCCGAAGCCGTGCCAATCCCCATTAAAGCCGAGCCGGTATTGCTCATAATTGAACGCACGTCGGCAAAATCAACATTGATTAATCCCGGTACGGTAATTAGCTCGGAAATTCCTTGCACCCCCTGACGCAGGACATCGTCCACTATTTTGAACGCTTCCAACAAAGAGGTTTTTTTGTCAATAATTTGCAGAACCCGGTCATTTGGAATGGTGATAATGGTATCCACTTTACGCGCCAGCTCATCATAGGCCTGATCGGCAATCGCTTTTCTTTGCTGACCTTCAAAAGTAAACGGCCTGGTTACCACCGCCACGGTCAGCGCCCCCGCTTCCCGCGCGATTTCCGCGATCGTCGGACTGGCGCCGGAGCCGGTTCCTCCTCCCAAACCGCAGGTAATAAAAACCATATTTGAGTCCTTCAAAATCTCTCTGATTTCATTTCTTGATTCTTCGGCGCTTCTTTTACCCACCTCCGGGTCCATCCCCGTGCCCAAACCGCGCGTAATGGTTTTGCCGATATGCAATTTGTTAGCGGCGCTATTGTGATGCAGGGCCTGAACATCAGTATTCATGGCGACAAAATCCACTCCGCGCAAATTGGCGCGGACCATTCTATCCACCGCCGCGCCGCCGGAACCGCCAACGCCAACCACTTTTATTTTGGCAAATGTTTCTATTTCCGGTTTAATTTGGGGCATAGTTAATTAATTTAAAATGCAAAATGTAAAAATTAAAATTCTTTTATTGAACACATATTGTATTCAAATTTGTTTAATTTTAACAAAAAAATTCTATATACACGTGCCGGTATAAATTTCATTCGTTCGGAAATGCCCGAGCAAGCTCGGCACTTCACTCACTCATTCATTTATAAAGATAGTTTATAATCTCTATGATTTTATGTCAACCCCACACAAATTATTTAAGGAATAAGCCATTTACCCAGTTTTCTTATCCATCTCCAAAACTTATTGGTCGCATTGTAGATGATTGATTTTTTATCTTTAAAATGATAATTGATATTTGAACCCCATTTTACCAGTCCGACGGCCCCAACAAAAACCAAATCATAAGCGCGCGGCGTGATACTTTCAATCTCTACCGGATAACCCAAAGCTACCGGCAAACGCAAAACTGTCCGGGCGACATCCACCAGGCCTTTGGTGTTGGCGCCACCGCCGATAAAAACCGCTCCGGCCGGCAATAAAGCGCTTTTTCCGATGCTGTTTAATTCTTCGTCGATTTTCTCTAAAATCTCCCCCACTCTGGCATTAATTATTTCCGCCACATAACGAAGCGGTACCTCCTCTCTCCCCCCCTCACCGGTGGTGATGGTAATTTTATCTCTTTTACTAACGCTTTTTGGCAAGCTGTGGCCATACTTTATTTTAATCTTTTCAGCCGTATCGGCCGATACTTGCAAACCCAATGATAAATCATGGGTAATGTGTTCAGAGCCGATGGGCAATATGGCCGTATGAGTAACCTCCCCCTCCTCATAAACCGCCAAACTGGTGGTGGTGCCGCCAAAATTTACCACTACCACGCCTAATTCTCTTTGTTTCGGCGTGCTCACCGTTTTCCCGGCGGCAATAATGGTCAAGACAACATCATCAATCTCTAAGCCGGAGCGGTAAATGGTCTTATTTATATTTTTTAATTGCGCTGAAAGCCCATAAATAATCTTGACATTCACCTCCAGACGCGTTCCGGTCATACCGACCGGATCTTTTATGCCAATCTGTCCGTCCACCACAAAAGTATGCGGCATAACATGCATCACTTCGTAATTCAGAGGCGGGGCCACCACTTGCGCGCTTTCAATCGCGCGCAATTTATCCTCATAAGCGATTTCGCCGTCCGCCTTGGCGACCGAAACCATGCCCCGGCTTTCTTGAGATTTTATTTCTACTCCGCCTATCCCGACCCAAATATGCTCAATCGGCGCGCCAATTAAACGCTGGATCTGCTCCAAAGCGTGAGAAACCGAAGAAATTGCCTCCTCAATACTGCTTACCGCCCCGCGATAAATACCGGTGGACGGCACCTCCACCGCTCCGATTATCCGCAAATTCTCGCGTCCGCCCGAATGCAAAGACAATTGGCCGACCGCGATTCTGATGGAGGTGGACCCGATGTCTATGCCGGTAATCAATTCAGTTTTATTATTTCTTTTTAACATACCCGCCTAA
>Ga0209541_10013290_pt1 | contig 12607 bp, 7 predicted proteins | sample RifCSPlowO2_01_FD_184027 | JGI IMG/M metagenome (GOLD analysis project Ga0209541, IMG submission 184027) | Groundwater microbial communities from Rifle, Colorado - Rifle CSP2_plank lowO2_0.1 (SPAdes) (version 2) | ecosystem: Environmental > Aquatic > Deep subsurface > Groundwater | place: Rifle...
ACAGGGCTGTCGAGATGAGGAAGACAGCGAGGGTGAGGATGGAGAAGGATTTGAGGATGGGAATCAAAAGAATGAGATCACGATTCGAATTACACTTTTTTCAATAGTTTAAATGCCTTATAAACTATTATTAATACGACTATCCCCTTGATTATCATTAATAAAGTCAGCCAAGGTGAAAAAGCGACTATAAACCGATCTTTCAGCAAAGTCATGCCATCGAGAAGGGTTAGAACCACTAGATACACAGTTAACAGACGTAATTCAGGGGACCGCCGTCTATACCATTCGGTTAATGAGATAATAAGTCCGATCCAAAGGATTATCGAAAATATGATCATATACGTTACATATAGTGTTTAAATTACTTTTTCTTATCGTCTAGATTATTTTTTTATTTATCCATGACTGTATCCTTATTAGATTCAATTGATTGTTTAACAAAGTTAACAATAAATTCCTTCGCCTGTTTTATAGGCTCAAGAAATTCTTTTACGGCTGCTGATGCCAACGAAGCACCTATTACAGCCTTTTTCCATCCAGGTATATTTTCCGGGGGTCCATTGCGAAACAGATTCGTCTCATCTGGTGATTCTTGATTATGTATCCTAGGCAACTGGAACCTACCCGGATCCCATTGAAGTGGTCTGTCTTTGGCAAACCTGTTAACAGCTATTGCGCCAATCGTTGCCACTCCTGCTATTACTGCAGGAATAACAAACTCTGCCGCTGGTATTGCCAACAAAAATGCGAATTCCCCATTCGGATCAGTATACTTCAGTGGATTATTTTTCACATAGCTATAGCTATTTAGACCTTGCGGATCGGAAAGATATTCCATCAGAGCTAGTCTGTCTTCGCTATCCTTTCCATTTTGATTAAACTGACTACTAGACTGTTCTGCTTTGATGTCTCTCCAATTCCGGTTCCATCGATCAGAGAAATTGCTCGCTCCGGTTAGCAAGAATATTGGGTCCTGAGAGATAAACCTCCCTGTATCCGGACTCTGGTATCTCGCCCCCATGTAGTTGAGCCCTGTGTCCCTGTCATATTCATGACCTGTGAATTTGCGTTGTTCGTCAAATGTTCCGATGTCTATACGAAGCTCTCCGTAGGGATAGTAGTCAAGGAGCTGTACGACTGTGCTGGAAGCATTGGTAGCTACAGAAGAGCCTGTGAGGTGGTCTGTGTGGATATAGCTGATAGTGGTTGTAGATATGCCACTGGCCTAGAAGTTTTCAAAGAGCTGTTTAATTATAACATCAACGGAATTCTGTAGGAACGTTACAGCTACATGTTCTTGAGTGGCTCTTCAAGTGACCAGTTTGGGGGGTTCTGGTTTAAACCATCTCGCAACATGATCAATCCATACTACTCATAAATAGAAGCTGCAACAAATATATCTTTCAGCCTAGACCATGTTAATTCTTCCGGATTATAATTAAGGTTTTCTTTCTTCTTCTTATTATCCATATCTATAATCCAAGAACGCATGGCTTCTAAGTATCTTTCAAGAGTAGGATTTTCCCAATAATCTTCGTTGCTATTAGCTTTTAAATCCTTGCTCATTTCTTGGAGAAATAGCAAAAAATCTTCCCTTGTTTTAACTTCCATATCCCAAAATTTCACCGACTACCACCTCCCCTCAACTCGATACTAGTACCCTCGTTTATGGTAGAAAATTTTGCTAAGTCATTCCTCCCTAAAGAATTGAATTCAACTTTTTGATACGGAACATCCACGCCAGCTTGCTGAAAAGCCTGGAGTCTTCGATTATCTAATGTATATATGCCATTATTGTAGTCTACTATTCTTATAGGAGAAACCTTTGACGGATCGTAACCGTTCTTCAATTGTTGAGTAAGATCGTCAACACTGCCACCGTTTCGAAAATTTGAACTAATACTATCCTGACTAAACCTAATTTTGCTCGGATCAAGCGTTCCTTTCTCAGGCAAGGATTGAAATTCCCTTGGTGAAAGTAAACTATTTACGGCCGCATTATAGCTGGCATATCTTTGATACACATTATAGGCCTCGCCCGCGGCAAGCCCGAGATCAAGTGCACCGCCAATAACCAGCGCTCCGTTCAAAGCTATATCCCCAGCACCTCTGGCTATTTGTCCGTAATTTTGATTTCTGTAGCCATGATAGAGGTTGTCTGCACCTGACCCAAATAAAGGATGCAAAGGATTATATCTATCAACTCTGGCTAAAAAGCTGTTAGTCTGTGCAAGACTTGGCCATTGACCATCTGGATCGTTATAGGTCAATGGGTTGCCTCTTGCGTAAGCATATGAGTTAACTAGTTGCGGATCAGCTATACCTGTAACAATGCCCCAAAATGCGGGATCCTGACTTAAGAATCTGCCAATCGCAGCATCGTAGTACCTCGCTCCCATGTAGTTGAGCCCTGTGTCCCTGTCATATTCATGACCTGTGAAAATGCGTTGACCTTCACCTGCTCCGCTTTCTGTAGCAGGAGTGGTCGAGCCGGAATTCAGGCCTCCAAGGAAACAGGTAGGGTCAGGCGGGGTTTCTTGCAGATTTTCGGCTTCTGTTGAGGTTGCGATGCTTGATACGCAGCCAATGGCAAGATTTTCGGCTATTGGCACTATTCCGAGTATCTCACCCCCTTCGGACGCAAAGAGATATACCGGAGTGAATCCGGAAGGTATTTCAGACAGAGCGGTAGCTTCTTGGGCAAAAGTGACAAACGGATAAAACGTTAAGCTCACAAGAAGAACAGTGCCGAAAAATCGCTTGATGAGGTTATTAACACCCAAGGTTGAGGTTGCTGTGGGTGAGCCTGCTTGAATGAGTCTGTTCTGGTAGTTCCAGGTGCTGTCAGAGGTGAGATTCCCATTGTTATCGTATGTCTGGGTGGTGCCGTCTATACTCGTGGCGGAGGTGAGTTCTGGATTAATTTTGTACCAGAGGTGGATATCAGTGTATTCCTCAGAGACTTCGGTGAGCCAGAGGCCATAGAGAAGAGGAGTGAGGGTTGCTGGCTCTTCTGCCATGTTTGGCTCAACCTGAATATCCTCTGCGGCTTGCGCTTGGGCGAGCGGGAACAGGGCTGTCGAGATGAGGAAGACAGCGAGGGTGAGGATGGAGAAGGATTTGAGGATGGGAATCAAAAGAATGAGATCACGATTCGAATTACACTTTTTTCAATAGTTTAAATGCCTTATAAACTACTATTAATACGACTATCCCCTTGATTATCATTAATAAAGTCAGCCAAGTTGAAGAAGCAACCATAAACCGATCTTTGAGTAAAGTCATGCCATCGAGAAAGGTTAGAACCACTAAATAGACAGTTAACAGACGTAATTCCGGGGACCGCCGTCTATACCATTCGGTTAATGAGATAATAAGTCCGATCCAAAGGATTATCGAAAATATGATCATAAGTTACATTTAGTGTTTAAATTACTTTTTCTTATCGTCTAGATTACTTTTTGATTTATCCATGACTGCCTCCTTATTAGATTCCATTGATTGTTTAACAAAATTAACAATAAATTCCTTCGCCTGCTTTATAGGCTCAAGAAATTCTTTTACGGCTGCTGATGCCAACGAAGCGCCTATTACAACCTTTTTCCATCCGGGTATATTTTCCGGAGGTCCATTGCGAAACAAATGTGTCTCATCAGCCGGTTCTTGATTAATCTAATTCTAAAGTCGCTTTACCCTTTGCAGTAATGATATACTTATCTCTATTTTCTAAAATTTTATTCTTAACTTGCTCTAAAGTATTCAATGAATCAAAAATATCAAATACTTCTTTCTGTAAGATGCTAATTATATTATCACTATCGGATGCTATATTAAATTGATCGCGATGCCTATCTACACCTTGTCTTTGCAACCTCCACATAATATCAGCTTTGCTGGTCTTTGGAACTTTTAGATCATCTTGGAAAACAAGACCAACATTAATGTAATATTCATCTGTCCATTTCGATTTTTGAAAATCAAAAACCAAAATAAATTGATCTTTACTTTTCCACCATGTCTTGTGTTTATTTTTGAAGCTCATTTTTTTAAAGTACGATTTGAATTTGAGGAATATGTCTTCCTCTACAGTTAGTAAATCTACCATGCTAATCGACAATCCTCTTATATGTTTCAAGGACACCTTTAAAAGTATCACCGAATTGGTTTTTTGCTTGTTCTGTGTACGCTCTTAACTGATTGTAGCCTTGCTGAATGGCTCGACTATTCTCGGGCTTTAATTCATAAATAACTTTATTTTTGAAATCTATCGCATCTGCCCGAAGTCCGTTGGCGAAACGAAATTCTTTTAGGAAAGTTGGTCCTATTTCGTCAGCTTTAAACAAGCTATGCTGTACCTTCCCATATTCCAAAGCTTCTTTTACTACAGGATGATTAGCTCCGCGCTTAATACCATTTTCTGCAGACTTGATTACGTTTTGCGCGGTGCTTTTGACACTAGCTGTACCCTCTCCTACAGGAGTAACCGTTGTAAGTAGACCAACCGCAGACAAGCCCCTATCAAAATTGCCGGCATTCGGATCAATGCTGTTAGCAAAGTCAGTTGTTAAGCTAGTGCCAAAATTAACGATATCATAGAGACCAAATCCATGAAATGGTCCTTTGTCGAAAAAGCTATTAATGCCTGAGCTAGTATTTCTTAACCAATTCGCAGTGTCAGCTCTGGACGGGAACTCTCCATCAGGGTCATTGTATGCCAATGGGTTACCTCTTGCATAAGCATACGAATTCATAAGCTGTGGATCAGCCATGCCTGCCATGATCTTCCAAAATACCGGATCCTGACTCAAAAACCTAGCAGTAGCAGGGTTCTGGTACCGAGCATTCATATAGTTGAGCCCTGTGTCTCTGTCATACTCATGTCCTGTGAATTTGCGTTGTTCGTCAAAGGTCGTGTAGTCGTCTATTCTCAGCTCTCCGTAAGGGTAATAGTCGAGGAGCTGGATGAGGTCCCCTGTCTCGTCTGTAACAGCGCTGGAGCCTGTCAGGTGATCGGTGTGGATATAGCTGATGGTGGTTGTGGGACCGGTGCCTTGGATAGTGGCGATGAGTAGGTCGCCAGCGAATATATGCTTCGTAGCTGTTCCATCAGTGTTGAAATATCTGTTTGGGTAGATGGTTGTGGTAGAGCCATCGTCAACAGAGATTCTTTGAGAAGTGTGGTCATAGGCATAGGTGATGTCCTCGCTGGTGCTTGTAGCCTGCACTAAACGATTATTGTAATCCCATACATAGCTCCACGTCCCGTTCCCTGTCAGGTTGCCGTTGTTGTCATAGGATTGGATGATGCTATCGATAGAAGTGGCGGCGTGGGGGTTGGCATAGCCAGTGCCAGCATAGACATAAGTACCGGCAGGGGTGCTGCTGGCGTTTCCGATAGAACTGTAAGCGTAGCTGTGTGTGAAAGAAGGAGTAGATGTTGATGTTGCGGAAATCAGTCTGTTGAGATCATCGTAAGTATAGGTCACAAGACGCGCTGCGTCAGTTTCCGAGTCATCATCGATTCTCGTGATGTTGCCCACGGGATCGTAGGTATACGTCAGATTTTGCAAGCCGGTGTTTGGGCTACTGCCATCAGTAGTAGTAAAAGACTGCTGGGTGGAAGTGGCGGAGAGTCCGGTAGTAGCTGAAGTGGAGGAGGCATAATAATAGTAGGTAGTGTCGGGCGTGAGATCAGTCAGGAAGATACTGTGGCTGGTGGTCTGCGTTGAGTTTTGCTCGGAGAGCAGAGGATCGCTGGTTTCCACCGGATTGCTGGTGCCGTAAACTACCTCGCTGTCGGCCGCTATGTTGGTGTTCCAGGTGATAGTGGTGGAGGTAGAGGTAATGTTCGTGGCGGTGAGATTTGACAACACCAGGTCCACGCTATGCTCTACCACCAGTTTGGGGTCCTGGGTGGTGCCGGAATGGTCCGTAGCATATGCATCCCACCTTGCAGTCTGGTTATTTCCCCAATTCGGTGCGGAAGCGGCGACATCATAACTCGCGTTCCGAACTCCAAATTTGCTGATTCCGTTTTTATCTATCGCTGCAATCCCTGTAGCGTTAAAAGTCCAATTGGCGTAAGTTCCGTCAATATTGGGTAAATCGCCAAAAGCGATGGCGTTAGCAAACGGTGTTGAGCCTAAGGAATCATAATCACCGGCGACGATGGTGCTCGTAGCAGCAGGGGCAGCAGAATATACATTAAGGTTCGGGGTGATTCCGCCTTGGTCAAGCTTGTCAGCAACCGAGGCTAAAGAAAAAATGGCGCTGTCAATCGTATCTGAACCGATAACAGAAGTGTCAAAAAGAAGAATAGACCTGGAGATTTGTCGCCAGTTGTTGGTAGTGCTATCAGATCGAATCATTAAAACTTCTAGCGCGTCATCTGCATTATTCCATACTTGATTCCCTGCGTCAGCAACAATAGTTGCCCATGATACGCCGCTGCCTAGCGTGTAGTTCTGTCTCGTAAAATCGTCAATGGTGGGATATGCAGTAGTAACCGTATTTCCCCTCTTCCCTTTCACGATTTTAGAGCCATCGTGAATGTTCTTCATCACCGAAAGGTTGTGCTCAATGACTTGAAGCACGGCTTCCTCTAAATCCTCACGCAGTCTGCGCTCCCGCGTTTGACCGTCCTTATCCGTCCACGTGTGGATGATGTCTCCATTAGGATCAGAAACCAGGATTGGGGGATTGTAGATTCTGAATCTTTCAATATCTACTGTGCCGTCTCGGCCAAAGCCGATCTGCTCGCCTTTGCTGTCCCAGGCTCTGACGAACAGCTCAACCCCCTTGTCTATCGGGTTCATACCGACAATTTCAATGGCGTAGTCTTTCCTTTGGGTCTTGGAAACTTTCTTTATCTTGGCAATTTCCGCGCCTTTGATTCTGGCTTTTTCAGCGTCGGACTGGCCTATGAGCTGTTTGTTAATCGGAATACCTGGCAGGGTTACCTCTGTTGGCTGTTCGATTTCTTCGGTTGGTTCAATTACCCGAGCTTCTTCGGGCGCGAGAGTTTCTTTTTCGGGGCTCTGTATTTCTTCGGCAACTTGCTCTGCTGGAGATTTTTCATCTGTTGGTTCGATGTCAGCCATTATAGAGAACATTTCTTCTTGCGAAAGACCGCCCATTTCTTCGGCACAAGCATTTACGGTAAGCCTGTTTCTGAGGCGATAGAGCTCATCCTCATCGTAGGTATTTGTCGTTTCTGTGCAGTTTGCATTCTCCTGGAAAATAACTTTCCCATGAGGTCCATAATCGAAATCAACAACTACGTCCGCAAATGCGCCGCCTGATTCTTTTTGTTGGATTTTTTCCAGTTGTCCTGCAGCGTTGTAAACGTATTTCACCTCTGAATTATCTGGATAGACAATATTTGTCAGGTTTCCTTGGCGATCGTAAACATATTCGGTGACATAATTTACGGAGTCGATATTCCTGGTTTCTTCTGCCACAAGACCCAAAATATTGTACTCGTAATCAGTATCAGAGTCTGGGGAAGCAACTGAACATAGCCTTGTTTCACCATAAGTACAGCTATCATAAGTATAACTCACCTCTGTACCACCTTGGCCAGTATAGTTTTCTGTTTCCACTCTGTTCAGCTCATCATAGGCATACTGTATGATCTGACTCTTGGGGTCTGTTGATTGGGTGAGATTTTCATTTTTATCGTAATCATATGTCCATTCGCCAAAAGTAACATCACCGGGATCGTGTAGATCCTCCGCACCTGTTCGACGGCCGAGATCATCATAAGTAAAGTTGCGCACATTCCCTAAAGCGTCTGTTACCTTTGTCAGCTCATCAAAAGGATTGTATTCATATTCTGTCGTATAGGTTTGTGCGTTGTTATACTCCTTCACCTCTACCAAATTGCCGTAGGTATCTTTCGTGAGATCTTTTTCATTTGTATTTGGATCAGTTACCGTGGTGGTGAAACCATCGTATTCGTAAGACGTTGAGCCAACCGAAGTTGTCTCCGTCACAACCCGATCAAGGGCATCATATTCGAAGGTTGTGGCCGGTACATCAAGATCAGCCTCTGTATAAGTTGTGGTTGCAGTAAAATATGGAAGCGACTGTCGAGTCAGTCTTCCAAAAGGATCGTAGGTAAAATCAACTGTTGCGTAATCACCATCTTCCATTTCAGTCTTTGTCTGAACGAGTTGATCTAAGCCATTTTTGAATTCACGGGACACTATAGTCGTTGACGCAGTCAGATGAGTGGTTATTTCCCTGAATCTCGGAGAACTATCATCATCATAAGTTATGGTTTTGCTGGTAACTAACTGTGACGGATTCTCTGGATCGCTGATTTTTGTTTCGATGACGCGGCCAAAGGCATCAAAAGAATTTTTTGTGACAAAACCGTTTGGATCTGTCGAGGTTGCAACTTCCCCATTAAGGAAATTAAAACTTGTGAATGTAGTTTGATTAAGGGGGTTCGTCGCCTCTGCAGGGTACATGAAATCTTCATCGTAATCGATAGTGGAAGTGCTTGAATTGGGATCAATCTCTGTGATCAGTAGCCCACGGCTGTTGTATGTCCTGTTGATTTCAACATCGTCGACAATAAAATATTCGCGGGTGAGGTTTCCGTAGTCTATTTCACCATGCGCAACGCCGTCAAAGTAAAAATCTTTCTCTCTGCTATCTCCGCCAGAGCTTACCGTCTCCGTTTTAGGAAATGCACGAATATGCTTTGTCGAATCACTGGCATATTCATAGGTAATGGTTCTTTCATCTCCTGAAAGGATGTTTGTTATTTCCCCTGTGGAAGTATTGACCGTGACTTTGCCAAGCTTCTCTTCCGTCAACACATTGCCGTAAGCATCGTAAGTGTATTCTGTCGCGGTCGAAACCTGCGTATCGGTAAGGTCGGTGTCTGATTTACTCTCCAGAGAAACAAATTTTCGTGAATTACCTAAATCATCCTCGTCCCAGTGATTGAAGCTTACCGCTAATAGAGTATCCTCTGCATCGTATTTCTTTGTTTGTTTGAGCTGACCATGAAGATACCTTCCAGCGTCAGCCGCTAGATGATAAAGATTGATTGTTTTCTTCAGATCGTCATCTTCTGTCGTATTTTCAATTGAATAGTCAAAATCACCAACGCTGAAATACGTCGGGTTCGTCGTGCCAGTGATAGACTGTGATTCAATACGAATCCGGCCAATAGCGCCGTCTCCTCCGTCATAAACCCCCTCTCCTCCCGCACCGGCTAGCGCGTGCACTAGATTTGACCCCAGCGCAGCAGACTCGAAGGATTTGATGAAGATCGTGCCCCCGGATCCTCCTCCCGCACCGCCGGTATAATAGTCGCCACTGGCAGCATTCCCATCGTTCCCGTCATCGCCATCAGCATTTATGGAGCCACTGACCGTGAGGCTGTTTGCATAAAGGCGGATTATCCCACCACCCGCGCCTCCAGAAGCCCCTTCCGCGGCGCCTCGCGGTGCTGTTCCGCCCCCTCCCGAACCTTTGTCGATGTTTTCCAGCAGCTCGTTTCCATAAGCCTTTCCACCATCGCAATATCCAGGCTGGCAGCCCTCGCCATCCTGGGCAGTTGCTCCATGACCCGCGCCTCCTCCTCCGCTCGACGAACTCGAAGTAATAGTGACACCGCCTCCCCCGCCGCCCGGACCGTCCCCACGCTCACCTACTCCACCATCCACCCATCCTCCCGCATATCCCTGACCCTTGGCATACAAGGTCCCGCTGATTTGCGCATTGCCCTGGACTTTGATCACCACACCAGGCTCTACAGTAATGGTATGCCCGGACTGGATAGTTAATGAAGTGAAATTTTTATCCGATGTCCAGGTGGTATTGCCGCTGGAGGTAAACGCGCCATCAGCTCCGGTCCCAAAATCGATATCTGGCATGGCTTTTCCGATACGCTTTTCTACCTCAGCAAAACCATAAACATCTTTGATACTATCTGAAAGATAGCTTATCGACTTTCCATCTCTATAAGAATACCTGGTGCCTTGATACAGTCCACTGCCGTTGTCGCTTACCACCTCTTTAACTACATGTATATTGAATGGCAGATCTGGATTTTCCAGGTTTCCAGAACCATCTTTTTCACTGCCAGAATAACCGTAATAAATATAGGTATTAGCGCCAGACTGAAAGTTAATTTTCCTTAACACATCAGGCTTCGTTGATTTCCCTAAATACAGATAAAGCTCTCCACCTGTATAGTAAACCACATCCTGGATTTGATCCCCATTAATATCAGCAATTGCGATTGGAACATCAGCATCTGAATAGCCTGGTCCGTCCAAACCAGTGTCGAAAACCACACTAAACAAACTCATTATTGCTCTGTTCGAACCGCCGTTGTTAACGCGCTCAAAAACTCCATAATCGTAAGCACCATCTTTATTGAAATCACTGAAATAATGGATGTTCTTCTCTACCGAGGCACCGCTGGAATAGCTGCTGATAACAGCCGTAGGTCCATACTGCGCAGTTTCAACAAAACCATTTCCGGTGTTGAGATAATACTTGTCATCAATTTGGGCAGGATTGACTGCTGTACAGTTGTAATTATAGAAAATGTCTGGCAGGCCGTCAGAGTTAATGTCAGTATAGGCAAATGGATCACCACCGTTGACCAGACAATCTGAATTGTTCATATCAACCGAGAGGTCATAATCATTATCCGGATCCCAGTCACCGGTTGATTCGTCGCGAATATAAACCTCTATTGCTGCTTCATGATTGTTTGGATGTGAATTGAGTATCAAATCATCATAACCGTCACCGTTCATATCGCGGAAAATTACTTGATCCGCAGGTGGTTGCCCACTAGCTGTACTGTCCTGCAAATCCACCGGCAATGTTGAAGTGGTTTGTTGCCACGTTGTCCCGGTATTAATATAGAAAAAATCATCGTCAATTAGCATGTCTACCAGGTGATCACCATTGAGATTTGCGAATGCGACAGGCATGGTGTTGAAGGTGCCGCCCGAGGTATCGCAGCTGTACGCAGAGTTGAGAGACAAGGAATACGGAGTAGATGTCGCCCAGCCGTCAACGCCATCATTGGTCCAGGCTTCAATCTCTATATCACCATCAGTTTCACATATAACCCGCGCATAGTCAGTCAAACTGTCACTGTCAAAATCTAAAAACACATCACTCTGAAGCGTGGACCCGGGGTCATCATCGAGCGCGTAAGGCAAGTCATAATAATCCGGATCTGCTACTAAATGATATGTTGTTGTCGCACTACTGTAATCAAAATTCAATTCATCTTTGGTGTGAGGAGTAGCTCCGTCATAAAATTTGGGGACAATGTTTGATAGCAAAAATTTCTTTTCGTCGTGCGATTGCGTGTATTGAAGGTCATGGGAGATCTTGAGAGTTCCGTCAATTTTTACGTCAATTGAATCAAGGAGAAACTTAGTCTTGACCTCGAAGCCTGACTCGTAGGATGTGGTTACAACGTTGTTCTCCGTTGGTGAGCCGTCAAACGGTTTAAATTCGATAACAAAAACGCCATCAGTAGATGCGTGTCCAGTATAGAAAATCTTTTTTGGATATATTTGATTTGAATCTTTGTAATACTCATAACGGATAAAATTGTCATTGGTGTCCCTAACCTCCTCAAGCATCCATTTAAAGATCTTAGTCGAATCTGTAGGGTTGACTACGCGGGTAGAAGTAGATGTACCAAAAGTATAAAGCGTGCCGAATTTGTCTGTTACAAGCCATTTGTTTTGGGTCGTAAGCTCAATCTTGGAGAAGTCATTTTCAATCCGCTTGCCATAAGTTCCCTGCCCGCTACCATTGACTGAAATCGGCACTAGTTCCGAACCACCATTTAGACTGAGCAAAAAGCTGTTATGGCTGTAAATCTCATCTACGCCAAAGCGATTATCCCTCTGTACATAGGGAATGTTTAGATGCCAGCTATATCCGGTCATCGAGCCAACATTTTTGAGCTGGTGGTTATATTGCAAAGCCAAATCAGGTTGTAGCCCGCCTCTTCCCGGTGGCAATTTGATGGGATAGCTGTAACTGAAGGCGCCAGTGAGTTCATCTACTCCGAAATCCCCACTGTTTCTTGGACTCAGACCTGCGTTGTCAGGGCCAACAAAGTTATTGGCAAAGCTGGCACCACCACCTAGCAGTGACATCATCTCGCCACCAGATTCCGATTCACCTAAATCAGGTGGTCCTTTGGGCAATAAAACATCCTGGCCGGTACCAGGATTAATTTCTACATTATTATCGTCAACAGGATCTGTTTCTACAGAAAGTTCCTGTGCAAAAACTACGCTTACAGGAATCACTGCACTTACAATGAGGCAAAAAACCGAAAATAATGCGAGGCTCTTCATCAACAACGCCTGTTTGTTAGGCATATATTTTATAAAATTATCAATCACCTTAAATATATCAACGGCTGTAATTAAGTCAACTTAAGTCAAGGACAGCAGAAACAAGAGTTAGGGTCGAAATAACCGACCACCAGACTAAGGTCTGGTGGTTTTGGGTTTGCCGACAAGTCGGCAGAGCGGCTGGTGATTAATTTAAGAGTTTGTCGAAGGAGGATTTGCCTTTGATGATCTGCATGGCATAG
>Ga0209541_10013291_pt1 | contig 12606 bp, 20 predicted proteins | sample RifCSPlowO2_01_FD_184027 | JGI IMG/M metagenome (GOLD analysis project Ga0209541, IMG submission 184027) | Groundwater microbial communities from Rifle, Colorado - Rifle CSP2_plank lowO2_0.1 (SPAdes) (version 2) | ecosystem: Environmental > Aquatic > Deep subsurface > Groundwater | place...
CAGGGTTAGTGCAGGTTTGACTTTTGATAAAGAAAAGCAAAATGTTATAGATTTAGAAAAGATAACGGTTAAGGCCGGATACCTGATTAAAAAAAGCTGGGATGCTGTTATTGATGCGACAGGCCAACTGGGGGCATCTTTGGCGCAGGCTTCTGAATTAGGTAGAGATTTTGCAGTTGCAGCAGCTGCGGTTGCTTTGGGTATGGCTATAGTTAATACTGCTACTGGCGTAACCAGAGCTTTTAAAGATTATCCTTGGCCTTTCTCAATGGTGGTTGCGGGAATTATTGCCGCCGCAGGAGCTATCCAAATTGCCACAATAGCCGCTACGAAATTTCACGAAGGAGGAGTTATCCGCGCTCACTCCGGGCTTGCGGTCGGGGAAGTTCCGATAATCGCTCAAACAGGGGAAGGAATATTATCAAGGCGAGGAATGTCGGCTTTGGGCGGGGCTGGAATTTTAAATGCGTTAAATGGAGGATTTGGGGCAGGTAGGCAGATATCAGTTCAGAATTATATCTATAATCCTGTGTTTCGTTCCGACGAAGATATAGATAAACTTGCAGAAGAAATATCCCTGCGCCTTGCGAGAGAGGCAGAAAGAATATGAGCGCGACAATATCATTAACATTCGGTTCTTTAGCTTTAGATTCTACAAATAATATTACTATAAGCCGGATTTCCGAAAAGTCCGGCAAGCCGGTGCAGGCATACAATATTCCGGTTACTGATGGTGCAATAGCCGAAACCGCGAAGCTGGGGCCTAAGGCCATAACTGTTGAAGGTGATATTGCCGGCACTTCTTATGATAATTTACGCACTAATTTAGATACTTTGCATTCAGGGTTAATGAATGGGTTACAAAAACTCACTAAAGATAATGAGCGTTATATTTACTGCCAGCTTAAAGATTTTTCTTATGCTTATGACCATTTGAGCCGCAGGGCGACTTGGAGCGCGCAATTTATCGCGCATTACCCATTCTGGCTTTCAGAAAACCCTGGCTCGAGCGTCACATCACCTTCGAGTGGAGTAGGTTATCAGGTTACGAATAACGGCAATGCTCCGACAAGAGTTAAAGTAACGATAACCCCCACAGCGCAAATGGCTGATGCCTGTCAATTTGAGAATACGACTAAAGGACAGACATTCCAGTATCGCGGGACAGTCGCGGCAAATCAGGCATTGGAGGTTGATAATCGTTACGACACAGATGATTTTGAAGTATTGAACAATAGCGCGGATGACCACGATAATTTTGAAGGCGATTTTGTTGACTTAAATGCCGGGGCGAATACCGTTGAATTTACTGGGACGGCGAGCACAGCGGTTTCATTGCTCTGGCGGGATGCTTGGTATTAAATTATGGCTACTGTATCGGATTATAGTATTCAGTTAAGGGATAAGAACAGCGCGCTCAAACAATACCTTACTCCATTTGTCAGTAAAGTTTCCTGGGAATGGAATAGAATAGGCGGTTGCGGCAGATGCTCAATCACTATAAACAAAGCATATAGGGATATTATCTTTGACGCGCAAGATGATATTCAGATCAGGGTTAAATCCGGTGCGACTTCTAAATTAGTATACCGCGGATACATAGCTAATATTAACCCTATCCTTAAAGTAAATCAGGAAATAAAATTAGACGTTAGAGGATATTTTGATTTGCTAAAAAAAGTAATTGTGCATACATCAGGCGATACCCGCGCTTATTCAAGTAAAACGGTGGCTTTTATAGCGGATGACATTGCAGATACTTTTATTGTGCCAAAAACCCCCATTACAATCGCAGGGGCATTAACTGCCGGTGATTTTACCGCGGACAGTCTTGAGTTTTTCGGGACAGTTGACGACGCACTTCGGACTTTAGCCGATTTGCAGGGCGACATTGAATATGGCGTTGATGAAGATTTAGTATTTTACTGGAATACGGAAAGCACGACAATCAATCGAAGATTTTTTGTAGGCAATAATGTTTCTGTTCTTGAGCGTAGAGTAAGTTTTGATAATCTGGTGAATAAACTTTATCTTGTGGGCGGGGATGTCGCAGGTGTTAAATACAAAAAAACAGCCGAGTCCTCGGATAGCCAATCCTTATATTATCTGGCCGAGGAAATAATCAATAATTCCTCAATCATAACTGATAATGTCGCGGTTCAATATTTGGGGGCGATACTTAATCAAAGGTCTGTTCCCAACTTCTCTATCCGGGCGCAGATTAAGAATATCGATTTGCGGCTTGAGGATACACTGCCAATGGGATTAGTCACTTTTTATGATGCGATATATGATAAAGGCCAGGAGGGCGATATAGCCGGGACGATAATAGGGGCTTCGGTAAATATTACATCAAGCTCTGTTGCTAATCCATCCATAATCACAGCCACAGCGCACGGTTATCTTACGGGGCAAACGGTGCTTATTGCGGGACATTCAGGTTCTACTCCAAGTATCAATGGGACGCACGCTATAACTTATGTTAATGCTAATTCGTTCTCTATTCCCGTTAATGTAACCGTAGGCGGGACAGGCGGGACGGCAGTATCCGACCCTGCTAACGGCGATAATATAATCATCGGCGAAACTGCCGACGGTGGTGATAATGTTTTCGTAGGCGGGCAATATTCCGCGCAGATAGACAGGATAGCATATTCGTTGTCCGAAACCCCAGGCAAGTTTAATTTAGATTTGCAGTTAGGCGATGTAATCACAGAAACAGCGGCTAAAATTAAAAAGATTGAGCTGGCATTGGCAAGCGTTACCCAATATTAGGAGGGATTTATGGCGGCAAGTTATCCGGCGGCAGTTAAAACATTCTCGGCAATAGTAAATGGTGTTACCAAGTTAGTCGCGGCATTATTTAATTCTCCTTATGACGAAATTACCGCTGTAGAGACAGAACTTGGCACAGACCCAGCAGGAAGTGTTGCGGATGTAAAGACACGACTGGCTGTAGCGTTGAATGATGATGGAACATTAAAAACAGTCGCTATAAATAAAGGAGGCACTGGAGTTACTTTAGTACAAAGGGGACGGGCTTCTCTTGCGAATGGTGGCACGGTTACTTTTCCAACTTCTTTTGGAGATACAAATTATACTTTACTCATAACTGCTGAATCTCCAGGAGACGCCGCCACATCACTTAGAAGTAAGTCTGCTACAGGTTTTGAAGTATATAGTGCGGGCGGAACACTGGTTTTTAATTGGTTAGCGATTGATGATGTATAGATCAACAAAAGGAGGCAGTATGAAAAAGTATCTTGCAGTAGTGGCGGCAATTATATTATCGTTGGCGGGGAATTGTTATGCGGCATCAAGCGAGGCGATTAACCCTGAAGCTGAACCGGTAACGATTTATGGTAAATCATTGTCAAGTTCAGGAATAAATAAGATTGTGGCAGGTTCTACAGTAAAGTCACAAACAGGCGGTGGGCAATTTTACACGGGTGGTTGCAGGGTGTTGGGAATATCTATAAAAGGCGTTACCGCCGGAGATAATATCGGAGTTTATGATACAAGCGTTGCCACTAAAAGCGGCAGCGATATAAGCGGATATGATATAAGAGATTTGGAATTTGAATTAGGCATATCCGCTAATAATTCTTCTACTTTTATAGATGCAAAGAGTGCTACTTTTTATCGTGGCATTGATATACTCGCCGTCGCTTCCACGATAGTCACAAGCATTACTTTTGATTATTAAATTATGGTAAGCCGGATATTCCAACTATTGGTTTTATTATCGCCTATTTGCGTGGGGACAAATATCAATATGGATATGTTTGATATTCAGTTCTTCCGCACTGGGATAATAGCTCTATTCGCGGGGGCATTGATGGATAAACCTAAACGAGATATGCCGAAAGAATTGCGGCAGGTTATATTTGCCTTGCTGGGGTTGGCTTTGGTTAATTTATTTATCCACACTTTCGCGCCGATGATATTGCATATCTCGATGAATTTATTCCTGTCAATCGTAGGGTTTTGCGTTGTGTATATCTGTTGGGACGAGAAGTTAAGCCTAAAAACTCCCTTATTAATAGCCGCAGGGATTAATCTGGTTTTCTTTTTAGGCCAGAAGATGGGTTTTGATCCAGTATGGGATATATTGCCGTATAAAGGCCAGGAAGGCGCTTTCTTAGGCAACCAGCCGCGCTTGATGACCTACTTTGCCTTAATTACGCCATTACTCCCCCTGTACCTACTGCCGATTAGCATAATCCTGGGGATCTTCACAAAGCAATATATAATTTTCCTACCTGTGATTGTGGCGTTAATTTTAAAAATCAAATCGAATAAAATTAAGATAATTATAGGAATAATATCTCTTCTGGCCGCCATTTTTTCCCATAGACATATCATAGATTCTTTTCTGTTTAGAATTAATCTTGCCTGGATGCCAGCGCTGAAATTGTTCTTTGATAGGCCGTTAATCGGATATGGTTTAGGGGCAGCCGTGGTTGATGGCGTGGAAGTTTTTGGGAATAGTTATTTGCAATTAATGATGGGAATGGGGTTGCTTGGATTATTCTGGTATGGATATTTATTTAAAACATTCTATAAACATATTTTAACATCATCGGCATTATTGTCATTAGTCTTGATTATGGCCATTGAATATCCTGTGGAAATTATGAGATTGGGATATCTGATTATAGCAATTCTAATTTCAGGATTGATTAAAAGAGGAGCGGTATATGAAAAAATTATTTAAATTTTACTTTTTGTTATTTTTTTTATTCTCCGCTCCAGGTTTTGCCGCTGAGCCAGGGGCTAATAAAATAAAAACGAACACTTCCGCTTTTAATAATAATCTCGGTGCTGGTGATAACACTGTCCAAAAAGCGCTTGATACTATGGACAACACTTCAATCGTTGGCGGGGAGGGCATAAACGAGCAAATAAGTTATTTTACCGGCACGGGTACGATAGCAGGTAACGCTAAGATGATTTTTAATACTACGACTAATCTAACTACGCTGTATAATTTGACATTAAGTGTTCCGCTCGCCGACGCTTCTGTTGCCGATACTGTCACTCTGACAAACATCACCCAAATAACCGCCCGCAGCCACATCCAGCTATCCGATATAGGCACGAATACCCATAGCACTATTGATACGCATTTAGCCGCCGCAAACCCCCATTCTGACAGCCTCAACAAAACTCTCAATAGTGCTAATATTTATGTAGGCAATGCGACAAATGTGGCTACAGGCGTGGCAATGAGCGGAGATGTGGCGATAAACAATACGGGGGTTACGACAATACAATCTGATAGCGTAGCTCTGACAACTGATACCACCGGTAATTATGCCGCAGGGGACGCGGAGGCGGGTGCGGCTTTAACTGGCGATAATGCCACGGGATTTTTTACCTTGGGGAATATAGAAATAGCAAGAGGTGGCACAGGAGCGGGGAATTTTGATGATCTGATTGCCTTGGGAACAAATACTACGGGTAATTATGTGGCAACCGTGGCAGACAGCGGTGCGGCAGAGATAACAGTATCGGGTTCTGGCTCGGAAACTGCCGCTGTAACGCTTGCTATCGCCTCTGCCATTACCCGCGATACCGAATGGGATACATGGGCAGAACATCCGGCATTACTTTCTACGCAGATATTAATTGGTAACGCAACAAATGTTACTACAGTAGTGTCTATGAGTGGCGATGGCTCAATATCCAATGCGGGGGTGTTAGCTATAAACGATGACTCCCACGCTCATACCACGACTACTATTTCAGGCGTGGATATTTCAGCCGATACTAATTTAGCGGTAACTGCACCAGTCGTCTTGACAGATGATACCCTTTCACTAACAATAGCTAAAGACCTTGTAACTACCGCACCGCTCACGGGTGGAACTGATGATATACTTCCTGGTGCAGATGCAGATATAACCCTGGCCATAACAGTAGCAAAAGATATAGTGGCGGGTGTGGGTTTATCGGGCGGTGAAGATAATGTCCTGCCTGGTGCAGATGCCGATACCACCCTTACCCTTGACTTAACCGAAATAAACTCATTAACCTGGGGTTCGGGAACATTTACCACGATGACCTTTGACGCTGGCGTAACTGACCCTGTCTTTACTTTTGGTTCAAATAGCATAGCCATAACTAATGCCGCCACATTTACTAAAGGAGGGAATGCTGTCCTGGACAGCGCTTATAATTTTGCAGGCGATGTTACTGGGACTTCTGGAGCGACTATAGTAGGTGATGATAGCCACGCTCACACTTCCCCGACCTTACCGGCTACAGTATCCTATCTTGGCACTGCGATTACCGAAAGCGAAATGTCATTCTCTAACATTACCACTCTTAATGCCAATACCACACAGCACGGGTTTATGCCATACCTGAATAATAATGCTTCAACTTTTATGGATGGCACGGGTGCCTGGACAGCTCCGAGTGCTGGGGCAAATACAGCATTATCTAATCTTGCTTCTGTTGCCATAAATACCGCTTTAATTTCAGATGCGAATTTAACCGACAATTTTGGCTCATCGGCTGCTTACTGGGCAACCTCATATATTGATACGGGGCTATTCAATAGCGGCGTAGGTGCGGGAGTGTCAGGATTAACCGTAACCTATGCTTCTCAATATCCGACGACCCATAATACAACTTTCGTAAAGGCGACCAGCGCGTTAAGTTCCAATTATTCTTCATTTTTTGCAACTGACCCTGCGAAATCCCTTACGGGGTCGCAAACTGATAACCAATGGATAGCAACTGGCGCGACAAATAATCGTTTTCATATAGACCTGGGTTCTGGAAAAACAATAAAAAGAATTTATTACGAAAACTACCACGATTCCGGAACATCGTATGGTGGCAGAGGCGCGAGAAACTTTACATTTTGGGGTTCTAATACTGCGGGCTCGTTCACAGAGCTCACCTATGGAACAGATACAGGCTGGACGCAATTAACCACAAATGCGACAGAGTTTAATATCCACGCTGAGTCCGATACTTCTTCTCCACAATATATCACAGTAACCAATACTGTTGCCTATCAATATTATGCGGTAAAAATAGCTGATGACTGGGGCGGCGGATATATCGGATTAAGGCGCATAGAATTACAAACTGGTGCGACCCCAATGTTGGAGCTGTTGAGTCCGGATAATAATGCGGCGGCAGTGGTAAAAATCAATGCCGCCCAAGCCAGTGTAACTACTGCGGATACCTTTATTGATTTTAGGTCTACCACAGGCAGCGAAGGGACGATTGCGGGAACGGGTTCAGCGGGTGTCCTTGCGTATAATACTTTCACGGGTTCGCACTATACCCAGGTTATAAATAAGGCTGGGCTTAAACTAAATATGCTTCTTGAAATAGTAGATGAGGACATTTTAGCGACCGATTGGAATAATGAACAGATAAGATATCTTTCAAAGGAAAACCTTAGGGATATAAACGGTACAAAATTAAAAGACGCCGAGGGCAATGCTTTGTTCCAGGATGTTGAAAGAATAAAAATCGTTAAACACGAAGCCAGCCCTAAACCTCAACTATTTAAAACAAGAATATGCCAAACTAAAGGTTCTCCTGCCGCAATCGGAGTATATGGTGGCACAGATAAGGAAAACAGAGATTTAGTATTGTCTCTTGGCACAGGTTTTATGTGGGTAGCGAATAAAGGCAAAGGAATAAATGTAGGGGATTTATTGGTTTCTTCTGATTTGCCTGGATGCGCGGAATTACAGGATGATGGCATAATTAGGAATATAAGCGTAGCAAAGGCCACGGGAAGCATAATCTGGCAGGATGGAGAAACAAAACGATTGATTAAAGTAATTTATCTGGGGGGATAATATGGTAAAATCACTACAATGGACATAAATAACGATACGGGAGAAAGAATCCACCGCAGGATTGATGAGACCCACATTCTTATCAACAATATCAATGTAAGTTTTGCCGAGCAGAAAAAAGAGCTTGAGCATATCGGAAAAACGATAGAGGACTTTATTTCAAAGGTTGACAGCAATGTCTTTCATCCCGCTGACGGATGTATGGCAACTAATAAATCAAAATTCGCAGTCCACGATACGATAATAGATGGCATAGGAAAGGAATTTAAGAAACACTGGGGAGTGATTATGCTTCTCTTGACTATTTTAGCGGGAAGCCTGACTACAGTTATCGTGACGATATGGAAACGATAAAGATGTGTCCCCAATGCGGCGGCGGATTATACAAAGAGCTTTTGCTCGGTGAGAAAGCAAAGCTCTGCTGTATGCAATGCGAATGGAAGTCGGGGGCCATAAACAGGCATCAGGCAGTTGAGACCGAAAGCATACAGGAAAAAAGGAAGGATTGGGCGTGAAGAAAAAAAGATGGTGTATTTATTGCGGGATAAGAAGAACCCTGCACCACTTCTGTTGTAATTGCCGTAAGTTTGTGAATAATAATTTCAGGGGGTTAATCCCCCAGGCGGGTTTGTCAGCCAGAAAATTTCCTGCTATAAACAGATGGGCATAGCTTATGTATTATTCAGGGCAATGGCGATTTCATTGGGATTTTCATTCCTGGCATTCTTAGCTCCATTTGCGATGATAGATATGGTTTTCTTCAAGGGAGGGATGATACGATGAACGGAAATCTGATGGGCAAGCGCTTCATATTTGCGACGATAATGGGTATCTGCGTTTCTATCGTTACCGTGCTCTTAAAATATCAGGCGGTAGAATATACTAAAATGGTGCTGGCTCTGGCGGGGATATTTGTGGCTGGACAAAGCTGGACGGACATCAGAGAGAAGAAGGAGGAAATCGTAAAATGAAGAATAACTTCTGGGCGTTTTTATGTATGGCGTTAGCTCTTTTGACTATAATAGCAGTAACGATGTGCAGGGCGGATGAAGTGAGCATAGGGGATACGCTTAAGAAAATTCCTGCTTTAAAACAGGGCGTTGCCTTTTCCTTGCTGGATAATGATTTTAGTTACCTGTCCACTCTTGAGCTGGCAAATTGGAAAGGGTTTGCCCTTGAAGCAGGATATTCCAGCTCTGATAAGGCGGTGGCTGTATTAAGTTATGAACTATTAAAACTAAAAAATTATATCAGTTTGCCCATATTGGACTTGATAGAATTTAACATCGGAATATACGGCGGAATAGGCAGAATAGCATTAGGTGCAGGCAATGCAAAAGACAATAACGAGTGGGATGCAGGAATTTCAGCGACATTGATTAAAGTAAAATTCTAATAGAGCAACTGTGCTAAAGCGTGGAGTTTAATCCGCTCCTTAGTCCTGAAGGACGACCTCAACCTTGAGAGGAAATTGGCAGGGCAAGTATCTTCAAAGCGTTTTCACTGCGTAAGCGGGGAAAAGTTAGTCTATGAAGTATCCTGCTATTAAGTAAACTCATCCAACCGAGTGGGAGGAAAGCGAGGCTTAATAGGTGATACCCCAACGGCAAGGTAGTTGCTCTATCCTATAAAATTTAATAATGAAAAAGAAGTTTTCCCTTAAAGATATTCAAATCTATATAGCCATAGGCGGCCTGTTAGTGGGCTTGATTACGACTTTTGTTAAATTATCCATATCAGCGGAAAATACTACTAAAAAAGTAGATAAGTTAGAAACGAAAATTGAGGAAGCCGAGAATTACTTTTAGATATAAAAGAAAGGAAAAAATGAGCGAGAGCGTAAGCTTGCGGAAATTAGCCGACATCTCCCCGACAGCGATGATAAAATCATCCAGCCAGACAATAAAGGGTCTCCTGGTTATTATTGCCATAGGGCTGATAGGTTTTGCGGTCTGGCGGGCATACATAAAACCTGTTGCCTCACAAAGTCAGACTACGACTATACAAAAACCAGGGCAAGTCAGCATTGACCAGCGTCAAATTTTGATTGAAACCGAACGGGACACTTTCTTTTTTGGGTTACGGTTATGGCGGATAAAATTAGGGGTGTCTTTATTGCAGAAAGTTAAAACGCAGGAGCAAAAAAGCGGGATTAGATGAAAAAACGCAAGGCAGATAAGCGGTTGTTAAAAAGGCAGAATGATTATGATGCAATGGTGGGGAGGGATACAAAATTGAAAATGGCATATCATAAGCCGGGAAGTGTAAAGAAATAATTATGCTAAAGGTATTTTATGTAATCCTTTTGGCTCTTGTAAGCGCATTCTGTTTTAGGTTAGGCGGGTCTGCCAAAAACGGGAGCTGGCTGGATTTTGCCAAGAATACCAGGACACGGGATGTAGGTTGCCCTTTGACATTTTTAGTGGCATTTTGGGGAATTTTTGGGATTAAAATGGGCGATTGGTGGGCATATGCCTTGACATTTTTTTTGTCCTGGGGCGCAATGTCAACTTATTTCAGTTTCCTGGTAAACCCGCCTGATGATGTTACTGCAATAGAATGGTTTGCTACGGGATTATTCTATGGGTTATCTGCTATCCCGCTCGTTTGGGCAGGCGTCCATTGGTATGCTATTATTGGCAGGGCAATTACATTAGGGCTGGCGATAATGCTGTTACGGGTGAGGACGGGGAAGGATTTTAAGGAAGAGAAGGGGAGCGGGGCGTTATATATTCTTTCAACTTTTATTTTAAAGATTTAGTCCTTGTTACTTTTCTTATCAAAATACATAACGCTGATGGCAATAGCATATATCAGCAGACCGAAGCCTGCGATAACAGATATTTTATGCCAGCCACCGAGTGAAATCTGATAGTCCAAACTGTCCAGTAGCTTATAATATGCCTCAATGGGATTTGACATTATTACTTACCTCGCATTTAATCCAGCCTTATATCCCTCATAATAGGCATCACTCTTGCGAATTTCTTGCTTATGCAGATTACTACAGAATTCTTCATTACCTTCGGGAAGCTTATAAACGATTGTTTCAACGGTCTTAACAACGGTCTCAACCTCAATCTTTGGCTTAACAGTTGCCCGTCCAAAGAAAAATGATAGAACTATTAACACAACTACAACAGCTACAGTTCCGCTCTATCCTTTCATACTATTCATTTCGTCTCCTTAAGTTTAGCTTTGATTTCGGCAATGCAGGAATTAAAGCCCTGATTATATCCTTTTACATCAAAACCGCTTCCGTAAATTTCCCTTGGCAACATCTTCCCAAACTCCTCCAGATACAAGTCGTGGATTTGAGAGAGTGCTTGGTCAATTTTTCTTTCTCCTTCTAAAGGGGTATAACCATAATCAAATCTTCTTAATACTTCCCTTACCTGTCTATCTATGCTCATTTTGCCTCCTTCTCTTTCCATCTTCTTCCCTACTTAGATACTGCTATATGAGTATCCCCCGCATTCTTGCTTATTATCCGTTGTCCGTTGATATAAATATCAATTCCTCTTACCCAAAAATCTATTGTCCAGTCGTGAAACCTAAACCATAAATAAACCCCAGCTACAACAACCAGGGCTGGCGATAATAATAATAAAAATATAGATAGTATAACCAGCAATTTCTTTCTTTTTTCTGTTTTATAGATTTTCATTCTGCCTCTCCTTCTTCTTTTTCTTCTACTGTATCCTGCTCATCATCACACTGTGGACAATATCCGTCCCTATGCGCCCGTGCCTGGTCTGACCCACCGCCCCGCTGAATTACTTTTAGGTTATCGTGATAGCTCATTTTGCCTCCTGTTTTTGTTTGTGATTCTCAATCTGCCGCTCGCAATGCTCAATCCCCTGCTTACAACATTTAGCCCCCTGCTCATAATTTTCCATTAGTTGCTTGTAATACTTAATCTTCTGCTTGTAATATTCTTCTGAGAACATCCCTGTCCCGTTATGGTCAGTCATTTTGCCCCCTTTTCACCCTGAGTGTATTTTTTCATTTTTCCTTTCCCATATCCTTGAGTTTAGCCTTAATTTCAGCGAGGCAGGCGTTGAAACCTTTTCTTTGACCTGCCAGATAACCATATTTATCTTCTAAGCTACCTGCAAGAGGGAAAGAATCCTTCGGTAACATCCTTTCAAATTCCGCAAGATAGAGAGTGTGAATTTGGGTAAATATATCCTGCACACATTCTTTTCCCCCTATCGTTAGCTTCCCGCCCTGAATGTTTTTAACTAATACAATTAGTAAAGCCATCACCTGCTCATCTATAGTCATTTTGCCTCCAGCAATCCTGATTCTTTTAAATTTTTCTCTCCAATTATCCTACATCTATACACCCTGAATTTTCCATCACTTCCTACAGGAATACAGGCAATATCTTCTTTGGTAAATTCTGCCAATAAGATTTTATAGCCGGGTTTCCATTCCCGCATACACCAATCTAATGTTGCTAAATTAATACCTTCACCGCAATTTTTAAATTCATTGGTATCTGCCCCTTTTTCCTCTATCGTTGCGCCAATAGTATAAACTAATCCTCCGTTGTATATGCCTTCGTTTCTATTATTGACTATTTTATAGGCGATTATCTTTCCTGGCTGGTCTAACATTCCATAAAGCGGGGTTGTTGTGTATTTATTGAAATTTTTAGCTCCCCACAAGTTAGCTCCCTGCAAGTCAGCTCCCTGCAAGTCAGCTCCCTGCAAGTCAGCTCCCTGCAAGTCAGCTCCCCGCAAGTCAGCTCCCTGCAAGTCAGCTCCCC